>Ga0115556_1000691_pt1 | contig 22704 bp, 16 predicted proteins | sample COGITO_mtgs_1104_5_FD_87282 | JGI IMG/M metagenome (GOLD analysis project Ga0115556, IMG submission 87282) | Pelagic marine microbial communities from North Sea - COGITO_mtgs_110414 | ecosystem: Environmental > Aquatic > Marine > Epipelagic | place: Germany:Helgoland, sampling site Kabeltonne... | reverse complement strand
AGTCCAAGAAGGAGTCCAAGAAGGAGTCCAAGAAGGAGTCCAAGAAGGAGTCCAAGAAGGAGTCCAAGAATGAGTCCAAGAATGAGTCCAAGAAGTCAAAAAAGGACGGCAAAAAGAAGAAGGAGGAAGAGAAAAAAAGGAAGGGGGTTATTACCGGAGCGGACGTGGCTTGTACTGGATTACAGGAGATGAACAGCGACAACAAAAAGCTAAAGACAAATTAAGCGGGCGCAGTCGTTCTTCGTATATAACAATAAGTAGCTAAGGCCTGTGTGTGTTTTTGCCTTGAAAAACCTGTAAAAAAAACACTTCAACTACCGTTTTTTTTCTTTCTAATTTCTAATTCTATGTTCATATTCTCTAAAAATTCTTGAAATCCAGCAGCAAATACTCAAATACGTCCTCATCATTGATGTCTTCTGTTGCGAGTATATTCTTGCTGATCCCACTGACCTGCTCCTCGAGGAGTCTGAGCTGCCGGAGAATCTCTAGCTTCCGACACGAATCCCCATTGTGCAAACCGTCCAGGTAACGCATCAAGCGGGGATAACGGGAAATATGCGTCATAATTCCTTGACTGCCTCGTTTTTTCAGCTTGGCGGACTCGTCGGATATAGAATGATCGCTGTCGCCATAGTTGTCATCAGCTTGCTGTTGCTGCTGTCGAGAGTTGTTAACCCCCTGTGGTATGTCTAAATGGTAACCAATATCAACACTGTCTTCTCCACTACCTTGCATGATTGCGCCAACCCCTCCATTGGAACCCACTCCGTCATCAGCTCCATAGTTATCCAATGCGTCAGTCATCAACTCGCTTACGTCCATCTCGCCGCGTCCAACCATTAACTCGCGTTGGTTGTTTGTGTCGCCACCATTACATTTATCTAACTGGTAGCCATTGTCCATGACTGTTGGGGCCGTGCTCCTCCTCTTTTTGCCCCTTGCCTTGTCCTTGTCATTCCCCCTGTTAACGCTGACGTTGGCGTTTGTACTCGGGTCGTCGATAAGATCCTGTAGCCTGCGCTGACTGCTCGCCTTGACCAGCCCAAGCCCGCGAGACAAAGGCTGCGGCGGCTGCATTGCTTTATTATGGAAACTGACGCTGTTGCTCCTGCTATTGTTCTTGCTGCTGTTGTTGCTAATGCTTGGGCTGAGGCTCGGGCTGGCACTATTCACTGATAGCTGGGCGTTCGAGGGGTGACCGCTTGAGAGGTGACCAGTTGACTGCTGGCCAATAGACTGTAGGCTGGTCGACAGCTGGCCGCTCGAGAGGGTGCTCGCATTGCTGCCACTGCGTTCTCGAAAACCAGTCATATCAACCCCAACCTCATCAGCTCGGTGTTGGGGAGGAAGAGGGGAAGCTTCAACATCAACAGGGCTATAATAATACTGGTGTAGCCGCCACAGCTCTCGGGAGCTGAAGTTCCCTAAGCAGCCTGCTAGCAGGCTTTGAAGTTGTGGCCACATGGGCAGTTTCGTTATCTGTTGATTGAGATCGATAATTGTCTTCGTGCGAACTGAGGAAGGCGAGGGAACTGAGCAGGCAGAGAGATTATTATTGCTGTTGTTGTTGCTGTTGCTGTTACTGTTGTTGGAACTATTGCTGTTGCTGTACAAATGTCCGTAGGGGAATTGAGGTGGTGGTGGCGGCATCATTACAGCCGGATTCTCAGCTCCAAACACCATAAAGCGCAAACTCTGATCGATCCCCATACGCTCGAACGCCTTAGTTGCTTGCCTCAGCACCTCCTCTGGCTCCGCTATATCTGTCTTTTCATGACTACTTTTCGTGGCCGTAGGTTTCTGCTCCACCTCAGTCCCTGTCACCTCACTTGTCTCCTCCCTCCCCAGCCTCCACATCATTCTAAGAAAATTGAGCACCCAATCATTGCTCCAGCTTTCCACGATGGACGCAAAACCTAGCCTGACAGCCAACACGCCCAAACGGAATCCAGTGAGGGTGCGGAGGGCGCTGCGTGTATTGCTCACGACACCACTGCAGACGTGAAGAGACTGAGTGGCAGTGATTCTTGTGTCGAGATAGAGTGTGTGGAGGTGCTTGTTTGTAACAAGGGCATAGGCGATCGACTTGCTCGCAAGGTCTGAAAGGGAGATTCCCGATAAGGTCAAGCTCGTGAGTGATTCATTGGAGCTTAAGGCAGACATTAAATGCTGTATCCCGGACGTCGAGAAACGATTGAATGGCACCGCGAGATTCTGGACCCTCATATCATCGATGGCACCAGCGATTGCTATCACCCCTGAGTCACCAATGGAGTTGTTTCCGAGGGATAGCTTCTGGATTTGTCGTGTATGGACGTCCGACATGCTATCATCACCGTCGTCGTAATTGCAATTTTTAGTGGAAGCCACGAGACTACGCGCGAGGCGAGAGGCCCCAAGATCGCCAATGTTATTGTGGGACAGTTCCAGGTTCTCAAGCTCCAACGATGTGTTGCTGTCCATTGCATCAGAGATCAAAACGCAGTCCGAGTCCTGAAGAGAATTGTTATCGCATCGAAAGTCCTTGAAGCGGGAGGGCACCAAGCTGAACATTTTAGCCAAGTGGTGGGAGTTATTGGAGTTGATTCCTGTCCCGTCAAGGTGAAGAGTGGTCAAAACTGAATGAGGTACCGCATCACATATCGCCTCAATACCAGCATCGCCAAGTGGATTGGCGGTCAAGTGGAGATTCTCGATCTTCGCGTCAGTTTTTAAAGCCAAGGCTAAGGCAGTTGCACCTTCAGGACCGACGCGATTTCCCGAAAAGTAAAGGGTCCTGATTTTGGAATTGAGTGTGTTGAGAGTTTTTGCAACAGCCTTCATTCCATGGCATGAAATGTCATTGAATCCAAAGTCTACGTCCCGCAATGATGGATGAGGAGAAACGCCCTCACAGATTTTCTCACAGCCTTCGTCTTTAAGGTCGTTATACCCCAGCTTTAGCGTGCGAAGGGAGAGGTTGTTTTGCAGTGTGAGGGAGATCAGAGAGGCATGAACAGATGAAAGAGAACGGTGGCTCAAATTTAGGTCGGTGAGTGATTTTTGAAGGAGTAGAGGGCCAAGGGGAGGAAGGGAGCTTGACATTTGTGCTTGTGGGTGTTGCAATTGTTGTTGTGGATGCTGCAGTTGGGGCACTTCTTGATTCGGGAGTTGAGATTCGACATTTTGGCTTGATATGCTTGACAAGCTATTGTTGCTTACTGTGGTAAAGTGGTTGTATGTCGTGGGAGAGGTAGGTAGGTATGGGTAACTCGCCGGAGCGGAAAAGCTTATTAAGGAGATGCAAGGAGCAGCAAATTGCTCGGAGGAAAATGAGGAGGGGAAGGGTCTCTTGTCACCATCCTGATTCCGCTTGCACTCCATTTTAAAGGCTCAGCGCATTCTCTGAAAAGTTATGATGCTCTGCACACATTTAAAAAAATGAATCATTCCAGTGTTATGAAGGAAGTTCTAAAATTTTCATGAGCTGTGTCATTTTGCCTCCCCGGTTTGGACCCGGCCGGGCCGGGGCCGGGGGGACCTAGCTAAAATAACAGTGATGAGAGTATTGAGTTTGACCCAAATTCCCATCAGATAATTCACATATAGTTACGGGCAGCCAAATAGGAGTAACCGAACACCTAGTGTGAACGGGCACTACTTTGAGGTGTCTGGGAGGAGTTTGGACCACCCTTACTAAACAACCTGTTTCAGTTGAAAAGTGCCAAGCATCTTCGAAATCAAGATGCTGCATCCAATTTTTCCCCTTATTTAATAATAAGATTTGCTTTAATAAACAACATCTAATTTCTATCATTTAATTTAGAACAGCGATACCTTGGAAGGATTCAGCGTCGACTTCATCCACCAGGCCTCGGCCAGGAAGAACTCTTGTTGAGACAGGAGCCCATCTCCATCCGTGTCGGCCTTCTCAAACATTACCATCAGCTGGGATTCAGCCTCATCAACCTTCTGGTAGTGGGCCTGCCTTTGCGCCTCAATTTCAGCTAGTTTCTCCTGGGAGGTTACTTCCTTAAGCGCAGCCTCAAATTGCTTGTCAATCGCTGCCTTCGCAGCCTCCGAACGTTCCTTGCAAGCGGCAACACATTCGTTCCTATCAATGTCCCCATCACCATTAGCATCGTAACGATTGAAAGTTTCCATAATCTCGTCTTTTTGCTCCTGATCAAGATCTTCAAGGGCCTCTAAGCGACGATCATCAAATACTAGATCGTAAGTGACCCCCTGGCGGCAAAGGGAAGTGTCAATGATGTTCAGATCGCCATGTTTAGGTGAGGGCGCAAAATGCAGGGGAGCAGCAAGAGTTGTAGGGACACCGGAAGGGTTCAGTGCCACGGGAGTCATCCAGAGGTCTTGAACAGTGCCGGAGAGACCCAAGCAGTCCTTCACCTCGTGTTCCCAAAGCACACAGCTCTTGCGTGGCAGCGTGCGGGGGGATGGCACCCAAACTAGGTGTTTTTTCTGCTCCCAGCGGAGATAAATGTGGAACTTTGAGGCATCATGGACCCCCTCGGGGAGGTCCAGGTGCATGTACTTTTCCAAGACCGATTTGACGCGCGGCACAGGTGTCGCGATAGGGCGCTGGTTAGCCGGAATAGGAAGTCGTGCGGAAGGGTCATCAGTGTCATCAAAGTTAGATGCTGTGTTCAGAATAGCATTGTATGATGAGTCGATCTGGCAGGTCACCATCCCCAAGTAAAGGTCCGAAGCGGGGTTCTTGACTAAGGAATCAAGTTTTTGAAGAAGATTCCTCTTCATTTCTTGCCCCTCATCATTGTCATCGCCTTCCACATTAAGATCAAACTCAACACAGGTTAACCAGTCCATCCCAGCAGCAGGTTTCAAATCATATATTCGAACAAGGGAACTCCCCAACGAAGCGTTGGCTACCAAGCACCGGGCAATATCCTCCTGAAAAGACGCAGTGAAGCGGCCGCGTTCAGAGCTACCAGGTGGCATCGAAGAGATATCTATTTCAAGCCGGATCTGGGGGTGTTTCATAAGTTTATTTTTTTGTCGGCGAGGCGATTCAGGTTCATCCTCCTATATAGAGCAACCGAAAAGGGATACGAGATTGGGGAGAGTTAATAAAATTTGTACCCCGAAGGTTGAACGTCGTGGCGCTGCAGGTCGGCTTTCAACGCTCATTTCTGGATACTCAGTGCTTCTCCCTCTGGCAAAAAAATCTCCTCACCTCTACATAGAAACTGGCCCTCGCATTCATCCTCTGACCCATTCTTTGCCGCTGCAGGCTACCTCTCCTACTCGCACAGTTCGCCACATATTTAAGTGTCTGCATCCACATTTGCTTTTCTCGCTCCGTTGTTGCCGTCACTTCAAAGGGGTCTTTGCGCTCAGGGACCTTGATCTGGAAGGCATAGTCCTGCTTTCTCTTGGACTTTGTAATGTCTGGATCATCCAAAATCTCAGCACCGTCGAGCGGAAGGACGCCCTTAGGTTTAGAGTCGTCAGGGTTCTTAAAATATTTGAGGAGGTAGTTGTCATCTGGCCCCGTGAGCCTATGCTCCAAAATGAAGAACCGCTTCTGCCAGTTGCGGCGGTTGCCAAAGAGACCGCTGGCACCAGACGATCCACCTTTCTTGTTCAGGAAACCACAAACCTTCCGCCGTTTCTGGTTCCACACAACCAGCTGGTTCACATCAATTTCCGGCAGGTAGTCATCAGATTCATCCTGATTGGAAGAGGTTTTGGGATTCATGATAGACTTTGATGGAGCGGTGCAATGGAGAGATGATTCGGGAGCAGTTGGGCTCTTCAAAAAATTTCAAGGACTTTTTGGATTTAAATTAGCAAAACAGTTGATAATGAATTTTCTGGGCCTTTTTCTGCAGTTCCTGAGACAGTGTCCCGAGACAGAAAATGATTCACCCACCAGCTCACCAAGAGAGGACAGTTGAAGCCTCCGCTGGTTTCCCAAAAACTGCTCTCCCCCTTTCACGGCCCCTAGATAACGACGATTAAAGCTAGAACGCCGCATCATCTACTTTTCACATTAAAATTTGATTTGTTTCCAGTCCTGGACGATGCCCCCATCCCCCCCTGCTGGGTTCACTTTCTCTCCTCTCCCTCCTTCGGGATACACTACCTCCCTGGATGACACCCGCCTCCCTCTCCGGAGCACGGCGGCCTTCCTGAATTCCCTCCAGTCCTCGGCGGGCCTCTCCGAATCTGGCATCTACCCCTCCGTCGAGGATGTCGTCCAAAGGCTCAGGAAGGTCGAGGAGGCGCTCAAACGAACCGGGCACTACGAGCAGATTGCCTGCCAAGTCGACGTGCACGGGAGCAGTTCGAATGTCCAAGTTATGAATTCAGATGACAATTCAAAAAATGACAATTCAAATGGTGATGGTAGAGGAGTTCAGGGGACAGTGACGGCTCGCTGGAACATTATTGAGAAGGGTGCTGGCTATTTAAAGACCTACGCAGGAGTAAACCCGGATCTAAGTGATGTCTCTGGTGGACTGATGGAGGTGGGGGTGATTAACAAAAGTTCGGGGGAAGATGGGGGGAGTGGCAGCGGCAATAGCAGCGGCAATAGCGGCAGCGACAGCAATAGAAACCCCGGAAACGTTCCGACGGAGATCAGTCTCACTGGCGGACTGCGGAACGCTCTAGGTTACGGCGAGACAATTGTCGCTAGCCTCACAGGCGACGGCGCTTTGCAGTCCGCTCTTTCTGGGGGCAACATCAAAGAGTGGTTCCAAGGTACCGCCCCGGGACCATCGATCGAGATTAAGGCCGAGAAGCACTCTCCGTTTCCCTCTCTCGGTATGATTGGCCTGTTTGGCCTGATCGGCATCATGAAAAACGGGAAAAATGGGCAAAATGGGCAAAATAGGCAAAACAGGATGAAGCAGCCATCTCCTCTCCAACCACCGCCGCCACACAACTCCCTCTTCTTCCACACTGCGCTGACTGGACTCCTCCGTTCCCGTACATCCCACGTATTCGCCCGGGGTTATACCCACGAGACACTGAATTCCCTCTCCCTTTCTTCCACCATCGACACATTCAAAGGCCTGAACGGACCTCAGTTCACCCTGGAGCTTTGCAGGAACGAAGACAGAATAATCCCAGAAATACGGCCTAAAACGACGATTCCAGCTTGCTCCAGTGAAGTCCTTAGGGAGTGCTACGGAATAGGGGACGAAGGGCGACGACGACAGGGCGGCGGGAACTTTTCAATCAAAGGAATCTTCCAAACAGGACGCATCCAATCCTCCCTTTTTGATCATGCAGAAAACGCAAACGCAAACGCAAACGCAAAGAAAATGCAGAGCACCGTGCGATTGTCGGTGGAGAAAGTTTTCTCCCAAATGAATGTAAGCGGCTCCAGTGGAGGTTTTACAAAAGCGACAGCTAAGCTCGTCCAGGATTCCCTGATAGGTCCCGCCAAGCTAGGCCTCCGCTCTCACCTTTCGCTCTCCATGGGGGGAATCTTCGGGCTGTTCGGTGGAACCTCGCCCCCCGGCACGGGACGTGAGGATAGGTTCTACCTCGGCGGACCGTGCGATCTCAAAGGTTACCAGGGCGGAGGCTGCGGAGGGAGGAGGGGCGTGAGGCCGGATGACAATGGCAGGACCGATGCGGGGGGCGGAGAATTCTGCTGGTGGTCAACCTTGGGTATTTCAGGGAAACTTCCTGGGGAGATCACCACTAAGTACCAAGCCAGGTGGACAACGTACGCTCAAGCTGGCTGTTTGGGAAGGACGTTGCAAGAAGTGCAAGACATAGGCAACACCAGGGTCGGAATCGGGGCGGGGATTATGGTGCCAGCAGGTGGGGGAAGGTTGGAGATTACTACTACTAAAATTATAAGGATAGGGACAAACGGGGAGATGGATAGAAGATACAATGGGTGGTTCCCTCAGATAGGGATTCAGTTTGAGATTGGCTAGAATAGAAGACTTAGAAGACCTAAACATTACATAAATATGAAAGAAGGTTTGGAATGGGTAATCAGATTGCTAAAAAAAGCACCTAATTACTGAAATGTCTCTCTTTATCTTCGTGGGATCTTCGTATTGTTATCATTATTGTTGTCAATATCTAATTTTGTTGTTGGGCCTGTGGTGTCAGACCATTATGGCTCCTCCTCTGTTGCCAAACCTGTCGACGTGCTGCTGGTGCCTCGCCTCCATTTGGATCTGGTGTTGGAAGTGGTAGTCGTTTTGTGTCGACATGTACTGGTCGTTGGATCGCGAGGGCGAGCCTGTTGGATCGCAAGATTGAAATTTCCCTCCCAATGAGGATGCTGAACTCCTTGTGCATGATGCGCTTGTACATCCCGCGGCATGCTTTCATGTTGTCGTAGTTGAGTCCTCTCCACTTCTCCCTCGCGATCGCTGTCGCTATGTTGCGAATCATGTCGTGTGCATCTTTCGAGCCAACAAATACCGCGCAGACGCGCTTGCTTCCGAGGACTTGTCAACGCGAAGCCAAGTCCACACAAGTAAAGATGTTTGGCATTGCTTTCAAAACAGATGTTCTTGACGGAAGACTTGCTACAGTTTCGGCTTCTTGCTCGGCTTGCCAAAGAAGTCAGCCACGCTTTTCTGCTTCTTCAGCGAGACGGAAGAAGAGGAAGATGATGATGGCGCGAGTGGCTTCCACATTTCCGCGACGGCCGCCGGCCAGTTCAGGAGCACCGCCGCTTCCCACGATTCGGGAGCGTAATCCGCCGGCATCGGTTTCGGGCAGCTTTTCGCGTTACAAACGTCCTCGTCCCGATCATTGAAAAGCGCCTCGAACTTCAAAACTATATCGATCTCGGCGTTAGAGATCGGTTCGAGGAGGGGGCACAGCGAGCGCAGATTTGTCAGAAGCGTGGCGTGCCGAGATATCTGGCTGCTGGACTTGACATGGTGGTCGATCGCCCAGTGTAGGCAAGCGGAGTCCTGGAGAGGGAATGGGGGGTTAGTTATTTCATCCACTCATGGCATCATCCACCCGTATATGTCCATCCCCTCATGTGTGTCATCCTCAGAAGCGTTGCCGTTCCTCGTCGTTCTTTTTATAACTCAACTCACCTTGAGCTGGTAGTGCGTCTCCTCCACCGCTCTCCTCGCCTCCTCCTTAACGTTGGCCCCAACCTCACCCTCCTCCACCCTCCTCTCTCCCACCTCTTCCAACCACCCCCTCTCCGCTTTCCCTCTCTCGCCCTGAGCTATCTCGGCGACGAAGAGCTTCAACTCCTTCTCCCCCTCGCCTCCTCCGCCATCCTCGCCTCCCGCCCCTCCTCCTAGACCCCTCCCCACCTCCGCCAACCTCCCAGCGCACTCCGCCACGACCCTCGCGTCATTCTCTCCGAAGCTCATGCCCTTGGTCGCCGCCAGAGCGTGCCACCCCGCCGCCGCCAGCAGCTTGACAAGCGTCGAGTCCTCCGCCGCGACCACGAAAAGCCGCTTACAGAATGCCGCTCTCTCGGCGTTCACGCCCTTGGCGCCCGGCATGGAGAGCTGGCGGAAGTACTGCACCGCCAGCGCTGCCGCCGCCAAAGCCTGCCTCCTCCTCACGGCCTTCTGCACCGCCGTCCTGAGCAGGCTCGCGGCAGCCTTACGGCTCTCCTTCCTGCCCGAGGGGTCCCCTCCGTAGCTCACGGCAGCCGGCTGCAGAGCCGATCCGGGAGGCGAGTCATCGGCGCGGTGAAGGACGGCCGGGCCAGCCGAGAGGGAGCAGGCGGCCGACGGCTCCAACAGCTTGTGGCGCTGCATGGCTTCCGAAAGAGAGCTGTACCGAGCCACTCGACTGCTGCCTTCGCACAGGACTAGGTGGAGGGACTGTGAGGCAGGAGGCGAGGAGGCCGACATGAGGGCGAAGAGCAATCTCTCAGGCTGTTGCCGCTTGTCTTCCCTTGTCACACTTGTACTCTCGTTTTGTGGTGAGCCGGGGGGCTGAAACGGAGCAAATCCAGTTTTGGAGGAGGAGTTATAGACGGGCTCGCGTGAATTGAGAGTTAATTGGGAGTCGATGGGCCCTTAATATAATGTATAAGTCAGACACGAAGAGTTTTGACGTAAAAAATTAATCTTGAGTGGAGAAACTGTTGGTTTTTTCCCCAATGTGGGAGCGAACCCCCTCCCTTCGCAAAATATTCATATTCCCCATCGAAGAATGTTGACACGAACAGCGCGTGCTGCGCTCACCAAACCATCGAGCAGGCGGTGCCTGTCGACATTATCAGCATTGGAGGAATGGCCAGGTAAGCTTAAAATCAGAAGCTCGCTTCACGATCCGACGTCCTCTCGCTCACCCCTTGCCCATTTTCCCGCTTCCTCGTTTCTTTCTTCTCTGTGCATCTTCTCTACACTACAACTTACCGTCTTGATGATCTTTTCTTTCTCCAGACCTTCCCAATACCAGCTTCTACACGCCTGCCTCTTCCCCTCTGCAATCTACGACCACTTCCTCAGGCCTCACCATCATCACTAGCCCCAATTCCCGGTCTACATCGGTGACTCTTACACACCCGGTCGGCTCCGCATCCGAGAGCGGATCCCAGCTCGGGGCTGCTCACGTTAACCAATTCCTCCACTTTGCTTCCTCCTCCTCCGCAAGCACTATTGCTCAGCGCTTCCACATTGAGAATGCTGGAGCTCATGACTTCCACCACTCCGACCGCACGACCAGCACCGTCGGCATTAGCGGCGGTCCTGAAATCGCCGAGAACGCCGAGTTGCTTGCCAGGCTCGCGGAGGGCTGCTCCTTCGAGAGCTGGGATGTTAGGGATGCTCTTGCCTTTGCTGAGAAGGAGGTGGATGCCACTGAGTCCGACCCCTTTGCCATTCTCTCGCAGTCAATCTTCGCTGCTGCATATGGCGGACCGCACACTGAGCTAGGCAGGACCTCTCACTATCCCCTTTACAACGGTTGCGACGCCCAGGGGGTTGTTTCCTGGCGTGACAACCTCACACTCAAGGGGAGTACGGTCGTCGGAGCGGGAGTCAAGGATCACGGAAAGTTCGTCAGGTGAGTAATTTAGCATTCAGCCGCGTTGTTTGAGCTTCTATAGTTTTCTAATATCGCATGCTTTTCTTTTCTCTTCTCTTCTCCCAGTACCATTGAGAGTGCATTCGCCGGGGGCAACTTTGGAGATGCTCCGGGATCGAACGGCAGTAACAACTACACTGGTGGGGAATCCAGGCTGGCCGCCGGGACGCCAAACGCCCACGTTTCGCTCGCCGTAAATTGTGGCACCACTGGGCCCATGAGCATGGCGCTCCGCAGCTATCTCCACAACGCTCTTCCCGAAAAATTCTCTGGGGAGGCCTTTGCTAGTGAGGGCCTCGTAGGAATCCGTGGTGTCTGCCGCGCCGCAGACGCAGGCCAATTTGTCGACGGTATCTGCAGCCTATTTGAGGGTATGAGGAAGGCAGGTGACAAGGCTGTGGAGAACGCCATCCTTGGAGCGAAGGCTGATGCCGAGTTCGATTTGTTTGACAGCTCCCTTGGAGTTGCCAGGGCAGTCACCAATGGAGTGAACCCTGATGCCTTCAAGGCGGTTGATAAGGAGGCCTTTACGAAAGCCGCCGAGGTCGCTTGCAAGGGGGGTGTCAGCATTGCTAGCGTCGGTGATGTCGGAAGTGTTCCTTACCATGGGAGCATCAAAGGGAGGTTTTAAATATAAGGGGGCTTGCCATTCAAGTGCGGAAAGGCGAATGAGAATGAAAACGAAAAAAACGTTAACGATGCGAACATTTTGGACTTTTTTTCTTACAAACTTTCCCCGTTTGTTAGTGTTACTTCTATAGTAGTAAATAACCAAAACCATTCACTACTACTACACGGTCTTTCGGTCAACCATGCACCTCACAATGCAACCCTGGCCCGCCTTTGCTGTCACCTTGGCATGCCACTTTAGCATCATCCCGGAAGCCTCAGAATCACTGTCCGCAAGACTCTTGTAGATGTACTTCATCAAAGTATCGCATTCCTAGGTGGTGGTGGTGGGCGGGGATGGTTTTGTTAGAGTTGTTGTTGTTGTTGAGGGTGGGAGAGTTAGTGTTAGTGGACATATACCCAAAAGCAGGAACCCCAAAACAAATGCTAAGAGCACGAGGAAAATCAACAACAAGGAGCGGCCAACAACGAACCGTAGCAGAACGAAGCAGTTGTCACATAGCAATCACTGCACAAATCACCCAACTTACTTCCATGCTGAGCTTCTCAACAACATTATCAATCTCCCCATCACCAATACCCTGTATCACCCCCCACACGATCCTCGCGTTCATATCCTTCACGTCAACATTCTTGCTTCCTGCCGGGGGGGATTCCAAGGACTTGCATAGGGCCCCGTAGGAATCACCTCGGAGCTGGTTTACTGCTGCTTCTCGCTGCATAACCACATCCTCTTCTGACATTGTTTTATTTGGCGGTAGCGAACTTTAATCGTCGAATGCAAAAGACGTAGGGAATAAATAGATATAAATACAATTAATGGGGGAGAACTCTAATCAAGGATCTTGCATTTTCGGCAAACAAATCTCTTCCCACCTCGATTTCCTCCCCCAAATCCCGCTCTACACACACACGCACACAAACACACACATTTGCGCATCATCCACGACCAATTATTTATAAGGTTCGATTCCTTGAGAACGCCTCTCTGGCACGACGACTCTCCCACGCACTCTCCCTTTGGTGCAGCTGTGATGTTTACGTCGTTCCAGAGCTTCAAGGATGCTATTAGTGAAGGTGGTGTATTTGATCAGATGGCTGAACAAGACGAGTACATAAAATCTCCGGATTTAAATACTGGGGGTGGGGGTGGAGACAGAGGTGGGGAGGTCTTGAATGGGAAGGTCAATGGGGAGGTCAATGAGGAGGCCGATGGGAAAATAGTTTTTTCTAGTGATACTGCATCGCAATACCAATATCCGAGCAATGCTAGCGGTAATAACTTGACTTCAAGACCGGGTTCTCTTGTCGATCTGATTGAGGACGACAAGGACACCAGCAGTGACGATGATGAAGATGATCCAATTTTTGCACTGGTGAAAGGGAAGAAGAAGGCAAAGAACAGTAACAAGAAGCTTCCGAACGATGAAGAGGGAGACGGTTCTTTGAATAATCTTCTAGCACCAAGAACAAATAATAATAACCAACAACAAAATTGGCAAACCCCGCTCAAAGCAACTGGTCGTTACTCAAACACGGATGAGCAGTCTCTCGCAATGATCAATCGGGCAGAAATGGGAGAAGTTTCTCCGATTCTAAGTCCAGAAGAACAGCATAGGGGCGAGGTCCTACTTGAGTGGGGTAAAAATGTTTGGGGCGGGTTACGGGAGAAAATCAAGGATGGCGTTGGAGGGGCCGGAGGTGTGAGTGGAGCAGCCTTTACAATTAGTAAAATTAAGGTGAGAGTAAGGGAGCGATAGGTCGGTCAAATAGCAGCAGCGCGACTACCCTTCTCTGGTTCTTACCATTTTTTTTGATGCGTTTGGCTTAGGATGACATCAAAACACGCTTCTCAACCAAGGGCGAAGGCGAAAGCGACAGTCAGATCGATCCTGAGACTGGCGCTGTGAAATCCAAGCTGACCGAGAGCGAGCGAAAGCGACTACAAGAAATAACTGGAGGTGATGGTATATATTCGTCAGTTGTGAACGCGCTAAAGTCAGATTTTGATTGCCGCAAATGTGGCTTTTGCTGTCTTGTGAAATTGGCATGCAAATATTGCACTCGGAACGTCATGGTGGTGACATTTTTTGTGACCTTCTTTTATTGGGTGTATTCAAAGCTGAATTGAATCTGCCGTACACGTAGGTAGAACTAAGAACTAGATTGTGTGAATGAGTAGTAATTGAGAGATAGAGTTCTCTTTGACGATACCTTATTCCCAAAAAATTAAATATCATCTTCTCCTTTTCCAATGTTATCGTCTGTAGGAAAAAGATCTTCAAAAGCGCGCTTTTGACGTTTTTTTCGCTTTTCAGGGGGAAGGATATAGCTCTTGATATTGCTGGGATCTATTACGGTTAGAAGCTCTCTATTGAGGTCCTGGCTGACCAGGTTCACACTTCCAGAATTGTCGACCTCAAAAGTTTCGCTCATCAAAATAGTCGTCTCGTTGAAATGAGGCCCCTCAATAACTGGACAAGTCGTCTCCCCACCGCCCTCGCACTTGACAGTGTGGTATTCCATGTACAGTCGTGGGCCATCAACCTTCATGGTGAAAAAACCGTTGAAGACATAATCCTCTGTCTTGCCGCCATTGAGCTGGAATGTTTTATAGACGCGGTTATCATATGCGTGGAGAAAGGTGTGCTTCGAAGGTTCCTGGGGAGGTTGCGGGAAACCTCCGTTGCCCACAAGTCGGTTGTAGAAAGAAATCTCGACACCATCGAATGCGTCCGTCTTGTTGTAAACATTAAAACTGTGTTCGTGGCCTACGAGCCAGATGAAAGTGCACTCGTGCGGCATGATATCGTTCAACTGCTTTGATGCACCAAGGTAGGCTTCATCTTCCATAAAATCACTGATAGGTTGATGGTGAGAGAACAAAACCACGCCGCGCTTATCAGAGCCGCACATTTCACCAATCTTGAGCGTCTCATTGAGCCATTTTACGAGCTTATCTTGCAAAGGTGCATCTGTTTCTACGAGCTCGCTGATAGCATCGATATGTTCGAATGTCTTATAGGAATCATAACCCGTATCCAACCCGACAAATCGCCAGTAATCACTCTCGAGAGAAAAGAAACTCGCTTTCTGATCGGTCTTGGGCAAAAGAGTGTCGAAGTAGCCGTTTCCAAGGGACAACATTTCGTGGTTTGCGTTTAGATAGAATGAATTCTTCTCACCAAGGGGAAAGACGTTGCCGATCTGGTGTTCGTTTGGCGCCTTGCCGTACATATTCGTCTCAATCTCTTCTGGGAGAGCTTCGTAATACACATCACCGAGGTGGATAGTGAAGTCTGCATTGACCTGGGCCATGTTAGAAGCCACAGCTGCGCTTTCTCTCGTACCACTGCCCCAATCGGAAGCAACGGCGATGGTTACAGATTCGGTGTCACTCGAAGTTTCTCCGTTTCTTGACTTCAGCTTTTCGGCTTCTTCATGCGTCAACAATTTCCCCGTCGCCAAGGAGAAAATTCCCGTCTCATCACCCCAGTCCAGAAACTTGTGTTTCTCACCAGAGAAGTTATTAAGGTAGTAAAGCACCCACTCCTTGAGAGAGTCTGTATCGACATTGGAAAAATCCGAAGCAATGTGAGCAAAATGCGAGCTCTCACAAACATAATTGCTGTAGTCCTGGTCTTTTACGTCGTTGGTGTGGATAGGAATATCACACGCCCCATCAAAGAGCGAGCCATATGCGTGGCACTCCTGTGTCGTCGGACACCACCGGCAAGGGGTGGAATCAACGACAACTCCAAAATCCGTCAATTGGGGAGTTGAAACACATTCGAAGCAGCTTGTTTTCGAGTGCTTCTCACAGTCACTGAGTAAGCCATCTACCACCGTCTCACCCGGGGGAGGGGAATCGATTATTGTTCCCTCGGGAACAGTCGAAGAGGCAGAGGGGAGAGCATGTGCTGTATGACAAAATTCCTGCCCAAGAAAAAGGGCAACAGAAAGCAATAGAATGGATTTCATCTCTCTCTCCGCCAACTAAACCGGAGAAGAAATAGAATGCGAATATATAATTATGTATACGCAAACTGAGGTGGTGTACTGAGTGTGTCCAACTTGCGCGAATGAAACGACACGATCCCGATCTGAATTCTGAATCAGTCCAAATCAGCGAATCATCACTAAAAAATCTTGGAATCAATTATTTGGGAGATTAAAGATTGACAAGTGAGCAAGACCACGTTGTGGGAGTTCGAGAAGCATATTATAAAGTTTAACGATCACCATACAGAATGCAGGAGCTTTTACTTCAAGTTGCTTGATGAGGAGAGCAAAAAAGAACAAAACGACAAGGGGAGCTGGGAGAGAAAAACAGGAAAAACTTGCGACGACACAAAATAACGACGACGCAAAATAGTTCACGCGATAAAAGTTTCACGTTAGCTGTTAGCTTAAGCACATACACATATTTTGTTCAATTCCTTCATTGTTCATTTTCTTTTTTCTTTGTTTTGGTTTCAATAACCATCTCTAGGTCATTTTTGCGCGGCGTGCAACCCTCGTCACTTTCAATTTCGCACACATCATCATGACGAGAGCCTAGCACCTGAAAGAAAGAGAAAAACTTATTTCCTGCCGCCTGTCCTGCCAAGCCGCCGAGTTTGCTGATAATGTCTCGGGCATTTCGTCCAACTATACCATTGTCACGATCCTCGGCCTCCTTCTTATCGAAAACAGGGTAAATAATCGGAAAAAAGGAGGATTTCAGAGGTTGGCCGTCCTCCATTCCGTGTCTCCCAAGGTCGCTCAGAACCCCTCCCGTCCCCGTCTTGTCATGGTAAGTAGAGCCTCCCTTTGCCGCTGTCCCGCCTAGAACTCGCCGGTACGATGTCCAGATACCATCCGCCGGACCATCAATCTTATGTATCGTCTTCGGGTGCCATATCAGCATGTCTCCAGGCTGAGTGCGGAATTCAAGCAAATCGTCTTTGTAGTCTTCCAGACCCTCCATGTTGATATCCACAAATACGGCCTCTTCATCAACAACAGAGTTGTAATGCGAACCCTTCAGGTAAACCGGGGCGCCATAGTCCTTTGGCGTTTCATCCATAGTGATCCAGAACCGCAGACCCTCTGGAGGCGTTATGGGACCATTCTGGTTGTCCTGGTGCCATTTGAATCCCTTGTTCGGGTTCACCATCAACAAGTCCGTCGACACGCGAATCTCATCAGTTCGCCCCGCTTGAGATAGAACGTGCCCGACAGGAGAGTGATAGTAAAATTTCGCGAATGAGCGGTTCGTTTGCCACACATTTCGTTGAATATAATCATACAGTTTGCTTGCAGTACCTGCAAAAGACCAGAAGTGAGGCTCCTCCACCTGTTTACCTGTCGCTGACCGGAGGTATTCAACCCAATCAGAATCGAGTACTCCGCGAATCAACACTGCTCCGTCCTCTTCGAGTGTTTTTATTTGCGCCTGCACCAGAGGTCGGTTTGTTAGGAGGGATATGTAGGTTAGGTTTGGTCAGGTTAAGGGTGAAGGGAGAGAAGAGGGTGGAAGAAAGGCAGCCCAGCTTGTGCAAGGATGAGGGGTTGCTGCGAGAGTGCGCCAAGAGCCGCCGCGTCTCTATTGCTCTACTTACCTCTGTAATGTCAAATGTCTCAGGTGGACTCACGCCCTCCTCAAGCCCATGAGGTAGCGGAATCTTGTGGTCCTGCAAACCAAAATTATAGTCCCACAAATTTGCAGCCTCAATCACCTTCTTTCGCCCTACATCCGGCGTGCTACCAGTGTCTGTCGGCACGGCATCGGCCGCCGTACTCCGTAGCAATAGAGATCGCTGCGAAGAGAAAAAACAATCGGAGTGTCAGATAGAGTTTGAGAGAGTAAGGGGAGGGGGGGTGCACTTATATTAGAATCTGAGATGGGAGACAGGGTTTCTGCAAGCAATATTAATCATTCCACTGCAAAACGCTGGGCCTCAACAACACTGGTCAACACAAGCATCGACGGTGTATACACTCAAGCCATGGCAAAAATATAGCCCTTCGGCACGCCAAAGTTGTGCCACACGCCATGAGTTTCAATGCTAACCTGCGGGGAGCGAAGAGCTGTAAATATTGGTCTTGACGAGAACCCATCAGCAGCGAATGGAAGAGAACACAAAAAAAAAGCTATTAGGTGCATACTGACGGAAACATTAACCGAAAATCTTTTATCGTTTTTGTAGTAGGCTCAACGTCAACTAAAAGTGGCAAATTTACATTTACGTCCACAAATAGCGGACAGGCAACAAGAAAGGTAGTTTTACGCAAAAACGAACAAGAATAATAAAAACTTCCCAAAGTCCAGCACCAACTTTGCTGGCTCCATCCATATCAAACCCACTTCCCCACCTCTCCCCCCCTCCTCCTACATCCTCCCTCAGCAGGCATGGTGTATTTTCCAGAAGCAGCGACGATAGTGTACAACGAGAAACAAGCAGCTGCTGGCCTGCTGGGTGTGGATGGTTTCTGCTGCACTTGTGGCAAACCTGATTCCAAACTGACTTGTCCTGCGTGCAACCGCGTGACTTACTGCAGCGCCAAGTGCATGAAGAAAGATGCGAAGAAGACAGGCGAAGTGGGGCACTCCAAGGAGGTCTGCGACTTCCTTTCTCTTTGCAATGAGGATGAGCAAATTGAAGCCACCTCTTCACGCACATCGACATCTTCTGTCTACAACGAAGCAGCGTTTGACCGTGTTTTATCCGAGAAGCATTCATACCCAGCGACTCTCTCCAATGCCCTTCTAGACCACCCCACTTATGAGGAACTGATGAGCAATGACAGCCTCTGCATTCATGTTATTGGGGCCTCTGACGCAGAGCTCTGGCCCAAGACCAACAATGACGAGCAGTCTGCTATTGAAAGCTATCGCGAGGCACTCGATGATGTTATTGAGAACTTTACTACCTCGGAAATTTCCTTTATTGGGCCAAATGTTCCCGACGACCTAAAAAATAAGAACAAAAAGAATGCCAAACTAAGAGTGTCTCTGCACAACCAGAGTTATGAGACAGCAATGAGGACGGATATAAATCTAAATAAGCGGCCAGACATCTGTGTTTTTTTTAATCCGGGTTTCACGGTGAACGAGTACAACTGGGTCGACGCCTTATCGGTCATCCCGGATGGGACACTATTTCTCGTTGCCACAAATACTGAACTTGAGGCCATAGCAGACATAGAGTGCTTGGTGGAGATGGGAAAATTCCAGAAACCGGCCGAAATGGAAGACGATGCGGAAAATGATGACACCCCTTCGAAATCTGGCAAGCGGAATTGCAGCGATGACAACGACGACGCCGCCGACCTTGCCGGGAAGAGTTTCATAGCTCCCAACCCGTGGTGTGGCAGCAGGGTGCGGCAGTCGGGGAGCTTCGCGAATGATCTCTACGTGAAGAATTACTACCTCTTCGGCGGAACTCTCCGCAACTTGAAGAGCAAGGTGGAACTAAAAACTACCAAGAGGAAAGCGGTTGAAGTTTTTGAGGATGAAGAAGAGGAGGTAACCAATAATAACAAGAAGAAGAGCAGTGAGAGCAGTGGCAACAAGAACCTAAAGAAGAACAATAGAGCTCTGATTTAGCGCTTTCTCAAATTAAATTTTCTTCTTTTCAATTTTTGTATAACCAATGTATTTCGTCGCAGGCGCATAATTAATAAGCTTTTTTTGCGATCGTTTGTGATCCCCGTTTGGTCCACCTTGGTCTTGACAGTCTCATTTGCAAAAGCGAGACCAAAAACCAAAATCAAAATGGAAGGGTTAAAAGAGCTGGTACTGCTCGGATGCCCTCGCACCTCTCCGTCTCTTTCCCTGAACGATTTTTCGATCCCGAGTACTCTTCTTCTCAACCAAGCCTCGAGCCGCCATTGACAACATTCTGTCCTTCAGAAGATCTCCCTTCCGGACGATGCTACGAATGCCCCCACCCTTTCGCAATTCCTCCGTGAGGGCGACAGGTACACTGTCAGCAGTAATCGGATTCTCTTCCGCAACGGTCTCGTTTACTGCCAATCCCCTCGGTTTATTCCTTTTCTCTTCCTTCAGCCGCTCGATCTTGTCTGCTTTATCTTTCTTGGCCCGTTCTTCCTTTAGAAGTTTTTTCTTGATACTCTTGCTCTCGGTCACCGTGTGTAAAAATTTCTTGATATCTTTCCTTTTCCCTTCTTCAGCCTTGTTCCGTCGCGCTCTGGACTGCTTGTTGCGTTGCGCTCTCGTTAGCTTTTCCTTCTTCTTCTTCACGATTCGGGTGGTGGAAGCTGAGTTTGAGTCTGAGTCTGAGTCCGAGTCCGAGTCCGAGTCGCCGTCCGAATCATTGTCGCTGTCACTCCAATTAACAATTCCCGAGGTCGAAACAGTCTTTCGCAAGAGGTTCGCAACCATTTGATTGACAGGCTTCTCCGCCTCCTCCTTTGCATCCTTCCGCCGTATCTCCAAACTCAAGGCCTCTCCCAGCACATCTTGGTGCTGATCATGGTCCGGATTATAAGATTGGCCGCTCTTGGCAACTTCGAGAGTTATATCTTTCGTCTGCAGGGAGGAAGTGGGACAGATAAGATAAGGTTAGCAAAATAGAGCACCTCGTGCTCGGTCTCGGCCTCGGCCTCGGCCTCGGCCTCGGTAGCTCCTCCGCAGAGGTTTTTTTAACGTCTCACCTTGGACGATGTCTTCTTCTTCTCCTTCTCCTTCTTCTTATTTTTGCCACTTGAAACAATATCACTATCCTCCTCTCCCCACAGATCAGCTAATACCTTCCCCTTGTTATTGTGAATCAGCGATGGGGGCTTCTTTGCCACTTTATTCCTTTTCGCTCCAGAACTTGCAACCTTAGCCACACCTTCTTTACCGTGGATTTTGATCAGCTTTTCAACCTTCCGCCGCTCCAAGTCGCTCAGCTCATGCATCTTCTTCTGCGACTCCGAAGTAGCAGATGCCGTCTTGCGCCGCTTATTCGAATTCGAACCAGAGGTGTCGATTGTGAAGAGGTCATCATCAGTAATTCCCTCCACCATGGCATCAACGTGATTGTTAATTTGGCTCTCGGCCAATTCAGCGGCCGCCATGTCTGCGCGCTTGCGGACACGTTTACTACCTTTGGTCTTACCCATTTTAAGACGCCGTTAAATGTTCGTATTGATGTAAAGTACAGCTCCAAAAGATGGAACAAATCGATGGTTGGTTGGCCGTTCTTAGCTCAATGTTCCACACACACAATTATTGATTATTTCTGTAAAGTAGGTAAAAAGGATCTTGTGCTTTCGTATCCGCCAAAATTTAGTAAATAAGTTATTGAAATCCCGAATTTTTATGACAGTGAGGGTCCCACGGCTGTGAGAAGATATTCTCTACTCTGAGACTTAGGGTCTTCTTTACGACGCGGAGATGCCTTCCTCTCGCCCCAACTCTGCAGCCCTCACTGCTCCGGGTGCTGTATCTGGCTCCGCCCTTGGCTCTGCCACACCCTCAAACTGTCCGGCTATGCAGGCAGAGGAACCCTCTGTGCAAGAGAAGGAGATCATCTCCGCCATTGCGTGCTATAAACGTTTTAAAAACTCTCAATACGCCTCTGTAGTATCAATGTCGTTGAAAAAGGGGGCAGACGACAATGAACAGAAGCGAAGGGCAGCAGAAACTGCAAGAGCGACGATTGCGATGACGACTTCACCGATTAAGGGCCAGGCAAAGGCGGCATTGAAGGCAAATGGAAAGGGAAAGGGACAGGTCAACCCCGTTGGGACGAAAGTCACATCGAAAGAAAACGCGACAACATGTACCCCCTTCTTTGGGAGCAGCACGGTTTTTACCCGTCGCTTGAGAAACGACGTTGTAGATCCTTCCCTCCTCATCTCACGAACGGACAAGAGCAGCTTGCACACAATTAACACAATAATATTTAACAGCAGCGCGGGTAAAAAAGGGAATAAGAACGAAGCATCACACCACCAGCACCACCACAACCATAGTCAGCAAACATCGAGGGTCTCAGTGTCTCTTCGGCCAACACCACACTTGACCCCCCTCCCCTCTGCATCTCCTCTTCCTCTCTCGACGCACACCTCATTCCTCCCTTTCCCCAACCTGTCTGTCCCTGATGCCCCTACGCTTACTTATGTTCCTTGGTTCGGGGACGATGACAAGGAGGATGTTGTGAGCGATGTCTATGACACTCGCGAGCGTGAGCTGGTGCTGAAGGGAGGGGAAGGCTGGAGGAGAGAGGGTAAAGATGAGGAGGTGGCTATGGTCCTCGCGGAGCTGGTAAAAAGTGGGACTTTGACTTTGACTGTCGTTGCAGCTGCAGGGAACGGAGACGCCTATGCCGAGTTGCTCGAGGATGTCGCACGGCAATGCAAGGTAGAAACTAAGGTCGTTTTGGAGCAGTACCGAAAGATGAGCGAGACATCGATGTCGTCATCGGAGTTGGAGTTGGAGCAACCCAAGAAAAAAAAACAGAAGAAGAAAAACAGAGATCAGCAGCAAGTGCAGCAAGAACAGGAGGAAAAATCGTATTCTCAGTTGATGGACAGCTACACGAACCTCTTCTGTCGCGCGTGCTTTACGTACGATTGCAACATCCACGGAGCGACTCGGAAGCCCCCTCTCGAGCAACTTGAGGACGAGGGGGTTCAAAGAGAGGTCGAGAAGATGAGGACAGCCAACGATCGAGTGGCCACGGACAAGGCTACGATTGAAGCCACTTCGGAAGCAAACGGAGAGACTATTCCGGCCGTGAATAGTATCAGTGATGTCAACGTCGCTCTTCTCAAGCGAGTTTCGACAATGTCCGCTGCCTCCCCATCAGCAATCTCCACCATCATGGGCGTATCAATCGAGGATGCTCACAAACTTATCGATATCCACAACTTAACCCCTCACCCCCGCTTCGTTAGCAAAGAAAATGACCCTGGGGGTGAGAAAGCTGTCGAGGAACAGCCGAAAAAGACAACCAGGAAGAAGAGGAAAAATTGGGCGAATCCAAAGAAGCAGAACTTGGGAACTGGTTACAACATCACTTGGCTTAATAACCATGCCAAGACAACAATCTCTCCCGCCTTCGT
>Ga0115556_1000686_pt1 | contig 22740 bp, 18 predicted proteins | sample COGITO_mtgs_1104_5_FD_87282 | JGI IMG/M metagenome (GOLD analysis project Ga0115556, IMG submission 87282) | Pelagic marine microbial communities from North Sea - COGITO_mtgs_110414 | ecosystem: Environmental > Aquatic > Marine > Epipelagic | place: Germany:Helgoland, sampling site Kabeltonne... | reverse complement strand
GGGGGAGGGGGGGGGGGCGTCATGGGCGCCAGGTATGTCTCGGTTAAGGTCAGCCCGGACAGAGTCGTCATTAGCGCCACGGGGCTCGTCTCCGAGTGCCTGGTCGACCTGCCCCGGAACTCGGAGATATTCACGAGCCTGAGCTGCGAGGAGGGGGGGGCGGAGTTTAAGTACGGGATGGGGGTGTTCTTGGACGCGATGAGGGGGGTTGATATTGCCAGGGAGACGTGCGTTGGGGTGGGGGAGAGGGGGATTTTGGCCGTGCAGCATCAAGTTGTTGGGAGGGATGGAGATGGGGATGGGGGTGGGGGTGGGGAGGGGCAGGGGGAGGGACGGCCCGATTATATTGATTATTTGGTCATGTGTGTGGAAGACGATGATACTGATAGCGATGGGGAGATGGAGATGGGGAAGGGGAAGGGGAAGGGGAAGGAGAAGGAGGGAGGAAGAAGGAGGGAAAGGGGAATGGGAAAGGAGAAGGAGAAGGAGAAGGAGAGTGAACAGGAGGTGGATACTCGAAGGAAAGAAAAACGTAGGAGGAGGGATGGCCATTATAATAATAATAATAATCATTACGACGACAGCGACGACCGGTATCGACGAGAGGAGCGACAAGAGGAGCAACGACGACGTCTGCTGGAGCAGCAGCACCAGAGACGGCCGCAGGCGAATTGGGACGATGATGATGACGAGGAGGAAGAGGAGGTTGGGTATGCTTTGTGAGGTGGTTCGTCTTTGTGAGGTGCTTTATTAGTAGTAGTAGTAGTAGTAGTAGTAGTAGTAGTAGTAAATGATACCGATATAGAGAAGAGAGAAGGTGTTTGTTTTAAGAGTCAAAGCTCTTGGGTCAAACGATTCTTAATCAATCTTTCATTCTTTCTTTCCAATCCAAGTAGTCAAGTACAAGTACAAGTAACAGTACAAGTCCACCCCTTTCTCTCTTTCTCTCTTTCTCTCCTTCTCTCTATCCAAATTCCCAAAATTCCCAAAATTCCCAAAAACTATACACAACAACACTTGTTCAACGTCTCAGCGCCGCCAACCGCTCCTGCAGGTCGTCGCCGGCTTCTTTTTCCTTGACAACCGGCTCCTTACTAACGGGAGCCTTGGTCCCCGCACTCGCAAGTTCCTCATTAAGCTCCATCCCATTCTCCTCTGCGACCATCTGCAGCACGCTATTAACCTCATCCGCCGGGGTCATGGACGCGGCCTGGTTGTTCATTGCGCCCTCCATAACCCCTGACTTCACGTCCATGTCCTCAAACTGCTTCTCGAACTCGTCCATCGTCTTGCTTATCTTCTCCACGTTCATGCTCTTCATGGCCGCTCCCATCCCCTTCACCACCCCAGTCATGGCCTTGGTCAGCTGGTTCATCCGGATGGCCGTCTCGAGCCGGGAGGCGACCGCGTCGATTCGAGAGGACATCTTCAGACAGTTGTGCTGCTGCTTCTTCTCGCGCATGGCGTTCTCGGCGTAGATTCGGGCCCCTTCCATGTTGCCCTGTTCAAATTGAGGGGGAGAGAGGAGGTGGGATTCTGTTAGTATATCTATTATCTGTATTCTGTATTGTGTATTGTGTATATCTGTCGGATTGTGCTCGCGAGCAATCAAAGCAGATCAGTACTCACCTTCTGCATCGCCTGCCTGCACTTCTCGAGGTTGGTCTTCTCGTTCTTCTCGCACTTCAAAGCCGAGCGGGACATCTGTTTTGACGTGATTCTGAGATTCGAGAGGAAGAAAAGCCAGAAAAGAATTTCACGAAAGGTAATAAATGACAGGAGGAGGGTGAGAATGGCTGCAATAAAGAGTTATGATGCAGAGCAAGGCGCGCACGTGTTTTATCAAAGTGACCCTAATGTGAATGTGAATGTGAATGTGAATGTGAATGTGAATGTGTACCCCCCCCCATCATAAATTCCGAAACTTTCCCCACACTGCCAATGCCAAAGCCAAAACAAGGATATAAGAAAAATGTAGGTGGGTGTGTGCCACGTACCTCAAATTCACGAGTTCATCTTCGAGACTCGGGCCGTTACCCATGTTTTTTACCTCGGGGAGTGGGTGGGGGGAGAGGGGAGGTGGGGAAGTAGTGAAGGAGAAAGGTCAAAGGGGAGTGAGTGTTCTCGTGGTGATTTTAGGAGGTTTTGAGGAGATTAATTACGGGAAAGGAAATACGAAGGTATTTTGTGGGATGCAGGTCCAGTGATTTCACGGTAATATAACTATGTGTACACAATGAAGATTTCTTCAGTGAAGATGGAGCAGGATTAACATTTTTCAATTTCCAATAAAGAGAAACCACCTCGAACTTGACTGAAACGCACGATCGCTATCCTTTAATCGATGGCAGCGTTCAGGTAAAACCAGCGAAAGAACAACATCCCCGTGAACAACAATTTCGCCGCGAGATCCCAAATCTCCGTGGGGGTAATTCGTCCTCCGCTCGCTAGGAAGTACGATCGCGCTCGCGGAGCCCGACGCCGACGCCGACGCATCGCGAAGGGGGGAACACTGTGGTAGAACTGCGCGATCTATCTAGGCGAAGTTTTTCTTGGTTTCTTTTTGCTTGTCCATCTCTGGCCTGTCCATCTCTGGCCTTTTCTTTTCTCTCTCCTGTTCTATCTGTCTACCTCTCTCCATCGTTAAAAGAGGTCATAACCACGCAGACATAATCACACAGTAATAGTTCCTTCCCCCCCTTACCCTCTCACCCCCCGTTTCTCGTGTTTTGTCCCCAATGTACTCCAACCTGTCCTCCTCCGTCTCCCTCCCCCTCCCCTCCCGAATAATAACGAGCCTAAACGACCCCCAGTCCCACACCTTCCTCGCGGGCACCTGCTCCCTCCACTCCCCCAACTCCGTCCACCTGATCTCGTTCGACGAGGCCTCGAACGACATGAGGATCGGGGCGAGTTACGACGTGGGGGGGGAGGACCTTGATGGTGGTGGCGTTGGCGGTGGCGTTGGCGGTGGCGTTGGCGGTGGCGGTGGCGGTGGCGGTGGCGGTAACGGTTCGACGAGCGCGAGCTTTGAGGTCACTTGCATCGCACCGTCCCCTGTTAATGTGCGGTTGGGGGAGTGTTTGATAAGTGGGCGGAGTGCCGTCGTGGGTAGTAAATATCGCAGCTGTTTGTACGAGCTGCCGAACGTCTGCGATCGGGGGAGGGGGGAGGAGAGTGTTGATATTGATGCTGATATTGGGGGAGAGGGTGGTGGTGGGGACGGTGACGGTGACGGTGACGGTGATGGCGACGAGGGTGGGTTCATTAGGGGTAGAGGGGAGAGCACTGCCAGTAGCAACGTCGGTGACGATCAAACTTACACTCCCGCGAGACTCGCCAAGCTCCCCGACAGCGACACCTGCGTCAACAGCATGATATACTCCCCTAAATACTCTTCAGACGGGAAGATCGCAACCATGAACAGCAGCACTCTCTCGTTCCTAGACGTGAGCGCGGGGAGTTCCAGATCCGTGGGGACCGTGGGGACCGTGGAGATTAGTCCCGGGGGACGGGGCGTCGCGGCAAAGTGGGACCCCCACCACGCCGATACCGTCGCTTGCCTGGAGGATACTTCTGTGGTGAGCGTGGACGTCAGGTCCATGAAGCCGGCCCACGCGATACGCGATGCCCACGGGTACTCCTGTCGGTCGTTCGACTTCAACCCGAACCGCCCCCACGTCTTGGCCACGGGGGGGGAGGATGGGCTCATTAAGTTCTGGGACATGCGGAAGCAGGGCCCGGCACTCAGGGTGCTCAGGGGGCACACTCACTGGGTGAACGATGTCAGGTTCAATCCTTTTCATGATCAGCTTTTGGTCAGCGGGGGGAGTGATGGGATGTGCAATCTCTGGAGGGTTTCGAGGTGAGTGAGAAATGAGAGTGAAAGGAGTGTGTGGAAACGAGTGGATAGTGCAGGGAGGGGAAACTGAGAATGAGAATGAGAATGAGAATGAGAATGAGAATGAGCAGAATATTTCTGATTCTCAAACAAACATCGCCCAAAACTTACCGACCACCCCCAATGACGCCCCTCCCCCCAAAAAAATTGCAATGAAACCACCCCATAGCATCTCCTCTGCCCCCCTTCTTGAACTAGATGACGACAACAAGACAACAAAAGACATTTGCGTACAGCAGTTCCAGCAAGATAACAACGAGAGCTGTTACAGCGTCGCGTGGAGCAGCTGCGATGCTTGGGTTTTCTGCAGCATTGGCTACGACGGAACCGCAATTTTAAACCACACACCTAGTGCAGAGAAATACAAAATTTTGTTGTAGCAGCCAAAAAAAGCGAATGATTTATTACCCCACACCCACCCTTAACGCCTTTGTCCATGACCGTGTCCCCCCATTTGTCCTACTTTTACGTGTTACATGTAGCTATCTCCAAGGAAATCTCTGACCTAAAACCAGAGATTTCCTTGGAGATAGCTAACATGGAATTTTTCAAAATCTCTGTTTCTGTTTTAATCTCACTAAAATACATTAATTATTAAAATTTATACTATTTATTTCTAAATTAATTTTTTTAAATTTTTTTATAAATTTTTTTAATTTAACAAAATTTTTATCTCAAAATTTGTTTAAAATTTTTTAATATTTTATAAATTAATTTATTAAATATTTTACAAAAGATATTTAAAACTTTATTTATTCACAATGGTTAATTATATACTTTAATATTGTTATAAAAGTTTATTGTATTACAAAAATATATTTAAACTAACGAATTACAATTTTTTGTGCTTTTCTGTGTTTCGTCTTGGGTTTTTTATTATTATTATCTAACAGGGGGGTGTGTGTCTTGGGTTTCCGTTGGGGTTCTTGTTTGTGTTTGCTGTTCGTTCGTCGTTCTCGATCGTGTGAGTGGCTTTCTTCTTATTGGCATCCTTTTGACAATTTTTCGAAAACGGCGAACGAACAGCAAACACACACAGGAGAACATCAACGGAAACCCAGGAAACAAAGAGAACACGAAAAACGACGACAAAGAGAACCAATATGCCTTGGCAAACACTGCGCTTGCGCTTATAAGCGTTTCAAAGTGATTTATATCGCGATGTCTTTGTTATTCAACGAACTACTTTTATTCTAAAGGTTTTATTAACAATCTGGAAATCCTTGAGCTTGCACTTGGGCAGAAATTAACTTCTCATCAGTGTCCACTGTGAGAGAGCGCGCGTGGAGGCACATTCTTGGCCATTCCGCCCTCTCCACAGTTTCGTCATCCTTCGGTGTGTAGGTGAAATCTCCCAGGATGGGCCGCCCAAAAGCTGCAAGCATGTGAAGTCTCAGCTGATGTCTTCGTCCTGTCAGGGGCGAAAGATGAACATGTGTAACGTTGACGTTGCTATTTTTTACGACGGATTTTTTCACAACGGAAACTCGCGTGATTGCTGGCTTGAAGTTGAGAGAGGTTGAACTTGGTGCTTTGGCTGCCATTTTTTTGTAGAAATCTTTCGCTACATCAGCGATGTTTTCGAGTGCCTCGCTAGGCATTGTCATCTCGAATGCCGAGGGAATTGTGGCGATTGGAACAGCAACGTAGAAGACTTGCTCTTCTTCTTCTTCTTCTTCCTCTTCTTTTTCATTGCTGTTACTATCGCATCTATTATTACCAGTATTGACACGGAAAACGAAAGGGAGTGCGTTCTCTTTGCTCCCACTGTTACTGTCATCTCCAGCAACGCCGTCACCATTTTTGGTAAGAATCTTGTTGTACTCTTCTGCCTTTTTTTCGAATCGCTTCTTGGCCAATACGAGCCACTTTTGTTGCTGTTCACCAACAATATTTTTGGCCTCTCTCTCGTTCTCGTTCTCGTTTTCGTTCTTGTTTTCGATCCCCTTCTTCTTCCTTTTCTTCTTCTCTGAATCCTTTCTCTCGCAATTATTGATTTCGTTCCACTTGACGCGTTGAAGGAATGCTGATCCCTCGCCAAATTCGCCGCTATCAACAACGCTGTCACCATCACAACCTCCCCCTCCATTCCTGCCGACCTCCGCCGCCCTCTTCCACTGCTCAAAAAAGGCGCTAGCTGGTTTGTATCCTGGCGGTTTACTTTTTTTACGTTTCTTGTGATTTTCTTCAATTGCGCCAGGCCCCTCAGCCCCCCCCCAAACGCGCTCAAAAACGCTCCTGTCGACGAATGGCATCCTTGAAATGTCCACCCTCCCACCAACAACTGCCTGGTAAGTCTTCTTAGTTTTACGAGATTCAAAGGCGGCCGTTGCCAAACGGGCAGATTTCTTGTTCCGGGCCAAGAGCATTATTCCACTCGTCGCGTAGTCAAGTTGATGGCACAGGCGGAACCTTTTGCTCGGCTTAAGAGAGTCGCCAGATCGCAGATCCCATTCATTTTCGCTCGGTTTTACCATCCTGACAAGATTCGACTGCACGGTGTCTTCGAATTCTCCATCAACTTCGCCGCCGTCAATCTTCATATCTGGCGGCTTATTTACGACAATATAGTCATCGTCTATAGACAGGATAGCCAACTTGCCGCCGCAAACACTTTTGCGTTCATCAGCAACAAAGTCAAAAAAATCCTCTGCCGATGCAAATTTTTGCTCCTCAGCTTCACCAGACCAGCCAGGGTATATCCTCGACGGATTTGTTCTGTACTTATCACGTTGCATCATTTAATATCGATTCTACTGCGAGATTAGATGATGGATCTACGGATGAAATTCAGGTGATTTTAAAATCAATCGTCCAATATTTTATCCCTGAAGAGTGTGTGTATCGACTGTCGTCGGCCAGAATCACAAAACCGCTCGACAGTAGACGGTCTTCTGCCCTTAGCCACATGTCACATCGATTTTTACAGAAAAATTAAAGGATTGATCTTTACTCGTCTGAATTCCATTAATTTAATCGTTAAATCCTCACCTTGTCAAACCAATTAAATTGACATACGACAGAAAAAAGTAACGAGAAAAATATTCAATTTTGAACTCTCATTCCACCCTTTCGTAATAGCATGTCTGCGACTCTCTCTCAGGCCTATCTGTTCTGCTACAACTCCATACAGTTCGTACTGTGGGTGCGCATATTTGTAGCCTTAATCTCTGTTCCATATCCAGCTTTCTCTCACCTGAATGAAGTAACTGAAATGGTATCCTTCTGTCAGAAATTCTGCTTTCTTGAAACGCTTCACCCAATTGTTGGTCTGGTAAAGGGGGGCTGGTTTACACCGTTTTCACAGTTTGTCGGGAGAAACGCTGTCCTCTTCGGCTTCATCATTCCGCTGAATCAGTCAAACAAAGTGAGTCAATTTTGCTGCATTTGCATTCCCATTTGCATTCCCATTTGCATGTTTTCTCTCCCCACCTCAAGATTTTTTAACCCCACCCACCCACTAACCCCTTCGCTCTTGCCAGTGGATGTATATTCTGTACTCTGCCTGGTCACTGAGCGAGATGGTTCGCTACCCGTTCTATGCTCTCTCGACCATTAAAGTCAATTTTCGTCCCTGGATTTGGCTTCGCTACACCGCATTCATCTTTCTGTATCCAGGTAAGTGGTGCGAGCCTTGTGTTATGTGTGTACATCGATGCGATAGTGTGGGGTGTCGATAAAAGAATACTATGCGATATACAACCGATCGACCGACAGACACCAAAATCTCTTGCACAACCTCTTATCCTCTGCTTCTGACCTTCCCCATTCTTTCTCCCCTCCCTCTTCTCCCCTAAAAACGTTCTACAGTTGGGGTTTTCGCTGAGATCGCAGTCTTGTATACCGCCTTTCCGTACGCCGAAACCAACGATGGGTACTGGATCTTCTTGGGATATTTGAGGCCTGTGATGTATTTGTACATGGGCTATGCTTACTGTGTTGCCTTCCCCGGTCTTTACAAATATTTGCTGAAAACCAGGCGAAAAGTCCTATCCCCGGACGATTTTAAGGCCAAATCAAAAGCCAAAAAATCATCATGAATGCAACTTTCAGAGAAGCACGAGAGCACAGATAATGAATAATAAATACGCGCACGACAAAACAAGACAAGCGCAAACCAAAAAGACCCGCCTATTTAAAAAAGCTAGCTAGCTATACAAGTTTCCAACCCCGTTATCTTCTGCATCATACTCTCGGTCCCCCGCCTCAAAGTATACCCCGGTCACTTCCAACCCGGTCTCCTGTAGCAATTGTTTGCACCAGCACTCTGTCCCGAACTTATTTTTTAGCAACCCATAATATTTGAATCTATATGCCCCGTCAGTGACGCTCAAGATCTCAATTACAGAACCCATGACCTTCATCACAGGCTTGATCTTTTCTCTTATCTCCTCGCTCACATCGCCCTCCCGAGTAGTACCCACCAAATAATCCTTCAACATGCCCAACTTACGCTCTGTGTACAACTCGTGCCGCTCTCTGTCAAGCCACATGTTGTTGTCTTTTCTTGCCACCTGCCTGCTCAGCTGCAGTGCCTCATCAGGAGTCAGCGTAGCGTAATGGGACTCCCACTTCGCCCTCTCTTCTTCGCTCTTGAAAAACCTATTGTTCCAGTTGGGCTTTTCGACAAAACCCTCCCACTCGTCGTAGTAATCCTCCTCCTCCATTAGTGAAGCCGTTTTACTGCCATCTTTGTCTGACAGCACCACACTCGAAGGCGCCTTCTTAAAATCAGTAAATTCGGCCCCTAGATCTTCGCCTACTAGCTTCCTCCTACTGGTGATCGAGGCCATGTCAACTTCCTCCACCACTTTCTCTGCACCATTCTCGTCTTCCACACTATTTCGCAAAGTCGTAAAGGGCAGGCTTCTCCTGCTCTTTACCACACAAAAACGCGTGGAAAACCCTATTACACTCTGAATAGTGACCAAAGTCACAAATAATCTGGCAGAAATCATAATTTGTCTGAATGACATAATCTGCCAAAATATTTCGATCGGAACATGCATCATTGTCAACAGGGGACCACAGAGAAGTTTGTTCACCCTCATGAGGAGTCATCCACTCGCTCTATTACAGTTCAACCTCCTTGCTACGACCACGCGTTCATTCTCTCACTTCTACGCCCATTCCAACCAACCTCTTCTATCATTGCAAAGGCCCACCACTCTGACTCGATCTTTGCACAGACCGCTTCGATCCCTTATGTCCACCGCTCCCGAAGTAAACTGGGACGAGACTATTCCCCCAAACCTAGCCGCGATTTCTAGTCGAGTCAAGGACTGCGCAGCGAAGAACGGCGACTCGCTAGTCACTTTGGTCGCTGTTTCCAAGACCAAGCCCCTTGAAGCTATCCTTGCCGCGCATAGAGTAGGGCACATAAGGTTTGGGGAGAATTACATTCAAGAGCTTGTCAGCAAGTGCGAGGAAATACAGGCGAAGGAAATAGCCTTTGATGGAAAATTCAGCTTCATTGGTGCCTTGCAGTCCAATAAGGTGAACGCACTAATAAAGAGCGGCTATAGCAGTGGCCTTCTTGACTGCGTTGAGACAGTCACTTCGATCAAGCTCGCTCGCAAGTTGAACGATTCCGTGGGAGCTGTTCGCAGTGACAACGCTTCATTGGATAAGCTAAAAGTCTACGTCCAGGTAAACACTAGCGGGGAAGAGAGCAAAGGGGGCTGCAGTCCTTCGGAAGAATCTCCAGAGGTGGTTGATCTTGTTCGGTTTATTCACAACGACTGTAGTGAGAACTTGTCGCTCGTGGGGTTGATGACTATTGGTGCTGTCGACGATAGTAAGGGTGCCTTTGAAGTTTTGAAAAGCACCAAGCAGAGGTGCGAGATGGAAGTGGAGGGATGTGGTTCCCTGAAGCTAAGGTTAGTGAGCAAAATTGTAATGTGAGGAAGCAGAAGAGAGTGAGCCGCCGTCCCCGATAGTCGGCCCGGCGCAATTTCCCATCGAGCTAACTTACCTCCCCCCCATACCCCCTTCCCCCTTCAATCCCTTCAATCTAATCAATCTAATCTAATCTAATCTAATCTAACTTAATCTAATGCTCTCAAAAAAAATGGTGATTGGCGTCTGTTTTTTCTTTCTCTGAAATCAACCAAGCATGGGGATGAGTGGGGATTTCGAATTGGCCATCGAGATGGGCGCCACAAGCGTTCGAGTTGGTAGCAGCATTTTCGGGGCAAGGGACTATGGAAATAAGTAGTAAAACGAAATATGACGAGTGCCAGTTTTTCGAACAACAAATCGGTCCGTTCATCCAAAAAAACTTTTCAATTAAAAATCAAACTCGTCCTCACTCTGATCATTTCCCTCCCCTCCGCTTTCTAATTCGTCTTCGTCGTTGTCTCCTTCAGTAATAACGATGCCACTCTTACTCAAGTTCCCCGTGATGTTGGCATCCAGGCCCTGTTCCTCCCCAAACTCCTCGTAACTTTTCATTGCCGCGCTGAACCTGCTAGTACTAGCGTTTGGACTACCCGTGGATACGATTGAATCTCCCAACTGTTTTCCAGGCGTCGCAACTCGTGAGCTGTTCAAATTCATACTCACATTTTGGCTCATGCTCAAATTTTCGCTTGCACTTGCAGTTTGCTCCCGGATGAAAATGAATAAGTTGTTGACCTTCCTGACAATTCTAGGTTCGTCATCGATCCCGACAACCACAAAACAGCAAGTGAATTTCGTCGGAGTATCTGCAGAGACATTCCTCAACAACTCCCTGAAGGAATTGTACAGCATCATTATACCACGCTTGCTCTTGGTGGAGTTGTTGCTACTGTGAAGCTTTTCAAGTGACTCGCTGATCTTCTTTGGCGTACCTTGCAAGTAATCCAGTGGTAGCAGGCTCTTGCTGCTGCTGTGCAAAATATCAAAAACCAACCCGCCGAGCAGATCACTCTTGAAATCTGCCTCCACCCCCTCCCCCTGGACGAGATTTTTGAGAATCAACTTCTTTGTGGCCACCGAGTCGAATCCTCCACCGACAATATCTCTGTCAAATATGCCTCCTTCGCCGACATTCGAGCCATTTGTGATGGAGCCGAGGGCAGTCGCCAGCTCACTAAAGCTGTACTGGTCACACACGTCCTCGCTGTCTGCGAAATAGTACAACACAGATCGGTTGGGCGACGTCGGTGGGTTGTTGGCATTCTTTGCCGAGCTTGGGGAGATTAATGTAGTGCTGGAATGAATGGGAGATTACGAGAAAGAGGAAATAATAGAGTCGAATATATGTGGGTTAGTTCGATCATTTATGGTCCACTCAACCTGCACTGGAGATTTTGATTTTCGCTCGCTCACCTCATCGGCGACTGAAAAGTAACGCGGTTGGTATGGTCATCGGTGCTCTCGGGGGGATATGTGGCCTCCTTCAATCCCACCTCCGTTGCAGTCGCCGTAGCTGCAGCCTTGGCACTGTTTGGGTGCCTATGATCAGAAGAGAGAGTCTGGGTCTTCCCAAACAAATTATCCTGCCTAGGGAACTGGTTCTCGTGTTGCATGAATTGGGGTTGCAAGTTCGTACCAGCGTCAGTGCTGGTGACTGTGGGAGGTATAGGGAGAGGCAACAGGGGTCGACTTCCCGGGGAGAATCCTTCCCGCGCAGTCAACTTAAGCTATAAAGGGTTAGTTTGTGTCACAACCATTCTTACAGACACCAGACATTTCGTGCTCACAGCTTCCTTGCTTTGCTTGGATAAAGGACTCACCTGCTGGGCCAACCACTCATTGTGAAGTCGAGACTTTTCTGCCAAAGAAGCCTGTTGGGACAAGGCAGAATCAATGGGAACGCCGAAATCGTCCCCATTGACGTCAGCATGCGTTTTTGAGCCAGCCAGCACGTACTTGTCCTCAGTATCGCCGTCTCCTCCATAATTCGTGCCTTTTCTGAGTACGTTTCGCACCAACCCAACCTCGTTCTCCCTCTCAATGACACTAGCGTGCACAATTTTGTCGTGTGCTGCCTTGCCCGCCTTCTGAGCTTCCTGCAGCAACACACCCTCAATCTCATTCTGCTTCGTATCCAACTGGTTGCGCCGGGTCGTCCTCTCCATCTCCTCGTTGTGCTCCAGCAACTGCGTTATGGCCAAATCAGCTCTTTTCTCATCAACCAGCTTTCTCACTTGCTGCTCCTTCTCGAATGCGTCCTTCGCGACCTGACGACGTTGGTTTGTTAGCTGCTTTTGTCGTTCTAGCTTTGCGATTTCTTCCACTCCTTTGTGAATTTGTTCCTCTTTCCAAGCAGGGTACAGAGCCTCTATTTTCTCCATGTACTCCTTTCTGGCACTGATCAAATGCTTGTGGACATTGCTTGCGGAGTTTTGGTGCGTGCGGACAGAGAAATTGTCCCTCGCCGATCTCATATTCGAAATCAATTCTTTGTTCCTCCGCGAGGCAGACCCGTTCTTCGACTCAAACAATTTCAGGGCTTTTTTTAATCCTCTTTGCTTTGCCTCATTCATGTCCTTGATAGAGTTCTCCCTCATTTTTGACTTTAAAGCCAAAACCTCCCGTCTAGAATGAATCTGCTTCTTCCGTTCATCCAACTGGATCCAGTTCACGTTTTGGTACAGCGAGGGCATGGGTTGTTGACCTTTCTGTCTGATCATGGTTTCAAAAATAATTCAATGAGAATATATCTACGGATACGAGATAGCGAGTTTTAGAATTCCTGCACCCGATGATTGTGTTCTACCGTTTTTGCTCGTCAGTGTTTTGCGAAAAAATTGGACCGTTTTATTGTCATCCGTAAATCATCATTCTTAGATTTTTCGAAGAGTTGGCCCGAATTTGAGCCGTTGTTCACAACTTAATATTTTGCATGAATGTCCAATTTTGAAGGAGAATAATTAAAAAAACGCATCTTCGGGCAGTTTCAAAAGATTTTCTGAAGGCTATCCGAGAAGTTTTGAACCTCTCCTTCCGTAATCCTTCATCTTAGCACACCGAAAGAACGAGTCGCTGTTCTCATTTTCTCCTCCCCAAAGCACAGAAGTGAGAATCAATGAAGGCTAACAGGCCGAGGTCGGCTACATCAAACCGAAACTCGAAGCCCGGAGACCCATCTTATGTAAAAATTGGGTACAAACACACCTATGCTTCTCAGTCCAAGCCCCTCGGGATGTCACCGTTTGCTTATCTTCGAAATAAACTTGATGCCAACAAAGGCGCGAAAATAGGCCCCACCACGAATACCAATTCTACAACTTACAAAACGAACTCAAGCAGCAAGAGCGGCAACACTAAGGTGAACCAGGGAAGTAAGGATTCAGCAGGCACAAAGACAGCTGTGACCGTAAACTCTGGAAGTTCTTCAGATGCTGGGAAAATATCTTCACACCTTTTCCGGAACAATCAGAGGCCTCAGTCATCGACGGGACACTCACATGGGCACCATAGCCACAGCCACAACAATGTCACCAGCAGAGTTACGTACAGGATGGGTGTCAGCAACAAGCCAAAGAGCCGGAGGCCCATGAGTGCCGGTGCCAACCAAACTTCAAAAAGCAGCAACATGCATGGGGGTAGCAACGTGCATGGGGGTAACAACTCCAGTAGCGGCCATAATATGTATGGAAACCGCCCAAAATCAGCATCTTCTTATAACCGTCAAAACCAATTTTACCACTACCAGCAGCAACAGCAGCTGCAGCAACAGCAGCGGCAGCAACAACTGAATCAGCAGCAGCAGCAGCAAAAACAACAACAACAACAACAACAACTGAATCAGCAGCAGCAGCAGCAAAAACAACAACAACAACAACAACAACAACAACAACAACATCAACAACAACAACAACAACAACAACAACAACAACAACAACAACAACAACAACAACATTACATACAACCGCACCAAAAGCACTTACACACAATTGCCAATTCCAGCACCTCTGCCAGCGCAACAACGACGACGAGAACAAGGCCTATGTCTGCCGGCGCAGTATCTTCTCAGCGACGATTCAGACCAGAAATTCCCCAGAGGGAGCAACTTCAACCTAGCAACCAAGGAACAGTCAGGTTGACCAGTACCACTAACAACAATGCCTCCGGGGGACCGAGCGGACAGCTGACTCTCTTGTCATCGAAATTTTGCACTGTTGCTGAGCAACAGTATCTTCACAAGGTCATGTCGACCGGAAATATGAAGGGACGGTCAACGACCGAATTTTATACGATTGGAAAAGTTGTTGGGGTTGGATCATTCGCGAAAGTCCGCCTGGCATGGCACAAGCTTACTGGTCAGGCAATTGCAATAAAAACGTACGAGAAGAGCAAAATCAAGGACGCGAACCATTTAAGACGAATTCAGCAAGAAATCAGGCTAATGGAAAAACTCAACCACCCGAGTTTAATCAGGTTGTTCGAGACACTGGAGAGCCCTAAGCGTATTCATCTTGTGATGGAGTATACTGGTGGAGGAAACTTGTGCTCCTATGTAAAAAAGCGGAAGCGTTTACCCGAGGACGAGGTGAGTATGCATGCGCCTGGTTTGATTTGATTTGATTTGATTTGATGAGCTGTTAGGTTGTGTGTGACCTTGATTGATACAATGACTAACACTTCAAGAACACCGAAACACCCACATACAACACAATAACAAACACAATCGTCACAAACACAATCGTCGATGCACAAACGCACAAATTGGATCGAACCTTACAGGCCAGACAAATTTTTAACCAGCTGTGTGTCTCCCTGGAGTATATGCACGACCTAGACATCATCCACCGCGACGTTAAACTTGAAAATGTCTTACTCGATAAGTATTTGAATACCAAGCTGATAGACTTTGGCTTCTCCGTGTCCACAAAGGATTCGCAAAATCTGAAGATTTTCTGTGGCACACCGAGCTACATGGCTCCTGAAATTGTGCGAAGGATAGAATATGAAGGGAAACCCGTGGATTGCTGGTCCCTCGGGGTTGTCCTTTATGCACTCGTGTGCGGCTGCTTCCCATTCTCTGCCAAGTCCTACCCCGATCTCTACAAGAAAGTCATGCGCGGTCAGTTCAGATTCCCGGACCACCTGAGCATTGCAATAAAGGACCTCATCCGCAACTTGCTGCAGCTGGATCCCAAGAAACGCTATAACATCACGCAGGCTAAGAACCACCCTTGGGCAATCAATAACGGCAAGGAAGGGAGGACAAGTCCTCCGACCACACAGACAGAAATCTTAATATCCGCAAATCCCAAGAACGACATCAACGAATCTGTCATCAAGGTCATGGAAGAATTTGGTATCAAGCGAGCCACAACGATACACACTATTCTCCAAAAATCGCACAACGGAATAAGCGCCTGCTACTATCTGTTGAAGCAGAGCATGAAAGAGAGTGGCGACTTAATCCCTGACGAAGAGCCTGCGCCAAGGATCACCATCGGAAGCGACGGCAAGGAATCACCTACGACCTCTGCCACAAAAACCAAGACTGTCAGGCCCCTTTCCGCTCCCGCGGGTAGGGCCAAGAGGGTAACGAGCGTCGTCACAAAGCCTGCAGCCATGGAAGACGACGACGATGACGATTCTTTCATTCGGGAAGATAATAGTGAGGAGGGCGAAAAGCCTAAGAGTGATAGTGTGGCGCTTGGACACCTTGGTGGAGTAAGTGTTGGGAACTCAATGGCAACCGGCAGCGCTGGAGGGGGTAAAGAAGGTGGCGGTGAACGAAATGAGAACCTTATTCTCAAGCAGCAGCAGCCCTGATTGGGCTTGGAAGGATGTTAATTTATGTTTAACAATATGTGTGCTTTGCTACATAAGGCTGAGCTGATCATGTGATCGCTTTCTTTTACTAAATAATTTAATTATTATAGGGTATTGATGGAAAACACGAAAATGTCTTGATTTTTCTTGATTCCAGTTGTTTAGGATTTTGCAACCTCCACATTGGACTATCGCGATAAAATTGGAGTGAAGATCCCTACAACGATTCGTGCGCTAGAAATCGACAAAATTCAAATTTATTCAAATTCTGGATTGTTGGAGGGGAGACAGTTCATACCTTGCGATGATGTGGACTTTGTCACTGTTGTCCCTCTTTCTAGTGGACCACTTGAAAGCCCCACCGCCGCTTTTCTCACGTATCGTGTCCAAAAAAGTCTCTGCCCTCCACTCTGTACAAGTTCTGACGGATGTTGACGACACCTTGAAATCCTCTGGAGGCGTAAAGTTTGGAGAAATAGCTCTTGGCGGTGTAGACACGCAATATGCCCGCGACATAATCTACCCCGGCGCGATGCAATTCATTTTTGAGCTGAGCAAACACGGGGCCGGGATAGGCGGGGGCTCTGGGCGGAGGGGCAGCGGCCTTATGAATTTTGGGGTGCTGACGGCCAGGGCGGAGGAGCTTAAATTTGCGCTGGAAATAAAGTACGATAACCCACTTGCCGTTCGCGCCAGGAGTGTCGGAAAGAAATCGGGAGAGGAAGGATGGGGCATGGGGCCGGTCATGTACGGCAGCATTGCAGAGTGGATAGTGCAGGGGAACAAGGGTAGGAGGAAGTTTGACAATTTCCAGCAGCTGAAGGAGCGTGACGTCCAAGAGCTGGGCGACATAGGACAGTCGATCAAGTACATATTTTTGGGCGATACGGGCGAATATGACGAGGAAGGTGGCGTTAGGATGCTACAATCCCACCCCGATTCCGTTCTGGCAGTTTTTCTTCATGTTGTGTCGGATGAGCCTGAAGAAACGCGAGTAAGACGGTTGCGTGACAAAGCCCAGGGTCAGATATTTGAGAGGAGGTATGTGAGGGGTCGGCCGGTGTGCTATTTCAGGACATATGTCGGGGCTGCAGTTGAAGCCTACAAATGCGGCCTTCTGTCGAAGAATGCTGTCGGAAGGGTCGTGGAAGAAACACTGAGAGAGGCGAAAGAGTTGTTGGGAGATTTTGGGGACGAGAAAGAAAATGAGAAAGAAAATGTAGAGGGCGGCGGAAAGGTGTGTAGTAGGTGGGGAGAAATCTTAGTCGATATCGAGAATGGTTGCCACCTTTGAATCGATCGACGATTCGACTCCGCATTTTCAACTTGGATTCTGGATTCATCTCTTCTTGGGTATTTGAATGGCTGGCGCTTGAGCCCCGTCGTCCAAGGAGGACAGTGAGCCAAGGCTGTTGGTATGACTGGGAGAAGGGAGAAGGCTCAACAACCCCCCGATTTCAGGAAAGATGTCTTTCACAAAGTCATTTGCAGTCCCGGGCGGGCATGCAGTAGGCAGCAGCACGATCGGGTATACGATTGCGAAGGAGATACAACGCGGTTAAATGTGACGACGACCTAATGTAGTTGGTTTTCCAGGTTTGGAAATTGGAGAAAAATTAAGAATTATGAATTACTGAATTGTTTTTCTTCGAGCAAAGCTCAGTAATTACGTGTCCAGCCCGAAATACGCTGCCTCACATGCTCACGTTTCCCCTCTCACTGAGCTTCATTATCTTTCATAACTAACTAATGTAAGCCCAGCCGGGTTTTCCCCGTTCGAATTGGCTAGCTGAATCAGTGAATCAGCCTGGAAAGACTGTTCGGTGGCCAAAGATCTTTGGTCTTAGAAAGGAAAAAGAAAGGTACAAAGACGTAAATTCAAAGAATACTGGACAAGCCCGGCTTCCATATCACCTTGAGATTACGCCGGAATAAGTAATAAGAAAAAAAAGCGAAAAAGAGAGAACTGACACAACGCAACACAGACCCTACTAGGACAACAGTTAGTTTGGGCCTCACAACAGGATTGATTACCAGCGCCATGACTGCATTTGACTCAGATATCGATGTAACTGGCAAGGAAGTTAAACCCGAGGTTTCTGGCCCTAGAGGGAGGAAGCGACTGTTGCCGTGCTCCTTGCTGCCCTGCAGCTTTGTCCTTCTTCTTCTAGCCTTACCCTTGAAGTCTTTGTCTATTACTGTCACCCTTGACGAAGACACTCGGCACACATTTTCAGTCCCGCAATCGTGCAACTCCTCTCCTTCTCCTTCCACAAGTTGGCGTCTTAGTGGCATCCCAAAGCACGGTGACTTGTTTAAATCATCTGATTTATCTGAGTCGCCCCTCAACTTGGATGCTACAAACGAGGAGGCTGAATTCTCTGCGATTTCCAGCCTAGAATACAGGCCTAACTCTGATTTCTATGGTGTCGACTTAATAACTTTTGGGGACTCTACCTCTCCGGCCTGCTCTATAGAGTTTGTCGTTGTTCCTGTCGCTGATGTCCCCATTGCTGCCGACATAACCATCGACGTATTCAACAAGGGGATGCCAATATATCTGAATCCCTTAATCAACGACGGAATGGATGCATTTCAGGAAAATCACCCCATCTGCATGGAAGATATCCTCTACTCGAACCGACTGAACACTGATAGAGGGGGCGCCCTATTTTTCAAAGATATAGCAAAAGAGATTGGGCTCAATGTTCTTCAGCAGGAAGCAGGGCGGTTCAAAGACGGAACCTGCGCCCACGAGGTTATGGAAAATGGTTATACGCAGCCCGTCTGCGAGCCCACCTATATGTACAGTGGTGTATCGGTCGCTGACCTTGATGGCGACGGATATGATGAAATCATTGTAGCTCGCCTCATGTCATCCCCCAAAGTCTTCAAGAACTTTGGGGACGGTACGTTTGAGGACGTGACGGAAAAGGTTGGTCTTGGCACCACCGATGGGCCCTTTCCCGACACAGCTGGCGTCGCTGTAGCTGACATCGATAATGACGGCGATGTCGACATCATTTTCACCACCTATGGGCAAGACATCTTTTCTTACCTTTTCATTAACGATGGAACTGGCCACTTCTCCGAAGAGGCGGCACCTCGCGGCGTGCAGAATGTTCACCTACTCTCAAAATCATCCGGTACGAGCATTACATTCGGAGAACTTGATAACGATGGTTATCTAGATTTCTCTACTGGGGAATGGATGCCTAAAGCTGCCAGAGGAGGAGATAAGGCTTCAGAGGGGTTCAAGATCTACAGAAATATTGGCTTGAAACGATCGGACTGCCCCCCTACGCCGTCTTCTCCCACCAGTAGCTGCGAGGGTTTTTTCGAGGACATGACAGATTCACTTAACCTTGACGTACACTTTGATGAAGACGAGAAAGAAGCCCGTAACGGGGGGGACCCCGTTGGCACACAGGTTTTCAGTGCCATTTTTACCGACCTGGACGGTGACAACTGGGATGATCTCCTCGTCGTTTCCGACTATGGGAACACAAAGATGTTCATCAATGACAGAATGGGAGGTTTTCTGAACCAGGCATATGCCCCGCCGAACCACGTTCTAGGAGATGCGGACTTATTCCCCTACAATAATACTGCTCGCTCTAAACTATACGGCCAATATACTTCAGGAGTCGTGGATGCCATGGGTAGCGCCATGGGAGACGTTAACGAGGATGGCGAGATTGACATATTCTTATCAGCCATTTCGTGCCCGAATTGCAACAGCGGCATTGCTGGTGGCGGACTATTTTTCTGGAATACGAAATCGGGTAATCGTCTATATCTGAAGGGGGAGGGATTTCACCTAGAAGACAAAACCGTCGAGTACGGGGTGGCTGACGGCGGCTGGGGTTGGGGAACTGTCATGCTCGATTTCGACAATGACGGTGACCTAGACATTGCCTTAGTGAATGGTTTCGACTTCCCGGGCTCCACAGAAGATTTGCTCTCAACGGACAGCAAGCTATGGGAGAACGTTCTGAGCTGTGAAAGTGCGAGGCCCGAGAATAGCTGCAAGAACAGCGGTGACACCCCACGAATGGTTGAAAATGGCGAACCCCTCGGATTTTCGACTGAAAAGAGCAAGGGTCGTGGACTCATCAGCTTTGACTTTGACTATGACGGCGACTTAGACTTGTTCGTTGTTAACAATGAAGGGACTGCGGAATTGTTTGAGAACTTGAAGGGCAATGAAATGGATTGGCTAAAAGTAAATGTTGTTGAGAGAGATACTGGAAGTGTCTCTTTAGGTGCGCTTGTGTACGTTCAAGAGCGCGCTGAAAACGACCCACTTGGTGCCTCTCCCAACGCCCGAGCGCAATCTACTAAGTGGCGAGTTCGGAAAATGGGCCCTTCGAGCTGGTACTTAGGAACAGGCGAGCAGCGGACTCACTTTGGTCTTGGCTCTCCCTCTGCTGACCCTGTCAACGCAGTGAAAGTGTACTGGCCCAAGACGAACAACACGGTAGTCATAAAAAATGTGCCGCGCAACACTCAATTGAGGGTAGCAACAATCGAGGGGCAGAACAACTCTACGATATATGAACACATCGAGACCATTTCTCAGTGCCCTTATCACACTATCACCGAAGTCACACAACCTCTCTCAGGAGGGTCCGTCATTATTGATGCCATGAAGAGGCAAATAGTGTATTACCCCACCGCAGACTTTAATGGTACATTTGACTTTATCTACGAGACGAATAATGTCGCCCAAGGCAACGACTTTTTGTCGGACAGCGGAAAGGTGACCGTGAATGTTGAGCTCCATGCCGAGGGAGAGGGAAACGAGCGATGGGACGGCAAGTTTCCCCCCCTGAATGGTTATGGGAACAACCAAGCCGAGAAAAATATCGGCTGCCCTTTCATGAATCTCGGCCGCTTGAGCGGAAGCCAGTACAACCAGGACCCGCACGCGCTCTTGGGCCCTTATGATACTCCCTTGACCGAGGGAATAGACGAAGATCACGAGGATGCAAGACCCTCAGCTCGCCTCGTAAGCAACACGCTTTTCAAGCAGTCCAATCTCAACAAACCGTCGAAACTGAACCTCAATGACCTGCACGTACACTTCGGGCAGTTAGTCGTCCACGACTCAGACTTTAGTACGCCCTTTGCAAACGGAGATTTGGATGACATGATGGGGATTGAGGTTCCCAAGGGAGATTTTATTTTCGACGAGAATTCGGATGGCGGTAAGCATATTCGCTTCAGACGGAGCGGAGTTGCCGACAGTACCGGAGGAGGATTTGGCGTCAACAGGGAACAATTCAACAAGGTCACAAGCTTTCTCGATTTGAGTCAGGTGTACTCTCCCTCTTTAATCCGTCTCATGAGCATGCGGAGCCTGAGGAACGGCAAGCTGAACGTAGACGACGAGACTGGATTCCTTCCTCGGAACGAACCGTTGATGCAGGTCGCGAACCCGTTGGAGAAGGAGCTTGACAAACAGTTGCTCAGCGGCGACAACAGGGCGAATGTTCATCCAGCCCTTTTGGCGTTGCATACTTTGTTTCACTTGGAGCACAATCGAATTTGCGACGAGCTCGCTGTAATACTAGGAAGTTCAACCGGAGACGACGAGATTTTCCAGCACGCTAGAGTGAGACTAATAGCAAAGTACCAAGCCATCGTCTACCAAGAGTGGCTCCCAGCTTTATTGGGACCGAATTTGAAACTCAAGGAGTACGCAGGCTATGATGAGAGCTTGAGGGTTGAAATCAAGAACGAGTTCGCAACTGCGGCGGCGCGTTTCGGGCACAGTCAGGTGAATGACGTACAGATGTGCGTCGAGGCAGATGGAAGTACTTGTAAGAACGGGCACCTCCTGCTAAGGGACAGCTACTTTAACCCAGGTCGCTTCCAATCAAGCGGCATGAGCCAGTTATTCAAGGGAATGTTCTCACATCCTGCCCAGGAAATCGACACCCTCATGGTTGACGGATTGAGAGATTTCCTATTTGGCTCCCACGCTTTCCCCCTTGACTTGGCCAGCATCAATATTCAAAGGGGAAGGGACCACGGCCTGGCCGATTTTAACACAGTAAGAGTAAGTTTGGGTCTACAAAGGTATGCTCGATTCGAGGATATTTCGAGTGACCCAGAAGTCTCGGGGAAGCTCAAAAGTTTGTACAAGGGTAAAATCGACAACATCGACTTGTTTGTGGGGGGTCTAGCTGAAGACCACGTCGACCAAGGGAATCTCGGAGAGACCTTTGGGACTATCATTAAGCTGCAGTTTGAGCTGCTGAGGGATGGCGACAGGTTTTACTACGAAAATCACGTGGAGAACGGCCTCATGACATCCCAAGAAATCAGAGATGTTAAGGGCCAGGGCTTGTGCGACATTTTGCGTAGAAATGCGTGGGGACCGGATAGTGGATTTGAAGCTAGCGTTCCTCTGGCTTGTGTCAACGACGGGGAGGAAGGCTTAGGTGAAGAGGGCGAGACTTTCCCGTTCTTGTTTGTGGAAAGCGAGGGGGCGTCATTTTGGGGATGGGATGCCGACTTTTTGCCGATTCTTACATCGGTGCTGGGGACGCTTTTGGCCGTCCTGGGGGCAGGTTATACTCTCGTTAAAGCCGGTAAAGTCGAAATGAAGGTGAAGGTACCTGCAATTTGGAGTGAAAGGGAAAGAAGGTCCTCTTTTAAGAAACTTCAGACCGCCGCTTGAGTATGAATTAAATTAAAATGTTCGAATTTTTGGGTTAGAGACAATGGACCTATCACAAACGATAAACCACGTACAGACATCGTTTCGATCTTATTCGACCAGGGCGTTGTGCTGTCTACTGCCTTCGTTTTCGACTTTAGAGTCTGTTTTTACAGTTTCCAGGCTTGTGAATGTTTGGTGCAAATCTCCAGCTTGGGAGGTGAAGCCTGCATCGGGATATTCAGTCCGAAATCAGCCAAAAAGAGAATCCATGAGGTCTTGAAATCGTGCGTGGATACCAATTGTAAAAGCCAATTTACTGATAGATTAATTAACCACCCATCACTATTAGTAGTTGAGACGTAAAGCCCAGATTCTTGGGGGTTCTCTGTCATCTAAAGCTTCTCCTATCATCCAGAGTCAGAAACGTCTCTCCTTACTCGGTAACGCC
>Ga0115556_1000684_pt1 | contig 22746 bp, 19 predicted proteins | sample COGITO_mtgs_1104_5_FD_87282 | JGI IMG/M metagenome (GOLD analysis project Ga0115556, IMG submission 87282) | Pelagic marine microbial communities from North Sea - COGITO_mtgs_110414 | ecosystem: Environmental > Aquatic > Marine > Epipelagic | place: Germany:Helgoland, sampling site Kabeltonne... | reverse complement strand
TGCTGGTCCTGCTGGTCCTGGTGTTGGGGAAGAGGAGAATTTGCTGTACTCTAATGTACCTCGAATTTTTTCAGCTGAGAAGGCAAAGACTGGTACCCGAACGTACTCTTCCATCCCTTACGGTCGGTTCTGCCACAAGTACTTTCGGAAATACGGTCCGGCAGGGGCCGGGAGACATTTCTACGAATTGATTGGGGTCAACGATTGCTGCAGGTTGTACTTTGACCTTGAGTTTTGCAAGGTCGCAAACCCCGATATCCGAGTCTCTGATGCAGAAATGATGGTCAAAGGCTTGAAAAAGGTTGCTTTGGAAGAGCTGAGGAAGTATTTTGAGGGTACAAAGGTAGGAGAAGATAGCATCGTCGATCTTGACAGCTCGACACCTGCAAAATTTTCCCGGCACCTTATATTCCACGTAGATCGCGATCGCTTTCTGTTCAAGGACAACCGGGAGGTTGGAAGATTCGTAAAGCAGAAAATCGTGGCGAGGCTGGTCGGTGAGAGGGAGGCGGGCGAGGGAGTGTACAGGGGGGGACATGACGAGTTGATCAAATACCTCTTTGTCAAGCCCAAAAATGTCAAGTCAGGGGAGGACAAGAAAGACCTGTTTATAGACGTCGGCGTCTACACGCGGAACCGCCTCTTTCGCCTCCTCGGCTCCTCGAAGTTTGGGAAACCTTCCTCTGCTGCTCTCCGAATTGCAGCTAAGAACAAGTTTTTGTTTTCCGCCGGATTCAACAATGCCAAGTTCTATAACGGGGGTGACGGCGATGCTAATAGAGTGAGTGCTAGCAACATGAAACCTAGCGGCTCTGTGGACGCGGTAATCGAGGAGAAAGTGAACTGGGCCCCTTTCGCTCTGGGGCTAGCAGAAACCTTGGTAGTGCCCATCACTGTCAGCGCCGAGGCTGTGATCGGCGGTGAGCTTGCCGAAGACGTCGCAACGACACAAATATCACAGTTTTCTCAGCTTGAAGTGATGTCAGAAGGCCAGCAAATTCCGACAGTAAATCATAGGAACAATGCCCCCCCAGTATCACAATTACAATTCGCCAATTACAATAAGGGAACTTCCACAGACGGGGATGGCGAACTTGTCCTCGTCAGAAATTTCCAAGCCAACAACCCGGCACCGTCCCCTTTTCCTATTTTGGATGATTTTGTACTGAATACACTTGCCAAAATTGGGATGGGACCTAAAGATTCTGACGAAGTATATTCAGCCCCAATCACCATCGGTTCGTGGTCGTCATTTAACAACAAGTTGACCTATCAAATACGTGGAAATAGATTCTGTGAAATCGTAAAGAGACAGCACAAGGTAAGGAGCACAAAGTCCATTCCTTTTGGGTGGAAACAATTTTCTGTGAGCTATTCTTCTCTCTCGCATTCCTCTCTCGCATTAAGTCTCTCACGCACGGTACACAACTCGGCACAGTCGAACGGAATTTTTTTCACCGTCGATTTAAACAAGGGAGTCTACTTTCAGGGTTGCTTTGATATAGACTGCAAGATGAAACGTGAATACAACAGTAGCCTAAAGAAGGTTGTGCGACTTCCGCGAGAGATCGATGAATGGCTGTTCGAGTTGAAGATGGTTGTCGCGACAGAGAAGGCGGAGAGCGTTACCGAGAAACAGAGGGAAAGCAACAGCAAGGAAGAGGGTGGGTGTGAGAGCGAAAGTGAGGACGAAAAAATGGGTGCCGAAAACGGGAATGATGTATCCATATATCATGACGAGGACATCCTCGAATACATTAAAACAGCGAATTACTGAAACGTGGAGTAGAAACGTGGAGTAGTGATAAATTTGATAACTCGGAATGTAGAGCAGAAGAGTGTTTCCTTCGCAAAAACTTATTCTTCTTTTGGTCTCTTTCTATGCAAAACGAGGGTCCCGTTCGGCTTGTATCCAGTCTTTTTGCTGTGCGTAAGGAATGTCTTCAATCCAGGAATTTTCAGAATCAAAAATGGTATAGAAAACACTTGGTAAAAAGTTTTGCACCAATAGACCAGTGCGAACCACATCCAGCGATCGCCGATGTCCATGTATAATACATAAGCCATTCCCGACCCAAATATAATAATAAAAGACGCGAGATCGTATCGAAAGAGAAATATCATGAAATTCTTCGACTCGCCTTGGATCTGGGGAGAGCGACAGAGAAAATTGTTAGCCTGGAAGAACTCATCAGATGTGAACGGCAGCGTTACGAGAGAGAAGTGGAGGAAAAGGGGGTTGAACTCATCAGATGTGAACGGCAGCGTTACGAGAGAGAAGTGGAGGAAAAGGGGGTTGAATTTGAACAATCCTTACATGCTTGAGCTTGAAGTTCTCCTGGTGGAGATTTACGTCTTCAGAAATCATGCCTCCTCCGGATTCATTCTCATAATCAATCTTGAATAGACCCGTCTTTTCGCTGTAACTTCGAATCGTAGCGCAAATTTTTTTACTTCTCCTGGTGATTTTCTTTCCGCTCGTCCTGCAAATGAAGCTCTTATTCAACAAAATAACTAGAAAAGCAGGCGTAGCGAGTTGAGGTGACGCAAGTGAGTGTCAGTAGTTCGAAACAAATAAAAAAATAAAAATACCCAGGTAAAAAAAATGTCAATGAGGAGTCCGCTCGCTCGCTCGCTCGCTCGCTTGCGTCCTTTGTTCCGGAACTTACCGCTCCCCACCAGCCTACTGTCAACGAAGATTTTTCCTCCAAGACTTACGGACTTGGACAACAAATAAAAGCCGAGGTAGGTAAGAGCAACCTTGGCGAGGAATTCGAAGAGGGTCATTTTGAAGAGCCACTCTTGACCGAAATATTGTATCGCGTACGAGTCGGGGCTAACGATTCCGGGTCCGTAAAGGTCGCAAGTGTGAAGTGTGTCAGGTGTTTGCAAGCCAGCGCAATTGAGATACTTCAAAACTCCGATGACCAAAAATAGTAACCCTTGCACAAACTGTAGGCCCTTGAAGCTCTCAATATAATTGATGCACTGAAAGTCGTCCCTCTTTTCGATTACTATCAATTTGAAAGCAAATATGAGGGTTTGCATGCCAATGTATGGGACTAGATTCAAGCAGAAGAAGAGAATGAACCAAGGGTCTCGAAGCTTCCCCCAGATTGTCTTGTCGAAGGGCTCCAGATGATATCGAAACTTCGCCGTGAACCTGTTGACGACAGGTGCACAACAGACAAAATTCTTGTTCGCGACGGAGCAGTCCTCGTACTTGTCGATTTCCTCGATTTTCATGACGCCCTTCAAGATATTGAGAATCTGCAAATGCACCTCGTACCAGAGGCTCTCTACGAGCGTTCCGACAGTCAAGGCAACTCCGCTGGGAATGTAATAATCGTTTGTCACATTCTTCCTGAACTTCTTGCCCAAATTCACCAATTGGTTATCAATCTTCGATATCAAACGCCTCTGAACTAACCAGTGGAACTCGTCGACCGTCTGCTTGTCAACCAGTGTGCTGAAAAGGGTCGACATTTCATTATTCATCCAGCTTTTGTCCCCTTTTGCAAGGGGTATCCAGACATCGACGGGTTTATTCCTTCCCTCGAATTTCTGGGGAATAGACCACAACGGAACCTTAACAACGCCAACGAGATCATCGGCTGACCAGGTATCTTTGTCCCACACTTCTAAAACCAAGGTATGGTCATCAACTCTCATCTCCACATCCTTGCCTATCTCAAATACCTCATTAAAGTAAGGATAAAGGGTTCTTTGTCTCCCCATTGTCCTATAGCTCCCCGCGCGCGGTATCTTCTTTCCCTCGTCGTCGACCACGTAAGCGTATACAAAAGGGTCGGCGAGCCCATTCAAGTCCATTGGAGGGAGATCGCAGCACTCCACGATCCTACATATTACGTTAAAATAACGGCTTTCACTGCGCATACTAAGGTGGATACGAATTTTGCCCCTCAGTTCCCTCCCCCCGTTTTTATTATTGCTGCTGCTGCTGACTCCATCTGCAACCGCCCCGTCGCCGTTAATATCTTCTTCGTAATCGATATCGCGATCGTCTGTCAGGGCCTTGTTCGTGTAGCGCGACGTCTGTGGAGGACGTTTCTTCTCGTCCTCGCTTAAAGTCCGGCCGCTCACACTACTCTCCATCCTCTGCAACACCCGCTTTCTCCCACTACTCTTGTTCTTGTGTAGAAACGCTTCCCAAATGTCCTCTTCCACGAAGTAGCAGCCTCGGAGCGCACGGCCGAGCTCGGAGCCAGCAAAGACGTAGCAGGATGAAGTGTGACAGGAGGAGAGAGGAGAGAAGTCGATGGCGTGCGGACAGAGGAGACGGCCGGACGGGTAGCACTTTACATGGTGGAAAAACTTTACAGACCTTTCGCCAGTCGACGAAGGGGAAGGAATCGCCGCTGCTTGTGAAGAAATGGCCGTAGGAATCGTTGGCATCGTTGCTGTTGATGATTTTTCGGAGGCAGACAAGTGGGAGGTATAGCTATTCTCGTTGGTGGTCTTATTATCTAATAGGAGAGGCTTTTGTGCCGAAGGTGGTGATATCGCCACAGATTTTGGACTGGGTGATGATGTTGTTGTCGGTAGTGAAGAGGCCTGCATCTCACTGTCATAGGTCTTAAACCTCACAATCGTCAACTTTAAAAATTCGATTTCCTCCCCCTCGCGTCCGGTCTTCTCTGCCGGTCTTCTACCATCCCCCCCGTCCTCGTCCTTCGCTGTCATTTCAGCTCTTTCAACTTTCTTTACGAACTTTTCCCTCAGCTCACCCCTTCTGCCCCCCACAACGGGTCTCATCTCCCCTCCTGGCATTCTCCTAAATTCTCCCAGCTCCCAGTCTCCGCACAGAACCGACGGCTTTGCGCCATAGTGAAGAGGGTGGTGCGGGTGATAGTGATCAGTAAATTGAGGGAAATGCTGCATTGCACTGCGACAGCAAGCCTTGGAAGTCGTTGAGGCAGTCACAGTGGCATTTGTGGTGGCCTCTGTTGCAGCTGCTATGACGACGTTGGTCTTGCGAGCGGCAGAGTTTAGCGCGGTTGTAACCTTTCGGGGCCCCGCGCCAAACGATGAATCACCACCTACGTTACCTAACTCCACATCATCAATATCCCTAGTAACAGTAACAGTGTTGCCGGCAAGTGTTGACACCAACTCTACATACATTTCCTTCGCCACAGAAGCTTTTTTGTGACCTTCGGTGGTTTGGGAGAGTTCATCGCTGATATCGCCCCAAGCAGCCCACTTCTTTCTGCCCCTCAAGTCCAAGAGACTGGGGGGAGTTGCTGAGGAGGCGGCCTGATCCCCACACATTGAGATCTTGTACAGTCCGTACAAACGTAGTTGCGCTTCTGTTGGGACAGAAGGGAGATCTCGGGCAATGTTGACGGCGCGATCAAAAGCCGTCTCTGTCATCTTAAGGTGAACTTCCTTATTGATGAATAGTTTAGTTCACTGTTTTTTCTTTATTCGGAGTTTTTTGCTTCTCAGATCTTCGATCTTCGGAAGATCTCCCCCAATAAATTTATTTTATTCACGTTTATTAGGGCTATTAAACAAGTAATTCATACTGTCGGTCTCACAAAATGCTGCCTGTGCAACGAATCATCATCATCAAAACACTTTTTGACAAACTTACGACTGCTTCCCCGGTTTCTTGGGCTGGTAAAGAATCTTGACTCCGAAAGCGTAGGCAAACACCTCGACTAATATCCCTTGTAGCTCGTGAGTAATCAAATAGCCGCACAGCTCCAGTGCACTCTCGAATGTGGGTACTTCTTGTTTATTCTCATACAACGTCACGCGATTATCTCCCCAGGGGATGAAATTTTGCTTTAGTAACAAGATTGTCGGAATAACAACGGTGTTGTAGGTCTTGAAGCTGGGCGTAGGGGTTGAAATGATGGTGTGACGATTCCCAGGATATTTGCCGTGCGTACTCAAAAGATGGGTGCCACAGGTCGAAAACGATACAGATAAAGTCCAATTATGGATAATATCGCTGAATTCAATCACGTGCTTGAGCTCGAGTAACTTGCTCCAGACCTTGATTGTTGAGTCGTCGCTGCAGCTAGCAATCAGGCCACCGAGGGGGCTATAAACGACTGCATTGATGCATTCGCCGTGGGCATTGTCTAATGATATTATTTGGACCCGGTCAACAACCCTCCAGAGCCGCAACGATTTGTCGGAGCTTCCTGAGCATAGAATGGTGCTATCAGGGGAGAATGAGATGGAGTTTACGTCTTGTATATGGCCCTCTAGAGTAGCATAGAGTAGCGCCGTAACATCCGCAAGTGTGTAAACCCAAATGTTCGTATCGCTGCCTCCGAATGCAAGCAGCTCATCGTTTGGGCTAATGTCAACTGCATAGACAACGCCATTATCCCTCAACACCTTTTCGCACACAAACTCCCCCTCCCCGTTCCTCGCCCAGATACAAACTGTTTTATCTCCACTACCAGATACGACAGTCGACATGTCAGTTGACAAGGCAATATCCCAGACCTCTGCTAAATGTCCCATCAATTTTGTTATCGGTTCAAGTGTCTCATCGTTGACCAAGAGAACACCATAAAACCACCCATTCTCCCCATCACCAAAATTGTCCTGTTCACAATATTGCACGGCAAGTGTTCCACGTCCGATGGCCATTTTCCCAGCTATTTTACTGTTGACGCTCTTCATGACAACTCCCGAGGCTGGATCATGCAAACGCAGTAAGTTGTCTTCGACAAGGGATGCAACATGTTTCCCACTCCTCGTCTGTTTAGCGCACATTGCCCCGTCTCCCACAGGGAATTGCCACCCGCAGATTCTCTTTTCCGAGAGTTTTTCCATATTGTTGTTGGTGGCCTTTTTCTTCGAGAAGTGGTCCCAGCTGTTTTCCTGTTTGAAATCTGTCAAAATAACTCACAGGGGTTCAACAACTATAAAAAAGAGCGGGAAGTGTGTCCAAAGATGACAGAATCTTTTTTTCATTGCTCCTTAAATGTATTCTAAAAAAATAACTCGCGAAAGGTCAATTTCCTCTCACACACACACCTAGCCCTCTAGATTAATTTTCTCACTAGTCCTTCACATTAGACGGAATTAAGGGGTTTTAACCACTGTTTATCCCGTTTACTGTTACTCAAACCAGATCACCGTGACCAAACCAAGAGAAAACCTCGTCATATTATTGACCCAATGTTGCCGGCAAGACGCTTGCCATTGCGTCCTGCGTTGAAATATCTTGTTTCGTCATCGTCATCTTCATCGCTGTCGTCGTCATTGTCTTCGCCGCTCTCCTGTTCCACGGCCAAAAGGCTACCCCTACTACCGCCACGCAACTGTGTACCCCAATTTGTTTTTCGCCCCTTGACTACCTCCTCCACGACGCCTGATCCTCCGGACGTGCGTAAAATAAATGCCAGGGCAACCAGTGGAAGTAATGACGATGAGGACGACGAGTTTGAGTGGGTAGCGCCTGTTGACCGCCCCCACTTGTCGTCCTCTGATGATAGCCCGGAACTGGATGCTGACAGCTGGGGCAACTGGTCTCCTCCTCCCTCAAAAGAAAACAGATCATCAAGCGGTGTGAGTTCGAATGCGGGTGATAATCCTCTCCCAGATGTTATCCACCATACGCTACTCTCAATATTTGAAATAGAGCATCTCCTCACTGCTTTGCGTGCCACTGATATTGCTACGGTAGATGTATCAGAGAAATTCAGCTCACCGAATACGTTCATGGTTTTCTGCACTTGCAGTCAGCCATCACAGATGAGAGAGTGCGCCGATTACTTGGTTCTGGCTCTAAAGGAGAGAAAATTGCAAGAGTGCGGAGTGGTTGGTGCGAAGCTCGGTGCTGAAGGGTACGACTGCAATGACTGGATGATTGTGGACTGCGGGAATGCAATTGTTCAGATCATGGACGCAACGACAAGGGAAAGCTTGCAATTGGAGGAGAGGTGGAACAACCCTGATAGCGACCAAGATGTGGTCGATGCCCTGGGTGGCGAGTCGAATTCCTTCAAGAAACGCAAAGACGAAGAGACAGGCGGCTTACTGTTCGACGATCCGACGATAGATCGATACGTTGAGGCGCGTCCAATTCCGGATTCTTACGATGTGGGACTGGAAGAGGCACACATGGAGAAAATGGTTCGCAAGTACGTGCACAAGGCCAAGGCCAAGAAGATGAAGCTGAAGAAAATAAAGGCGGGGAAATTGCGTCAGAAGAATAAGGTGGTAATGAAATGAATAAAAAGTAGAACGGCCCGTCGCAGTTTTTTTGGGAAATGTATTTATACTTCTTATATGTAGTTATTTTGTTTTCACGTAGAGATGTGCGTTTTATTTTCCTGGCTTTTCATGTAATTTTATTCCCTTGTTCATGTACGGTCAGATCTCCCCTGATGATCCTGAAAAATTTTAGGTATTCCTTTCCTTTGCTCGCTCCTCCTGCTCATCGCAGTCGTCCGTAGCCATCTCTGAGCTCTCTGAGCTTTTGAACATGCCACGGCCTCTTGCAGACTACCCCCGAATATATTACAGTACACATACAACTGTACAGTTGATCCATTATTTTATATTAAGTTTGTGCATACAAGTTAAGTCCTCCTCATGACCCACATCGCAACATGCTTGGGGATGACAACTCTGTACAGCTCCTCTTCCAACCCAGTCATTTTCAGTTGGCTTAGAAAATTCTTTTGGAACTCCAAAACATAAGGCTCCCCGCTGAGCATCTGCTTGCTGGGTTCGTAACAAGGGCTTATGTCAACGACGGCGAGTCTACCTCCCTTCTTGAGCAGCCTCCTCGCCTCTCGCAAGACTTTATACCTGCCCAGCTTCGGGCACTCATGGAATGCATACATGATGGTTACGACATCGAACGTACTGTCGGGGAAAAGAGTTCTCTCTCCGTTACCCCGCAAATAACTGAGTGTGCCAGTTCCACCAGCTTCATTCCCCTGAATTCTTGCTCTGAGCTTGGCAACCCTGAGCATTTCTGGCGAAGTGTCCAGCCCCAGCACGTCGGCATCTTTGAAGTGTTTTTTGAGCGCTCTGGTGGACATTCCTACACCACAACCAATGTCGAGGATTTTCCTCTCTCCTTCTCGTTTTGTCATAAAAGCGCCATCGGCAAGGAAGGCGGAGATTTCATCCCGAATGTCCCTCGAATCGTAAGCCAATCGGTCAATTAGCTTCGTTGCGAATGGGGCAATTGCAGCATGGAACGCCCCCGAAAGGCCCGTGTTTCCGAAATTGTGGATGCGAGGATCAAACCAATAGGCCTCCTCCGGTGATGCGACTGTTGACCCCCACTTTTTGTAAGAAGTCGGGGATCGATTAGTTGGCGCTGTTGGAGCTATTGGCGTTGTTTGTGGAGCTATTGGTGCTGTTGGTGGAGCTATTGGAGCTGTTGGAGTTGCTGCAGATGTTAGAGAAGCGGAAAGTTCTGTTGTTGGTGCGGTGGGTGAAACTGAGTCAGAAAAAATCAAATGGGTTGGGTGGGGTTAGTCCGCAGGTTTTCATCAACTATACCCGTACCGTATAAAAAACTTAACTCACCTATACGACCTTCATCATTGAAATTCTTCAAATACAGCCCCTTGGGCAAGGTGAATGAAATAGAATCTCCATTTTCCTTCTCAACTTCCACAGGTGTTGTTCCACTTTCCCTAACCCTCTCCCGAACCAAGAATCTCTTCTTGTTGATTTTTTCCTCGGCCATCAGGTCTTCAAGGAAGAGCCCACTCGACTCTTCCTCCCTTCTACGAGCAATGTTCTCCAAGTGATCCTCGTCTGCAAGGATGGCCCAGTCTGGCAATGCATTGGGGGTTGGTGGTGGAGGAAGTGGAGGGGACGTTAAGTTGGGGGCAGGGATTTTGTAAACCGTCTTCTGAGCGGCACCTGATGGGAGTCTATATGCCACCGAATAAGTTGACAGAAAAAAAGAGATATAGATAGACAACATGGGTAGGAGGCAAGTGGAGGCAAGTCTGACGAGAATTGTGCGTTAAACTTGTGAGTTTGTTAGTTTACGAAGTTAATTTTTGTTTCCTGCTGATTGAAAGGCTATTTGTGGAGGTTTTACGATACTTACATTTAGTTTCTTTTACATTTAGTTTCTTACACTCTTGTCATACATAAAGAGTTTTCTTTCATTTTTTTTTTTAATTTTTTTTTGACATTTTTTTTTCCGAATTTTTGTTCCCGAGATTTGGTTCCGAAGAAATCCGAATGGAAAACTGTTTCATTTTTCCATGGGTGCTGGGGGCAGTATACACTATGGTGTTGAGCTACCAGAGGACATGCTTCAGCGAGCTCTGCACTTTTTGGGGCGAGTAGCGAAAGATGAGTGTCCCTTTTTTGACAAGCCAAGTTTTGAGCAACTTTCCTCCCTGGAAAAGTACAGCATCGATGGAGAAAGCAGTGAAATCGTCACAATCGATTTGAGTTTGAACGAAGAAGATCTACTTCATAGCGGCGATAGTAGCGTGGATTTTGTTGCTTGCATGATAATCAAAAATGATTCCTCTGGCAAAGGAACAATGATTATTGACAATACCACAAAATTTCCAATCAATGTTGTGAGCCTTGACTTTAGCGAGAGTGAAGTTTCATCTGTCGCTATCGACGAGGATAGCAATAGAATTCTCTCGTTGAACTTGTCCAGCTGCGAAAATCTTACAAACCTATCGCTGAAATCGTGTGGGAGGCTGCTTCACCTGCAATTGTCTTTTGTAGATCTCAGAGAGATTAATGTACAAAACGCCCTCTCTCCGCTCTCTAGTCTCCTCCACCTTGACGTGGATAACTGTAACTTAAGTTCTGTGAGGGATGTCACGTCTGTAGCACGGACTCTGACGAAATTGAACGCTTCTGACAACAATTTTGAAAATTTTGATGACGACTTCAAAGAAGAAATCAAACTTTTTCAGGAATTGCAGGTCCTAGATTTGAGGGAGAATGAGATTGTTAACACGGTAGGTAATTATAGAACCACGATGCTCTCGCTTTTACCAAATCTTGAAACGCTAGACAATCTCAAGTGCAAACATGCCCTCGCTGCAGTTGGGGTGGATCTCAGGAATGACATTGAGAAAAATGATGAAACGGGGAATATGAGCGTGGACGCTATTAAAGAATTTGACGCAGCCCTTAAGGGCGAAGCTGATGTATCGGCCGTAGTGTAGTGTAGCCAGTTTAGAATGAAACAAAGAATTTGATTTTTTTAGATTGCAATGATTTTGTGGTGGTGGCGGGTGGCTCACCCATCCCGCGTTAAAGTTAGTTACCACGGGTAAAATTTATATCGTAACACACTTCCTTTATATTAGACAGACCGGTACGCTCCGACCATTTCACTTGTCGTCAAGCTCCTGGTAAATAACATTCCTTTCAGCACATATTCGGAGTTCAAACTCAAGGCAGCACCGCCTTCCACACCCCCCATCAAGGGGTCAATCCACTTGTAGCCGCTGCCATCGACGCCGCCCCCATCGCATAGAACTCCGTCAACCATCCAAGTTACCAACATGGGTCCAGCATCGGCATTGATAGCGAAGAAATGATCTTCTCCGTCATCGGCCAACATGGCTGCGCAAGAGCCATCGATACTCTGGGAAAAGAAAACGTGAGCCCCATCAGCAAAGGATACCCGAATTTTTGGTGAACTTGCCTCCGCATCGTCCGCGGGCGTCGCCACGTCGATTTTTAGCCCAGGAACGGAGAAGTCGTCAACGAAGCCTTCGCTTTCCAACAAAACATCTCCGGCAGCAGCGGCAGCAAAATTGGTTATCTTTAACATGACATTCCACCCCTGCTTGTCTTCTGTGATGTTGGCCATTTCAGGAAGATCTGGGAGCGCATCACCATCGTTGATTTCAGAGCCTCCCTCTGGTAAAGCATCGTTCAAATGCTGGTTCAGTAACCCTCCGACCATCTCCTCGCTAACACTGATGATTCGGACCGTGCAGGGGGTGGGAAGTCCCTTCTGGGCGCTCGTGATGCGCAAGGCCCCGTCGTCCATCTGCATGATGTCGGGATATCCTCCAGCCGATGTTCCATCATGGGTCTCACGATCATAAATGGCTACCTCGGGCTGGCTCCAAAGAATTGCACCGTTGCTCTCCACACCAGCGCTCAAAAAATAAGGATTCCTCATCTCAGCCCTGTTATTGTAGAAGAGCATCAAATATCTCGAGTTGACACCCGCGTCACCGTATTCAGGGTGGTCTTCATGAGGGATGAGCATCTTGGGCGTAAAAGGCCCACGGGGGGACTTGATTCCAGCAAGATACACTTTCTGGTCCACTGGATCAGTCACGTCATTGAGGGGCTTGAAGACGGGGGCATCGGCCGCTGCCGTCAAAGAGTTATCCCAATACTGGGCTAGAGTCGTCGGGCTCCAGCCAGTGCGACCGGTAGGATCTGATGTCGATGATGTAGCCAAATATCCCTTGTCGGTCCTCGCCAGGGTGTAGAAGCCCTCACTGGCGGTGAGGGGGAAGACATGACCCTCTTCATTCACTGTTTTGTTTACATCGTAGATATCCGGCGCGGTGATGCCGTGATCTCCCTCGGGAAACATTCGCCACGAAACATAATTGGCATCCGGCTCACTGAGCAAGTTGTCGCTGCTCATCACAAAAACCTCCTCGGGAGGATTCTGAACGTAGTTCCCAATTTTAGTGAAGGCAAAGTAGACGGTCCCATCCCTAATCTTGACATGGTCAACGGTCCACATGATCCGGGTTGTCCCATTGAAATTGTTCTGTCTATCCACCCACGTTGACGGGTAGGGAACTAAGTAGCGATCCGCTGACCAGCTTCTTCCCCCATCCTCACTGTATTTCATGAAGAAAAAACCAAGCTCATCATTCCTGCCAGATGAAGTGACGTTGTAAAGGTTAAGATTGTACACCGTGTACAGGCGGTCTAGCTTTGGGGCATATACTATGTTTCCGTAAGCATTTGGTACTCCGTCAGGAACACCCACTTCGACATCAAAGGGACCCTCCCAAGTCTCTCCATCATCAATTGAGACTACTGACATCACATGCTCTCCTGCAACGCCCTCTCCGACCGCAAGTTGTCCCGTTATAACGCAGCTCCATTCGCTAGGAGTTTTAAACGTGTTGTAGACGCAGTAGGGCTGATCAGTGTAGCCATCCTGGAACATGACAGGGCTCTGCATGTAATCACGCGGATCGGTGTAGCAAGCCACAAAGGGTAGGAACAAAAGACATGCAATGAGATTCATTGTTGATTGTTGATCTTCTCTTGGTGCGGGCTCTTTATCCAGTTAGTAGCTATCAGTTAGTAGCTATTCCTTTCTTGCAGATGGATTTTAGTTTAGCCAATGATTTTCATCGACGAAAAAACTGTCTGAAAAATCGGGAGATAGATGAAAAAATCTAATCCATGAAACTTATGCATTGTTTTGCCCTTCTCGCGGCATTTTCTGTCGCAAGAGGTGCTGTTGCAACAAAAATAGATTATGAACCTGCGCTGACAGTCCACATCCCGCAGGAAACGCTCGCTGGAATGAGGTTGTTGGCATTGCAGGAGGAGGAGAACGCGTACGTTGCCGAGTTGTTTGAGGAAGAAGACGGAGCAGTGGCAGCTTTGCGATTTGTAGAGCGTTACAGCGACGCAGTGGAAAGGGCAATGCAATATGAGGAGGACGACAAGGACCTCGTTGTGAAGATCATGCTCGATATTGCATCAATAGTGAACGAGAAAGTAGCAAAAGTAGCGGAACCCATCACACATATCTGTAAGGGTGGTAAGAAGTGTACAGCTGCAAAATTGCTGAAGCGGGGTCAGGACAGTGGCGGAGCGGGGATGTACGACGAAATGGCATTTGACATGCTGAGAGCACTGGCAAAGAAAAATACACTGGAAGCTGCCTTTGTGAATAAATTGGAGGTGAAGCTGAAGAGCGCACTCAATGGATTAAACTCTCAACGGAAAAAAGAGGAGAAAGAGAGAGAAGAGGAACTTTTGGAGGAGAAGCGAAGAGAAGAGGAGGCAGCGAGTGTGAAAGAGGTGGAAAGACGTAAGATGGAAGAAGAGAGTGATTGGAGGAATTTCGAGGCTAAATTGGACGCAAATGCTTACGGAATCCAAGTAAATGCGGACGGAACAACGGTGGACCACGCCGATTACTACAGGAGTCTTTTCGAAAGTTTTTCCGTGAAAAAGAACTACACAGCGACTGTAGAAATTTTGGCTAGTTTTCCGCCTAATGTGAAGAAGAGTGATGCCATATGGCTTATACAAGCGCGTTCAAATTTTCTGCTGGGTGATTTTACGGCGGCACTACACGCCGCGGGGGTTCTGGTTCAAAATGCGGCCAGTCACAGTAGCTGGGAGCGAGGGGAAGAGCGATTGATGGCAGTCAACTTGGGGGCAAACGCTGCAATGGTACTCGGAAAAACTGACAGCGCCAAGAAATTTTATCAAGCTGTTTTGAAATTTGACCCGGATAATAAAGAGGTGCGAAAACAGTACAAGTTGCTGAAGGATGTCATCAAGATTATGTCCAAGGCGGAAAAACAGATTGTTGACGGGTACAACAAGAAGGGAGTGGAACTCATTCACGATTGTCTTAGCAAGATGCGAGGCCTGGATGTGGACTCGCTACTGTTTAGGAGTGTAATTTTACTTAAGCTCGGGCGCGCCGAGTCGTCCATGAACAAACACGAGGAAGCACTGGAACACCTCGATTTTGTTATCAAGGTAAGGGAGGGAGAAAAAAGCTGCAGTCCCAAGCTTAAGATTGAGGCATACAAATATAGGGCGGAAGCCAACATGTTAGACGACAGCTATGACGATGCAGTGAATGACTACCGATCGGCGATGGAGTTAGCGGGGGGTGGTGAAGACAAGAGAGAGCTCCAGATGGAGCTGAACAAGGCCAGTAGGCAACGTGATTCGTGGAATGGCGGTCAGAAGGACCACTACTACAACGAACATAATGGGTTTCCTGACGGTCGGCCGCCGGAGAGAGATAACATCAAAATATTGGGGCTTCCGGTGAACTTGGCCGAGCATCCCGGTGAGGTGGCCTGCTCATGGGTAAGGAAGCAGTACAAACAACTAGCCCGGAAATACCATCCCGATAAATACAAAGGAAATGTCAAGCGAGCTCAGCGCAAGTTTGACGAAATTGCAGCCGCGAAGAAGATTTTGGAGGAGCAGTGGAAATGCCGGGGGAAATAATGTTATAAAAAGTAAGCGATGAGAAAGAATGTAATTGGCGAGCAGCAAGTGCTGGATTTTCCCCAATAAACACGCTCTCCTTTCAATTTTTAGATAATGAGAATGCATGGTTTTCCCCACTCCTGTCGAACAAACGTGATTTATTCTGGTATGATATATCGAAATGAAATGTTGTTTTTATTCAAATCCTATTCTAACATTTTAGGGAACTTCTAATCTCTTTGTTTCATACATGGAAAATTCTAAAATCGCGTCCCCTTGTTCCATCAGTTGGCGAGCATCGGATACTTGCGGAGACCAATCTCTCGAGTTTTCCCTACTCCGCCGTAAGGAGTTTTCCCTACTCCGCCGTCCCCCGGAATTATTCGAATCATCAGGTGGCGAGCGTTCTAATGAATTTTCCCTGCTCCGCCGAGAATACACTTTTTTGAACGGGTTGGGGTCATCCTTATCAATAACGATCGTATTTTTTAGGTGGGGTGTAACTGGTACCTCGACTTCTTCAGAACTTCTCCTTTGTGTCTTGTTAAATTCCATGTTCACCAAAGCAACCTCGTCATCGCTTGCTTGAGTTGACGGTGACAAGCACTTTTGGGACAAATTTTGAACTTTTTCGGCGTTATTGGCCGGAATAACTTTCGTGGAAACCACTGCGCTGTTGGAGCCGCAGCAAATCCCGAAAACACCACCTTCCATTATTGACAAGAACCGGGCAGAAGCCTTTACAAAACTAGGCGAGTTGGGGGTGAACAGAGCAGATTTTTCCGGAGACTTGCTCCACGACTTCGTCGGAGAGAACATATGGCGAGGAAATTAATATTAGTCACCAGTTTAAGTTAGTTTCCGATTCAAGCTCAAATCTGGGTCTCGAGGTCATCAACTTTCAACTTTCAACAATTCCCAAATTCAAGTTCGGATCAACCTTCAAAAGCAAGTACCTCACGAATGAATCAGAATCCGGTCTCCAATGACAAAAATTTTGAATCCTGTAGAATCCTGTGTCTAAAGCAAGTATGAATAATATATAAAATCCTGTGTTTCTTCTAAATACGCTCCATTAGGTCAAAGCAAACCCACCGCCTGTTCGCTTGGCGGTAGACTGTCTCCTTAGAGGTTTCGGCTTTGGCTTACTACATTTGGTGGTTCTTGTTGATGATCGTGTCTGTGTTTCTACTTCTGTTGGTTTATCTGCTACTGTTGGTTTATCTGAAATTGCATCTTCTTTCTCCTCCTCCAAGATTTCCTCCTCTGCGGCGTCCACCTCTTGTACATCCTCCTGAGCATCCGCGACTGAACCTTTGTCTTTCTCTTCGGTATCTTCTTCTGGTGGCTGGCGGAACTCACAAGAAGCCTCGTGAGATTCCGCGTCGGCTAAAAGCAGAGTCATTTCTTGACATCCAAAACTGCAATAGATACAATTCCTGGTCTTGAATCTGCAGATGGCTTCGTGTTTCTCAATGAGTGAATTTAGGAGACGGGCCTGGCAGCCAACCTCTTTATTTCTGCAGTTTACAAGGAGTGACTTGTTCCCGCTGTTTGCATACCTTTCCTTAGTACAACGAAATGCAAAATTGTGCGCTCCTCCGCTTGCAACCCCATTCACTGCATTTGCGCTCTCTATTGTCTCAACCTCCTCGTCTTCTTCGTCGAATAACATTCCAATACAGAGCGGTGAGGAAACCAAGGGAGCATCGTTTACAAAGGCGTTCGAAATCGAATCGACGAATCGCTCCCCCACATTTTCCATCACAAAGGAGAGGTTTGAAACAGCACCAACCACCTCTATAACTTGGCTGGTGTCGTCTTCGCTTGCTGCATCGAGGATGGCCGCATCTTCGTCTCCCTCCTCTACAGTTTCTTCGACATTGTCAACGATGGCAACCTCGTCAACCGTACAATCCGCTTTGCTTACTCCTAAACGTCCACAACTAGTCTTTCCCGATGTGAAGATCATCTTTTCCTCGCTCAAGAATACTGAGTGATCTTCGCCAAGCGAAACGTCAATTATGGAATGGTTGTGTATCTTAAAGTAATTGTTTCTTGATGGCACGTCGATCGAATTTGTGCTGCCTAAACCCAGGTTTCCTGCCTCGTTATAGCCCCATAGATACAATAGGTTACTGCAAAGGTTAGAGGGGTGTGAGTTTGACACTGAGCACAAAGCGTAAATTGTTTGCTATCCAGAAGTTACGGGTTATGGTCCGCTCTCTCACCTCGCTGTTATTCCAGCGCTGCTACCTCCTCCTGCACAGATTCGCTCGATATGAATGCCCTCTTTCAAAAAATAGTCGATTCTCTGCGGAATATCAACGCGATCGAGCCCTAGTACATTCTTTCCTATACAACCCAGGCGTCCAAAGGAGGGGTTGCCACAAGCCATAACGGAGCCGTCAACTGACAAAAAAAGAGCATGATAGTCCCCCGCAGCAACGCTATTTATCAACCCGCAAGTCTTTACGTTCATGGGCGAGAAAACACACGATTCTTCAATCTTCCCTAATCCAAGTTGGCCGTATTCATTCGAACCAAACGACAAAACTTTGCCATCGCGAGATAAAACATACGTATGATCAAAGCCAGCGCTGACGGATTTTATGTTGTAGAGATCGCTGACTGCCGTTGGTTTAGCATTACAGAACTTGGACTGGTTCTGCTTTGTGAACTTGGAAGACCGGCGAGGCCCAGGTTTTCGATTATTTTCATGGTCGTCGTTGACGAAAAACTGGCTGTACCCAAGCTGTCCTTTTGTTCCGTCTCCCCAGGTAAATACACGCCCTTGAATTGTTGAGCACACAGTGTGATAGCCTCCGCACGCCACACTCACAATTTTCTCGTTGTTAAGCCCTGTCACTTTTTCAAGAGAGCAGCAGCGATCGTCGTTGACATGCAGTGAATCGACACCAAGCTGGAGGTGGCCATTCCAACCCCCACTTAGGAGTGTGTGTGTGTTTGTGATGACTGCTGAATGAAAGTTACTGCAAGAAACATCGATAAAATAGTTGATATCGGTATTGTCGTCGTTACCGTTGTCGTTGTCGTTATTTCCGTACACCATGTAGGCACTTCGAAAAACAAATCCTCCTCCCCCATTCTGTTTCTCCCAAACATTCCAGATGTTGTTGCCACCATCGCCATTGCGAGTTTTTTTCTTCGTGTGATGCTCAGATTTCTGACAATAATCTACTATGTTAGAAACACTTTCCTCTTCTCCTTTAGGTAGAATGACTTCGCAAGGCATGACAACATTTCCAAGGGCAAAGTCACCGGCATCACCAGCATCTTCAAGGGCTTCTGACGATGGTTCAGACAGGCAACACTGGCCGTAGTTGTTGAATCCCCAGCTGTATGCCACGGGCATGATGAAAAGCGAAAATGAAGGTGATAAAAAACTTTTTTTAGGTTGCCCGAGCGCTGAGTCAATTTAGACCATTAAATTAGTTAAGGGGACCAGCATCAGACACTTTCTCATCAGCACATAGCGATTTTTTTTTTGAGAACGTTTTTTATTTGCTCCTACTATTTCATAGCCTATTGATAACAATGAAGTTTTCTAATTTGGCTGTTTCGACTATTTTGGCGACTACTGGCGCAACATCATTTGATATGTAAGATAATTGCTGACCTTCTATTGAAATCTCTCTGCTTGATGCTATTGGATCCTCAGTTTGCTGACTAACTCCCACCCTTTTTTTTCCTATTCTACCTATCGCGTAGCTGCGCTGGAGCAACTGACGATCTCGGTATCACTTCTGTTGCATTTTCCGAGGACCCACTTGTCCCTGGCACCACACTCACTATCAGTGTAGATGCCACACCAACTGTTGACGTGACCGATGGAGCTACTCTTGACTTTGTTGTCAAGTTTGGGAGTTTCCCAATTTTCGCGGTCACTAAGGACTTCTGCAACGATCTCGGTGTTACTTGTCCTATAGCTGCAGGGACGCCAACTTCGGCTGAAGTTGTTGTTGAAATCCAAAGCACTGCACCTTCTGCCTCCGTGACAGCGGAAGTCGTTGCCACAAATGGAGATGGATCATCGTTGACCTGCGTCGACATTCCGATTACGATTGGGAGTGGAAGCGATGAGCTTCCTAAGCTCACTTCAGAGGTGGAGATCACGGAAGAGCTAAGCAAGTCTTTCTTTGAGAACTTCAAGAAGACCTTCCGCAAAACTTATGATAGCGAGGAGGTGAGTGTGAGAAATGTCAAGGTCAGCAGGCAGGCAGGGCAAAACTAACTCATCCGTCGGTTGTAGGAGGAAAACACACGCTTCAAGCACTTTGTTGCATCTCTCAAGCGTGCTAAAGATCGCAACAGTGGGCTTGAAGAGCCCAACTTTGGCGTCACCAAGTTCAGTGATCTGTCCGTGGAGGAGTTCCGAGAAAAATGGCTGAACTACAAACCTGCGCAGGCCCACGACGATGAGGCGAGGTTGAATGCCGATGTTGTGTCAACTGCATTCAGTAGGAAGCTTAGGGGTGCCAACGCAACCCCTAGCAGCTTTGATTGGCGCGATAAGGGAGCTGTCACTGATGTCAAGGACCAAGGACAATGCGGAAGTTGCTGGGCTTTCTCTACCACGGAGACTATCGAGAGTGCCTATCAACTCGCAGGAAACAAGCTCACAGAGCTCTCCATTGCCCAGATCGTGCAGTGCGACACAGGAGGAGACGACGCCGGCTGCAATGGGGGAGATACTATCACAGCCTTCGATTACCTCAAGTCCTCGGGGGGGCTGGCCGCGGAGGCCGACTACCCCTACAGTGGTGCTATCACCAAGGGAGTGACTGGAAGCTGCGACAAAAGCGCAGAGAGGAAGGTTGTGGACGGAACCGGGCTAGCGAGCTGGAGTTATGCAACCCCTGCCTGCACCTCGCGCAAGTGTGAGGACCAAGATGAACAGAAGCTTGCCGACACTCTCAGTACGGTCGCACCTGTCAGCATCTGTGTGAATGCCGAACCCTGGCAAGATTATTCCAGCGGAGTCTTGAAGGGAGACAGTTGTAAGGGAGGCTACTACGCCTTGGACCACTGCGTCCAGCTCATTGGATATGACAGCATTGACGGAAGCAACGGATATTGGATTGTTAGGAACAGTTGGGCCACTGACTGGGGAGTTGACGGCATGATTCATTTGGAGTTTGGGTCGAATGCTTGCGGTGTTGCAGATGAGGCCACCACTGTTGTTCTTGGTTAGTTTTGATGGTATCGATGGTACGAACGGGTTGATTATGATTTATGGGTAATAGCATCGAAGGAGTTGAAGAATAATTGTTTGGGGAAGAAAAATATCGTCGTTTTTTGTTTTTATGTCTTGTCTTGTGCGGTGGTGGTAACTTGCATCTATCTAGCACTCTTGGAGTCCCTGGAAAATTCTGCGTACTCTCCCAACGCTTCCAACCAACCAGCGTTCCCTTCAGAATCGGTGAAATGGTAGCTCCGCTCATTATCCTTCCCCACATTGCTCACAATGTCAAACTTCGTATCGCTGATCCTCCTGATCTGGATCGGGTTCTCCTCGCTCCAGGGAATATTCCCCTTGTAATCTAACGTTTTATTGACATCATGATACCAAAGACCTGGTCGAGAAGTTAACACAAGGTACCTCGTCCTGCTGAACAGATTCTTGCGCTTTGAAAGCTTGCCAAACTTCAAAACCACTTCATCTGAAGTGATGTCGAGCAAATGATTTCGCCAATTGGACGCATCGAGCTGGACAGAAGAACGCGGGTCTGAGCCGTCGTCGCAATTTTGCTGGGGAGAGGATGAGTTGGTGCTGTTGGGGACGGTTATCGCAGGCACAATCTGCAAGGGCGTCGCCTCCCCCTCAAGAAAGAATTGCTCCAGGTTTGTGTCGCCGTCTATCAGTGAAGTAGAGCTATCATTCAGAAAGGCAGCTTCGGGGGGCTTATAAGGGGGTTCCAAGTCCTCGCTCTCGAGTTTAGACCAGCTAAAATTGTCGAAAAGAGAATGGTCTCTGATCGAATTGTAGCATCTGTAATCATTTACATCGCCGTCAACAAAAACGCCGTCGCCACCCCCGAGGCGAGAATCGGGTTTCAACACGAGCAGCTTCCCTACTAAATCGACCCCCTCCGGGCACATTTCGGACGGATATGTCAAAGGGTTCGTCCCGTCCGCGTGCCCCATTATCGCGTTGAACATTGTGAAGTCATTGCCCCCAGAAAAGGAAAAGGGGGTTCGACCAATCAGCATCTGGAAAACCATGCAGCCGAGAGCCCAGAGGTCGACGGCGGCCGTTGCATCCTCGTTATTCAACACCTCGGGAGACACGTAATCGGCCGTGCCAACAAATGAGTTGTGTCGCTCGCTATCCCCCTCGGTTTTTTTACCACCCCTCAAGAAACCACCCAAATCCAAAGCAGTTCCAAAATCACCCACCTTGACGCAACCATCGGCAGTCAGAAGCACATTCTCCGGCTTTAAGTCGCGGTGGACTACCCCCTTCGAGTGCAAGTATTCCAGCGCCCGCAATATCTCAGCTGTAAAGTACTGAGTGGAGGCGAGATTCATTGCAGTGTTGTCGATACCCTTGGAGGTATTTTCATTGTGGGCCTGGCGAATCACGTTTAAGAGCTCCCCCCCCGCACACATCGTCATCACCATGTACAGGTAGTCGTCATCTTGGAACGAGGAATACAACTGCACAATCAAGGGACACTTAAACGTCGACAACAGCCTCTTCTCCATCATTACGTATTTCACTAAGGGGGGTGGGTGGGTGGGTGAGTGGGTGGGTGGGGGAGGATGCACAATAAGGCAAGGCAGGAGCAGGGCGTGAGTAATTAAGAAATTTCATTCTCAAAATGCAAACGAGACGAAAAATCAGACCGAGAAATGAGACGAGAAACTCACCTTTGTTCTCCTTCTTTATGTGCCTCTTCTCCATTATTTTCACGGCAAAATCCTCTTGTCCCTTTTTAGTACGAGCATGCACCACCCGAGCATATGCACCCTCACCCAAAGTTATACCAAACAAAAAATCAGACGGGTTCAAATGCAAGTGGGGAGTCAACGACAAACGAGGGGGTTTACGCTTCGTTGTAGGGGGAGGGTGCGAAGGACTTGGAGTCTCGGCAGAAGAAAAGGTAGGAGCTGATACAGTTTTACTCTCAGAGATTGGGGACATGGGAATGTTTGTCGGGACCTCAGGGGATTGTAAGGGGCTGTCAAGCGAAGCCTCGCTAGCTTTTCGAGGCACAGACGATTGAGCAGCAAGGCCAGACATCCAGGAATATGGTGAGATTGGGAAGGTCAAGGAGGGGGCCAAAAAAAAGGAAATATTATCTTATATCTTGCACGTACACGAGCACATAAAAGGTTGGGTGACGGTTGCAGTTTCCGGCAAAATAATGAGGTTTGGTTATGGACAAATAGGTTTCTGAAAAAATTTTCCCCCGACTTGGAGTCCCAACTCGACAACTCTTTCCAGAATAGAAAAATATATTCGAAGACCATGGCAAAGGCTTAGACCACAGAAGATTTAATGCTGTGCCGTGGGTTATTTCCAATCGACTTTTGCTGTTC
>Ga0115556_1000683_pt1 | contig 22780 bp, 18 predicted proteins | sample COGITO_mtgs_1104_5_FD_87282 | JGI IMG/M metagenome (GOLD analysis project Ga0115556, IMG submission 87282) | Pelagic marine microbial communities from North Sea - COGITO_mtgs_110414 | ecosystem: Environmental > Aquatic > Marine > Epipelagic | place: Germany:Helgoland, sampling site Kabeltonne... | reverse complement strand
TGATCTCGCTCGAACGTTGGAACGCAGGCGCTCAACAATACAGCAACAGCAAAAATAACAATTGATGTGCGCACAAGCTTTCCTCGCCAAATGTTTATATGAGCAATGAGTGAAGCTTATAGCGATCATTGCCCCTCACGGGACAATAAAACTCTCGTGAGGTGAGATTTTGCCAAAAAAAACCCCCGAAGAAGTTCTTCGGGGGCGAGTTTAAACAGGGAGGCTTCGCGTCTGGGAGACGCGAGGGGCCAAAAAAATTGGTCCCTCTATTTCGGACATGTGTCCCGAAAACTCTTAAAGATCGCATTGGATTCAGCGTTTTAAGCGCGAACACCAGACCATAAAAACTTTATTCATGCTGCAACGCAACATCGAATACTCATTATATATAGATTGATGTCTGTTTTGGACCAGAGCCAAACAGGAAAAGCAGGCATGCGCTGAATGCATGGCTTGACGGAAAAGCGCTAACGCTTGATGGGAGCCAGTTTTTCGAGGATGAAGTCACGAAACGCCACGATACGGGCTGTATCCCTCAATTCTTCTGGGTACACAAAGAACATATCCAGTTCTGGCCCACGCAATTCTGGCAGGACTTCGACCAAACTACCAAGTTCACGGCCCATGTATTCAGGGAGCGCGCCAACGCCCAGTCCGCTTTGCACTGCACGCAAAATTCCATAAATCGAATTCACGCGTAGAATTGGGTCCCGGCGACCGCCTTTTGCCCCTTCATCCAACAGCCAATTTAAATTAGCCGCAGGAGGGCGTGCATCATCGCCGTAGACAACAATTTGGTGCTTATCCAGGTCCTTTGGTGACTTGGGCATACCATGTTGTTGCAGATACTCTGATGCCGCATAAACCCGGTAACGTAATTTCATTAAATGACGCTGAACAAGATCTGGTTGAGTTGGCGGTGTCATCCGAATTGCTACGTCAGCTTCCCGCATCGACAAATCAACTTCGGTATCTGCAAGAACCAACGAGACGTCGATATCAGGATATCTGTTCACAAACTCTTTCATACGTGATGCCAGGAACACCGAACCAAATGCAACGGTACTTGATACTTTGAGCGGACCTTGAGGGCGTTCTTTGTTTTCTGCTAATTGAGTTTGAACCTTGGCAAGTTGCGCAAAGACATTATGCGCAGTCTCATAAAGGGTCTCACCTTGCTCTGTCAGAATTAAGCCGCGTGCATGACGATGGAAGAGCGGTGTACCCAAGCTTTGTTCAAGTGCGCTCACTTGCCGACTAACAGCGGATTGGCTGAGATTTAGCGTATCACCTGCATGGGTAAAACTCCCTGCGTCGGCAACGGCATGGAAAACGCGCAACTTGTCCCAATCAATCGGCACCAAATCCCCCTAACGCGCCACCAATTTATTCGGCAGCGGCTGCACTTTCGTCTTCAACGTCTGCCAAGAAGCGCTCTGCCTCAAGCGCTGCCATACATCCCGTACCTGCAGCGGTTACAGCTTGTCGATAAATTCGATCTTGAACATCACCAGCAGCAAACACACCCGCAACACTGGTTTGCGAAGTTCCAGGCACTGTCTTGATATAATTATCTTTAAACATATCAAGCTGGCCCGCAAATAACGTTGTGTTCGGATCATGACCAATCGCGATAAAGACACCGTCGACGGCCAGATCTTTAATTTCGCCTGTTTGAGAATGCTTGAGCCGCGCCGTTGTGACCCCAGGTGGGTTCTGGTCACCTAAGACTTCATCCAGAGTATGATCCCAGACCATCTCAATTTTCTCATTTTTGAAAAGTCGCTCTTGCATGATCTTTTCGGCGCGCAATTCATCGCGGCGATGTACGAGATAGACCTTTGACGCAAAATTTGTCAGATATAATGCTTCTTCAACGGCCGTGTTACCGCCACCAATGACAGCAACATCCTTGCCACGATAGAAGAACCCGTCACAGGTTGCGCACGCAGACACACCAAAGCCCATGAAGGCCTGTTCGCTCTCTAGACCTAACCAACGAGCACTCGCGCCTGTGGCGATCACAAGAGTGTCTCCTGTGTAAGTCTTTCCGCTATCACCGACGGCGACAAAAGGTCGTTTACTCAGATCAACACTGATAATTGTGTCTTCAATCATCTTCGTACCGACGTGAAGCGCCTGAGCGTACATTTGCTCCATCAACCAAGGGCCCTGGATCACTTCAGCAAATCCTGGGTAATTCTCAACATCTGTCGTGATCGTCAATTGACCACCCGGCTGAATACCACGAACAAGCATGGGTTCAAGATTAGCCCGTGCCGCGTAGATGGCCGCCGTATATCCCGCCGCTCCGGACCCAATGATCAAAACCTTACTATGACGCACTTCAGACATAACAAACTCCTAGAATAACCAAACAAGCCCTTCATTGAACGGCTCAGTACAAGGTTCCTAAATAATCCTATCCCTTGCCAGACGCAACGAGAGGATGACACGCAAGGCGAGCGACTCGACAAAGATTAAAAGACGCAACTATATTGCGCAATTATATTGCGTAAAAGTAGCAAAAGGTGTTACGGAATGCATCAATCAAAAGGATATATTTGTGCAAAAAGTAAAGCTAGACGCAATTGATCGCCGGATTCTCCGTGACCTTCAAGAAGACGGGCGTATCACTAACGTAGATTTAGCTGCCCGCGCAGGTATTTCTGCACCACCATGCTTGCGCCGCGTGCGCGCACTTGAAGATGCAGGCTTCATTCATGGATATCATGCCGAGATCGATGGCGCCTCTATGGGCTTCAAAGAAATGTTCTTTGCGCTGGTCGGGCTCGATAGCCAATCTCAAGACGTACTGAGCGCTTTTGAGACCGCTATGGCCGCATGGCCGGAAGTTCGTGAATGCCACATGATCCGAGGCGGCGGTGATTTTCTTGTTAAACTCGTCGCCCGCGACAAAGAACATCGTGATCGCCTCACGATGGGCATCACGTCAGCAGATCACGTCACAACAGTGACGACGCTTGAGACAATTCGTACATCCAAAAATCAGCCCGGCGTTCCCATCGATATGGATGGTGACGACTTAAGTGAATAAAAGGCTTTGGCTTAAACCCAGCTGACTTCGCAAATCTCGTAGGATTTTCCGCCACCTGGCGTCGCCACTTCGACGACATCACCAATAGTCTTACCAATAAGGGCTCGTGAAAGCGGCGAGGTCACCGAAATTTTGCCCTCGTCCAAATTAGCTTCCAAAGCACCGACGATACGATACGTCGTTTCTTCGTCCGTATCAGCATCAGCGACAAGTACAGAAGCGCCAAAGCGCACCGTATCACCGGACATTTCCGATGTATCAATCGCTTCTGCGCGACTTGTCACATCTTCTAGCTGCGTAATGCGACCTTCAATGAAGCCCTGCTTTTCGCGTGCTGCATGATATTCAGCATTTTCCGAAAGATCCCCATGCTCACGAGCTTCGGCAATAGCTTTAATCACCGCCGGGCGTTCTTCGGATTTCAATCGCCGCAATTCTATTTCGAGGACTTTCAAGCCCTCAGGCGTCATCGGCACACGTTCCATTGATTCCTGGCCGTTAACCGGCCCTCCTAATAAAATCCCCGACTGCAAACAATTGCACTGGTCACCTGAAGGCGATTACATGTCCGCAGTCATCTCAGGGAAAAACTAATACAGAGGATCAAAATAAGCCTGCAGCGGCGCGACTTCAAGCCCGCTTGCACCACCAACATCTTTAATCACAGCAATGGCATTTGCCGCAGCACGTGCCGCCGTCATCGTTGTGTAGTGTGGGACATGGTGGATCAACGCAGTTCGGCGGATTGAATAGCTGTCTGCAATAGACTGCGCGCCCTCTGTTGTGTTGATCACAAGCTGCACATCACCGTTCGTCAGAGCATCAACACAGTGAGGACGCCCCTCCATAACTTTGTTGACCATTTTAGCTGCAACACCATTTTCTTCTAAGAAACGTTGTGTGCCACCGGTCGCTAAAATCGTAAATCCAACATCACTCAGAATCTGGCAAATCTCTAGTGCCTTGTCTTTGTCATGGTCTCGGACCGATATAAATACGCCACCTGAAATCGGTAACGACATGCCAGCCCCAAGCTGTGACTTTGCAAAGGCACGTTCAAAATCTTTATCGATGCCCATCACTTCGCCCGTCGATTTCATCTCTGGACCGAGCAATGTATCAACACCCGGGAAGCGTGAGAATGGGAACACCGCTTCTTTAACGGCGACGTGGTTCATCGAGCCCAACTTCGGCATGGTAAATGAATATAGTTTTTCACCGACCATCAGGCGCGCTGCAATTTTCGCAATCGGCACGCCGGTTGCCTTGGCAACAAACGGCACTGTCCGGGATGCCCGCGGGTTCACTTCGAGGATATAGATATCGCTACCCTTAACGGCGAACTGGACATTCATCAAACCGACAACACCCAAAGCCTTAGCCAAAGCAATCGCCTGTTTTTCCAGCTCATCAATAATATCCGCTGAGAGCGAGAACGGCGGCAGCGAACAGGCGCTATCGCCGGAATGAATACCTGCTTCTTCAATGTGTTGCATGATTCCAGCAACGTAGACGTCTTCGCCATCACACAGCGCATCAACATCAACTTCGATGGCATCTTGCAAATAACTATCAAGCAGCAATGGTGCTTTTGCCAGATTGTCCAAAATCTGGCGCCCGCTCATATCCGATCTCAACATGTTGAAATACGCGCCCATCGTGTCCCGTGAGAACACAATCTGCATGCCGCGCCCACCAAGAACGTATGAAGGACGGACAACGAGTGGATAGCCAATTTCCTCAGCCAGCTTATAGGTGTCTTCTTCGCTGGTTGCGATCGCATTTGGTGGCTGGAGCAATCCCACGTCATTCAACAATGCCTGAAAACGTTCGCGGTCTTCAGCCAAATCAATGGCATCAGGCGACGTCCCTAATATCGGGATGCCAGCTTCCTCAAGAGCGGCCGCAATCTTTAGCGGCGTCTGTCCGCCCAACTGCACAATCACACCTTTGAGCGTGCCAGCAGATTGCTCAACACGAAGCACTTCAATCACATCTTCGGATGTCAGCGGCTCAAAGAATAGCCGATCAGATGTATCGTAATCCGTAGACACTGTTTCCGGGTTACAGTTGATCATGATGGCTTCGAGACCTGCTTCTTTTATCGCATAAGCTGCGTGCACACAGCAGTAATCAAACTCAATACCTTGACCTATTCGGTTAGGTCCACCGCCTAGAATGGCGACTTTTTGGCGGTCAGTCGGTGCAGATTCGCATTCTGGTGCGTTAAATCCGTCACCCTCATAACAACCATACATATATGATGTTTGCGACGCGAACTCGCCTGCGCACGTATCAACACGCTTATAAACGGGCAACACACCAAGCTTGAGGCGTTGCTCAGCAAGGTCACCTGCATCAGTACCGGACAACTCAGCCAGGCGCGCATCAGAGAAACCAAGCTTTTTAAGCTCTAGCAAGCCCGCCGCATCAGCAGGCAAACCTTCAGCGCGGACAACTTCTTCTACATCCACGATCCGTTTGATCCGCTCAAGGAACCACATATCAAATTTACTGGCAGCCTGAATTTCTTTGAGCGTGAGGCCAAAGCGCATGCCCTGAGCCGCATATAAAATCCGGTCCGGCCGTGCTTCGTTGAGCACCGCTTTGACAACATCTTTATCGAATGTGCCGTCAGATTTCTCAGCCCCTTCGATCTCGATTTCATTAAATCCCGTCAGTCCCGTTTCCATGGAACGAAGGCCTTTCTGCACGCTCTCTTCGAACGTGCGCCCCATGGCCATGGCTTCGCCAACCGACTTCATCGACGTGGTCAGCAATGCATCGGTGCCTGGGAATTTCTCAAACGTGAAGCGTGGAATTTTTGTCACAACATAATCAATCGTTGGCTCAAACGACGCTGGCGTGACACCCGTAATATCGTTCTGTAGCTCATCAAGCGTGTAGCCACATGCGAGCTTTGCCGCGATCTTGGCAATCGGGAAACCCGTTGCTTTCGATGCCAGCGCTGACGAACGAGACACACGTGGGTTCATCTCAATAACCACAAGGCGACCGTCTTCAGGGTTCACCGCGAACTGCACGTTTGAGCCGCCCGTATCGACACCGATCTCGCGGAGCACTGCAATCGAGGCGTCGCGCATGATCTGATATTCTTTGTCGGTCAGCGTGAGTGCAGGCGCAACAGTGATACTATCACCCGTATGCACACCCATCGGATCGACGTTCTCAATCGAGCAAATAATGATGCAGTTATCAGCGTTATCGCGCACAACTTCCATCTCAAATTCTTTCCAGCCGAGAACGCTCTCTTCAATCAACACCTGATTGATTGGTGATGCTTCAACCCCAGACGTGATGATCTTCTCGTACTCGTCAGTCGTGTAGGCAATGCCGCCACCGGTGCCCCCCAGCGTGAACGCCGGACGAATAACCGCGGGCAAGCCAACAATCTTAAGCGCATCCATCGCTTTTTGCTTCGAGCTCGCCGACAGCACCGTCATCTCTTTGACTCTGCCATCTTGATCAGGAATTTCGAACTTTTCGTATTCGCCCGTGAATACTCTGGAGATCGGCGTCGCCAAGCCAATTTTCTCCATCGCATCTTTGAACAATTGACGATCTTCGGCCTTTGCAATCGCTTCAGCGTTCGCGCCAATCAGCTCAACATTATATTTCTCAAGCGTACCGCGCTCGGCCAACGCCATGCCCGCGTTCAAACCCGTCTGGCCACCCATGGTTGGCAGCACCGCATCGGGGCGCTCTTTCTCAATGATCTTTTCAAGAACTTCAGGCGTAATCGGCTCAACATACGTTGCGTCCGCCATCGATGGATCGGTCATGATCGTCGCTGGGTTTGAGTTCACCAGGATGACCCGGTAGCCCTCTTCACGGAGCGCCTTACACGCTTGAGCGCCAGAATAATCAAACTCGCAAGCCTGACCAATAACAATCGGCCCTGCCCCAATAATCATGATCGATTTTATGTCAGTTCTTTTTGGCATTTAGGATTTCACCTCATCCATCAGTTTGGTGAAGCGTTCGAACAGGTAATGGCTGTCTGTTGGGCCGGGTGAGGCTTCGGGATGGTACTGCACCGAGAACACCGGATGGCCTTCGAGGTAGATGCCTTCGTTGGAGCCGTCAAACAACGACACATGACTTTCGACAACACCGTCTGGTAGAGATTTCGCATCCACCGCAAAACCATGGTTCTGGCTGGTGATTTCGACACGGCCCGTAACCAAGTCTTTGACCGGCTGGTTGCCGCCACGGTGGCCCTGATGCATTTTCGCCGTTTCACACCCAAGGGCGCGCGCCAGCAACTGGTGGCCAAGACAAATACCAAAGATCGGCTTACCGGTTTTCAGCAATGCCTGAAGCACAGGCACTGCATAGACGCCCGTTGCCGCTGGATCGCCAGGACCGTTCGACAAAAAGATGCCGTCTGGATTGTGTTTCAAGACGTCTTCGGCACTAGTATCCGCCGGCACGACGGTCATATTGCAGCCCGCAGCCGCTAAACAGCGCAGAATATTCCGTTTGATCCCGTAATCGAAGGCAACAACATTGTATTTCGGCGCTTCAAGCTTGGAGAAACCTTCACCAAGGGTCCATGTGCTCTCATCCCAGCCGTAGCTTTGCTTACACGTCACCTCAATCGCGAGGTCCATGCCTTCAAGGCCAGGCCATGAATTGGCTTGTTCAATTAGCGCAGGGATATCGAATTTTCCATCAGGCGCGTGGCAAACTACGCCGTTTGGCGCGCCGTTGTCTCGGATCAGACGCGTGAGACGCCGCGTATCAACGCCAGTAACCCCCACTAGATTATGAGAAATTAGCCAGTCATTGAAGTGCTCAGTCGCACGCCAACTTACCGGATCTGTAATTTCTGCGCGCAAGATACAGCCGCGCGCTGCGGGTGTGATGGTTTCAATATCTTCGATATTGGTGCCTACGTTGCCGACATGCGGGAACGTGAAGGTAATGATCTGCCCGGCATAACTCGGGTCTGTCATAATCTCCTGGTATCCAGTGATCGACGTATTGAAGCACACTTCACCTACGGAAGCGCCAGTAGCGCCCACCCCATGGCCCCATATACATGAGCCGTCACCCAGAACAATGACAGCCGTAGCGCCAATGGGTGCTTGTGATGTTTCGCCTGAAGCGCGCGAAGAATCCTCCCCCTTGCGGACGGGAGTGGGAATTTCTATTTGTTGTGTCACTATGATTGCCAGCCGGGTCGGTTTCGACTGCGAGAGTTGATACGCAAACCACGTGGTTACGTCAAGCATTCGTAAATATTATTTTTATTGTTTAAAAACAATAAGTTACAAATCACAATCCAGTTGTCAGGGCTGCGTTGATAGTTTAACGTCCGGCCCATCGAATCAAACAGGGGAAGATTCCATGCTCAGACAGCAATTGAATGACATGCTCAAAGACGCAATGCGTGCAAAAGAAGAGCGCAAAGTCTCAACAATTCGTTTGATCAATGCTGCCCTGAAAGACCGCGATATTCAGGCACGCTCTAAAGGTAATAGCGACGGCATTGGTGAAGATGAGATCCTCGGATTGCTACAATCCATGGTCAAGCAACGCCGTGACAGCATTGAAGCCTATACAAAAGGCGCGCGTCCGGACTTGGCACAGCAAGAAGCCGAAGAGATCGCATATATTGAGCATTTCTTGCCAAAACAGCTTTCTGATGACGAAACAGACGCCGCAATCACGGCTGCGATATCTAAATGCGGCGCAGATTGTATCAAAGATATGGGCAAAGTGATGTCTGCGCTGAAGGCTAATTATGCAGGACGCATGGATTTCTCTAAGGTTTCAGGCAAAGTTAAGGCGCAACTCGGCGCCTGCTAATCCGTCTCCCTGTGGATAATCTCTTAATAACCGGGATAACTTAGCCACCAGCGCGCTTTCATGCAGCGCTGCATGGGCGTATTCTCAGTGGCTGGCATCCGGAGCGTCCATGAATTTTACACCTGAATTTCTTGATGAGATCAGAAGACGTATATCAATCGTTGATGTCGTCGGCCGCACTGTGCGCCTTAAGGAACGTGCACGGGGTGATTTCTGGGGCCTTTCCCCGTTTACCAATGAGAAGTCACCATCGTTCCACGTGATGGAAGACAAGGGCTTCTATAAGTGTTTCTCCACACAGAACTCTGGCGACGTGTTCACCTTCTTAATTGAAGTTGAGGGCATGTCCTTCCCGGAAGCCGTCGAAAAGCTCGCCAGCGAAGCCGGTCTCGAGATACCACGCGACAGCCCTGAAGAACGCGAAAAGCATCAAAAACGTAAAGGCATTACCGAGGTCAATGAGCTGGCGTGCGCGTTTTACGAAAAGATGCTGCAGATGCCCGAAGGAAAGGGCGCGCTGGAATATCTCAAGAATCGCGGTCTGAATGACCAAATGATCCGTCATTGGCGTCTGGGCTTTGCACCTGACGGACGGGGCGCCCTAAAGGCGGCCTTATCGCGCGAAGATGTCCCAGGAGAGATGATGCTAGAGGCCGGCTTACTCCGCGTCCCAGAAAGCGGCAGCCCATACGACTGGTTCCGCGGACGCGTGATGTTTCCGATCCAGGATCGTCGTGGCCAGGTAATTGCGTTTGGCGGACGTATCTTGGGCGACGGCGAACCTAAATACTTAAACAGTCCAGAAACACCCGTATTTCAAAAACGCTATTCATTATATGGATTACACCACGCCTCCGGACCTGCGCGGAAAGCTGGCCGTATGATCGTCTGTGAAGGATATATGGATGTTATCGGCCTGGCACGAGCCGGGATCGATAATGCTGTCGCACCGCTTGGCACCGCATTGACGGATGAGCAATTAAAAGACTTATGGCGGATCGTCCGTGAACCCGTTCTCTGCTTTGATGGGGATACTGCGGGTCAGCGCGCTGCCCATCGCACGGCAGAACGCGCCCTTCCGGTGATGAAGGCCGGCCAAACGCTCAGGTTCGCTGTCCTGCCAAAAGGGGAAGACCCTGACAGCCTTGTGCAATCACAAGGACGCCAAGCCTTTGATGACTTGGTCACACAGGCACTTCCATTGTCAGAAGTCATTTGGCGCGAGATCAGTGGCGGACAATTGCCTCAGAGCCCTGAAGATCGTGCCGACGTGCAGCAAAAATTAGACACACGTGCACGCGATATCTCAGACCCTACGTTCAGGCGTCATTTTTCAGATTTTTTCTCGCGCAAACTTTGGGGTGAACGCGGGGCACAACCGCAATCATATAGCCCGGAAAAGTCTTACAAATCCAAGCGCGGATATAATACTGGCAAGACCGAGGGCGCGGTGATCACCGATGCGCGCGCAGAAACATCAAGAATCCCGTCCCCAGATACGCTGCGAGAACGTATCTTGTTGGCCACCTTAATCAACTATCCTGAGGTGTTTGACGAGATAGAAGAAAGCCTTGGTATGGTTGAGTTTTCTGCGCCTGACCTTGACAAATTGAGGCAGCAGGTCTTAAACACCCTCGCTGCTCATGAAAGCCTTGACACTGCACGTCTCTGCGACCACCTCTCAGAGGTAGGGTTTGCACCGATGTTAAAGGTGCTATTGAGTAAGAACGTCTATATGCACGGTCGGTTCGCAAGACCTGATGGAGACGTGAAAAAAGCGCTGGAAGGATGGGTTGATACCTACCAGCAGTTGACGGCAAAAGCTAACGAGACCGAAATTAAACAGGTCGAAGCGGCTTTGGGGGAAGATACATCGGAAATGACCTTTGGACGCATGAAGGCGTTGAAGGTCACTTAATTTTTTGGGGTGCCGACCTAATTTGGGTATCGGACGTTTAGGGGTTTTGAATATTGGCCAAAGCACAAGCGAGCGAAACGCGGGAAAGCCGCGAAGAGAGCACCGATAGCCCTCTTCTTGATACGATGGGTGCTGCCGTCAAAAAGATGGTCGCTAAAGGAAAGGAACGCGGTTACGTCACATATGACGAACTGAACGCTGCCTTGCCTCCGGAAGAAGTAAGTTCCGAACAGATTGAAGACACAATGGCGATGCTCTCAGAAATGGGCATCAACGTTGTTGAAAACGAAGAACAAGAAGAAGCTGCCAACGATACGCCCGCCAACGACGAAGAAGAGCCGCGCGAAAAATCCGCTGCAGGTAATGTCGACGAGAGCGATCTTGGCCGTACAGATGATCCGGTACGTATGTATTTGCGTGAAATGGGCTCGGTTGAGTTGCTGTCACGTGAAGGCGAAATCGCGATTGCCAAGCGGATCGAAGCCGGTCGGGATATGCTGATCGGTGGCATTTGTGAAAGCCCGCTCACTATTCAAGCTATCGTACGTTGGCATGACGCGTTGATCGCCGAAGAGATTCTATTGCGCGAGATCGTCGATCTCGACGCAACACTCGGTGGCGGCCCAGGCCAGCCTCCAAAGCCCGGCGAAGAAGAAAACTCAGACGACGATAACACTGAAAACAAATATGGCACCGCAACTCCAGCCACGGCAAAGCCTGCAGAAGCGAAGCCTGCTGAAGAGGCTAAAAAGCCCACGTCTGACGATGATAAAAAAGACGGCGAAAACGGCGAAGAATCTAAAACTGACGATGACGATGACGACGATGAGGATGATGACGAACAGAACAACCTCTCGCTAGCTGCTCTTGAAGAGAAGCTAAAGCCAGAAGTCATTGAAACGTTTGAAGAGATTGCCAAGACATACAAAAAGTTTCAGCGCCTGCAGGCTATTCGTATGGAAGCTATGCAAGGTATCGGTGAATTCAAATCTTCACAAGAAAAGCGCTACGCAAAATTACGTCAGGATCTGATTGAACTGATGGAAGGCGTGCACCTTAACAATGACCGCATTGAAGCGCTTGTTGACCAGTTATACGGCCTGAACATGCGTCTCGTGCGCTTGGAAGGTAAGCTTCTTCGCCTGGCGACAACATCACGTATCCGCCGCGAAGACTTCCTTGAAAATTACCGTGGTTCCGAGCTTGATCCCTACTGGATCAAGACCTGCACAAAAATGCCAACCAAGAACTGGCAGCGCTTTGCAGAACGCTACAAAGACGAAGTGAAATCGATCCGCGAAGAAGTTTCAAATGTTTCTGGCGCCGTTGGCCTGCCAATTGGCGAATTCCGTCGCATTGTTGGCATCGTTCAAAAGGGTGAGCGCGAAGCCGCAAAAGCAAAGAAAGAAATGATCGAGGCAAACCTTCGTCTCGTGATCTCGATTGCAAAAAAATATACCAACCGTGGCTTGCAGTTCCTTGATCTGATTCAAGAAGGTAACATCGGTTTGATGAAAGCCGTTGATAAGTTTGAATATCGCCGGGGTTACAAGTTCTCAACTTATGCAACGTGGTGGATCAGACAGGCGATCACGCGGTCAATTGCTGACCAGGCGCGTACGATCCGTATTCCTGTGCATATGATTGAGACCATCAACAAACTGGTCCGTACATCACGTCAGATGCTGCACGAAATTGGTCGCGAGCCAACGCCTGAAGAATTGGCCAAGAAGCTTTCCATGCCACTTGAGAAAGTCCGCAAGGTCCTCAAGATTGCAAAAGAACCTATCTCACTCGAAACCCCAATTGGCGATGAAGAAGATAGCCACCTGGGCGATTTCATTGAAGACAAGCTTGCTGTACAACCTTTGGATGCCGCAATTCAGGCGAATTTGCGTGAAACCACGACACGTGTACTCGCCTCACTGACGCCACGTGAAGAGCGCGTCCTTCGGATGCGTTTTGGTATCGGCATGAACACGGATCATACGTTGGAAGAAGTTGGCCAGCAATTCTCAGTGACACGTGAACGTATTCGTCAGATCGAAGCTAAAGCACTGCGGAAGCTGAAACATCCATCACGCTCACGTAAACTCAGAAGCTTCCTCGATTATTGATTACACATGTGCCAAGTATCAACTTTTCGGGTTGTTACCTCCGGCGCAAAAGGTGTAATCACTACGGGCGGTTTTCAACAAACCGCTCTTCGGTGGGCCTGTAGCTCAACTGGTTAGAGCCGACGGCTCATAACCGTCTGGTTGCAGGTTCGAGTCCTGCCGGGCCCACCAATCTTCCTGATACGAACCTACAGCCAGACTATAATCGCACCGAAAGCCCGCGGCTCTGGGGGCTTTGGTGTACTCGTCAATTGTTGGAGACGATGGTAAAGAGGCAAAACGGCCTGAAACAGCCAAAAGTCTCTGTTGAGCACTTTCGACAGCCAGACTGGGGTGGTTTTGGTGGAATTCAGAGCGTGTTTATTGAAGGTTTTCGAGCAATTCGACCTGCTCTGCCCAATCAAATGGAATAGAAGAGAGACGCCTGAGTCTGTAGACACTTACACCCTCTGCCTGTCGTCCATCTAGAATATCTTCAACAATCCGAGGTGATAGAAATGCGAGGTGGAGAACCCGCGTTATCTCATGTTCGTTTACGTTCTCTCGCTTCGCAATTTCCCTAACAGTAGACGCTTCTCCCGAAGTTAATAGATCAAACCACGTGCGGGCTTGGCCGATGAGGCGACATAGATCTATATCAAAATTCCGTTTTTCGGCACCGGGGCTCTCAATGATCAATTTAGTTTCCACACCCCGACGCTGCAAACGTATAGGGATATTCAGAGAAGCGGGACTGGCATCATCGGTACATTTAACGCCAAAGATCTTCGCCAATCCAGATTTATCTAAAACCAACGTGAGCGATTTTGAAGCAAGTTCTATGCGTTGAATAATGGCTTGTAGAATATTTCGTCTATCTTCCAAGTTCCCTTCTTCAAGTTGTTGGGTAAGTTTTGCAGCCTGCATCTTCAGCATGGTTAGTGAATTTATGCTCGGGTCTTGCAAACACATGATATCCATCAATCGCGATTGGCTTCTGAACATATTCAATAGAGATGCCACCACCGCTTCTTCCATTGTCTTCGCAGGAATGCGCCATCCGACGTTATTCTCGTGCGCGCCATGCATAAGATGTTTGGAGATATAATAACCGTAATGTTTACCGTGTTTGTGGGCTTGTGACTGATAGAGCGGCTTATCATTCTCGTCAAAAATTTTCCCAGTCAGTAGAAACGAGCCTTTAATATTTGTTGTTTGAGTTCTGATTGTGGCATTTCCAGCTAACAGGGCTTGAGCAGTCTCCCAGGTATTCTGATCAATGATCGCATCATGCTCGCCCGGATAAGTTTCACCTTTGTGGGGAATTCGTCCGATATAGATCGGATTGGATAACAGTTGATAGAGATTACCTCTTGAGAACAGTTTACCGCCCGTCTGTTTACCATTCTTCTGAATCCTATATTTGGTGACAATGCTTCGTCGGTCCAACTCCTCTTTCAACTCACGCACGGCCCCGAGTTTCGTATAAAGACGGAATATCTGGCGAACCGTCATCGCTTCTGTTTCATTGGCAATCAATTTACGGTCATTAACTTCATAACCAAGTGGTAGTGGCCCTCCCATCCACATACCTTTTTTCTTAGATGCCGCAATCTTGTCACGTATGCGTTCCGTCGTAACCTCGCGCTCAAACTGAGCGAAAGACAGCAACACGTTAAGCGTCAACCGTCCCATGGAATTAGCGGTATTGAACTGCTGTGTGACTGAGACAAAGGAAATGTTCTGGGCATCAAAAGTTTCAATTATCTTAGAGAAGTCCATAAGTAATCGCGTCAGACGGTCAACTTTGTAGACGACAACCAGATCGACCCTGCCTTGTTCTATATCCAATAACAGTGCCTGCAACGCTGGCCGATCCAACGTGCCGCCGGATATGCCACCGTCATCATAATGTTTCTTCTGGACAACCCAGCCCAACCCCTTTTGCGATTGAACATAGGCTTCACATGCCTCGCGTTGAGCGTCGAGACTGTTGAAGTCCTGCTCAAGCCCCTCTTCCGTGGACTTACGAGTATAAATGGCGCAACGAACGGTCATAGCCCAAAGAACCTGGGGCCAGACCAGCGTGTACCCGTGATGGTTCTGGCAATCTTGGAAAGCGATAGATAAGTCTCACCGTTATAACAGTACCCCTGCTCCTGGACCTCGATCGTATATGTTTTCCCATGCCACTCACGTACAAGACGCGTGCCTGGGGTGAGCGATGTTGATTTCCGCGATATTGATACTGTCTTGCTTACTTTTACTTTCGCTGACGTACCACGCAGCTTGCGGTGAGCAGACGGCTTCAGGCCGCCAAATGCCTTGGCCTGGATATGATAGGCAGCACTGTATTCAAGAAGTCGTCGGCTGATGCCTTTGGGTGGTGAACGGCTGTATGCTGTTTCCCATCGTTTCAACAATTCGGCTCTGGATAGGTTGACGGTTGCTGTGAGCTCATCAGCAATCGTTTCTCCACACATCTTCGTTCCCATTATTAAACTAACCGATAAATCGTGACGCCCTTGGCGCCTTTGCCACGCTCAATGACGTGACCTTTTTTACGCAATCCAGTGAGAGCAGCGCGCACACTGTGCGGCTGCCAACCAGTAGCCTTTTCGAGGGTCGCAAGCGTTGCACCATTCTTGTGGCGCATATGCTTAAGAATGGTTTCGAGTTTAGTTGGGACTGGTTTCGCTTGAATGGTCTTGGCGGTCATATCTGCCTCCTACGATTACACCTACGGGATGCAGGCGCTGTCACCACCCTGACCCGGTTCAGCATGATGCTGGTCCGGGTGGGCGGCTTATGTAGGGTTTCAATACTCTTTATGTCCTTCATTACGCATAGACAGTACCGCTCTAATAACAGCGGAAGTCCAGCGGAACTTGGTGTTTTGGTTAGTGATCAGAGCAACCTATTTGTTATCCTAAATAGCCTACAATCATTGCAATATCCCTTCTTTTGTGCGTGCGCTAAAACAGTACACAAAAGCATCCAGTGCCCAAAGGCCCTGAAGGCGATATACGTCCTCCATGCATGGGCTCCTGCCGGACGACAGCACCGTTCGCTGCCGGCAGGAGCCCATAGCCTGAATAGTGGTCAGCGGTTATTCTTCTTTTCCTCAACAAGTTCGATGTCCAGTCCGATTTTTTTAGCCAGACGTTTCAGTTCCTTGTTCTTTATTTTGCGCGCCGAAGAATTCTTTACGCTACGAATAAGCTCTTTGGTAATCTTTATTTTTAAATTTAATTCCTCGGTCAAGAAATCTTAACTGCTTTCTTTGCCGGGCAACTTTTTTAGAACATCAGTCGAAGGCCGACGACGAGAGCCAAAGCGTCACCCTCCTCTCCCTCTGCTTCTTTTATGTCCAGAGTTTCACCAAAAACGCGCTCGTAGTGGACACCCACATAGGGTGCAATCGCGCGGTCAAGTAGATCATAGCTCAGACGAGCCCCAATTTCCATTTTAGGCCCCCATGCACCAAGCTCGGCTTTATTATCATCTCTGAACGGCACATCCACTTCTATACTGGGAGTGAGAATCAAATAGTTAGTTAATAACGCCTCATACTCGACTTCAAACCTTGCCGAAGGTTTGTCAGAAACGAATAGATCGGCATCGACCTCAAACCATTGAGGTGCCAATCCATGCACGCCGAGAACGCCGTGAACGCGATTTCGCCCTTCGGGTGTATCAAAACGAACGCCTGCAACTGCGTCAAAAAATGTAGAGATCGGCTTTTGTAACCGTAATTGAGTCTCCATCGTCTCAAACTGATCACTTCTGGTCGCGTATTCACCTTCACTTCGAACCACAAACTTAAGTTCATCCGTGCCGATCAACGCATCACCATCCCATGCCACAACATCTGACTGAGAATCTTCATTAAAGCGGTGTTCAAGTTGCTCGACTTGAACACCCCAGATCAAAGCTTCTGCAGATGCAGAAGGCGCAATCAAAAGAGCAGGCAATAGCATACTCATGTATACAGATATAATACGTTTCATGACTTGCCACCTTCCTTATTCATCAAAGACGCCGCTTTTGGGCCACCCTCAACGACGATTTTTCGGAACATACCGGCATCAGCGTGATAGGAGAGATGACAATGGAAAGCCCATTGACCTGGCGCATCTACCTCAGTTTCTGAATACACGGTTGAGCCAGGCGCAACACTGATCGTGTGTTTGACCGGATCCCATTTACCATTTCCATTATCAAGAATGGACCACATTCCATGCAGATGCATCGGGTGTGTCATCATCGTTTCGTTGACAAACTTGAACCGTACTCGCTCACCATATTGCAACACTATTGGTTCGGCATCTTTGTATTTTATGCCATTAATGGACCAGATATAGCGCTCCATATTGCCCGTTAACCGCAATTCGATTTCACGCGTTGCTTCACGATCTTTATACAGTGGCTTCTGTGCTTTCAGGTCACTGTATGACAAGACTTTTCCACCATTTGCTGCAGTCGGCAGCAATCCACTACCAGATGCGTAGAAAGGATCGTCTTTTTTCGCAACCCCAGTCATGTTGCTATGGTCCATGCCAGGCATCTTACTGTGGTCCATACCAGGCATCTTACCTTGACCCATACCAGGCATATTGCTGTGGTCCATGCCGGGCATCTTACCTTGATCCATACCGGGCATATTGCTGTGGTCCATACCTGCCATATTGCCATGGTCCATACCCATATCAGCCATCGTCAGCCGAGGATCGTCACGCATTTCGGGGATATCAGCCACCATACCATCGCGCGGTGCTAATGTGCCTCGAACACTCGCTGTTCGTCCCATAGACTCCGCAAATATGGCGTATGGTTTATCTTCAGCGGGTTGGACAATAACGTCGTATGTTTCCGCTACGCCAATACGTAATTCGTCAACAGTAACTGGTTGCACATTATTACCATCAGCTTGAATCACAGTCATTTTGAGCCCCGGCACCCGGATATCAAAGTATGCCATTGCTGATGAGTTGATGAACCTTAATCTGACGCGCTCACCAGGTGTAAAAGTACCAATCCAGTTTTGTGATGACGATTTCCCATTGATAAGAGGCGTAAATCCCTGCACGTCCTCGATATCATTAGGCAACATGCGCATGTCACCCCACATCAACCTATCTTCGAGTGCCTCACTAAAGCTCGATTTTCCAGCATCGGAGAAAAAATCTGAAATCGTCTCTTGTTTGCGATTGTAATAATCGGCAGACAGCTTGAGATTTCGCATGATTCGGTTGCCGTTATGCGGATGCGCATCTGTCAATTGAACGACATAATCGCGATCAAATTTGAATGGTTCCCGTTTCTTTGGCTCTATAACGATTGCGCCGTAAGCACCATCCGGTTCTTGAAAACCAGAGTGACTATGGAACCAATAGGTTCCACTTTGCACAATCGGGAATTGATAAGTGAAGGTTTCTCCAGGCTCAATTCCATCATAGCTAATGCCAGGGACGCCATCCTGTTGATATGGGAGAATTAGCCCATGCCAATGGATGGAGGTCGATTCATTCAGATTGTTCGTAACCTTAATGGTTACATCTTCTCCTTCTTTAAATCGGAGAACTGGCCCTGGTGTCTTCCCATTGTATCCAATGCCCGTGCGGGTAAAATCACCAGTATTGATCTCAACCGAATCGACGGAGAGAGTATATTCACCTGCACTAACAGGCGCAGCATTCGTAGCGGCTAAACTCAGCCCGACAATGCCAGCATAAAACATGCTTAAACGCGACATAACATGATCCTTTACAGATTTGCTGACGGGGAGCGGCTAACCAAGCACTTGGTCAGCACACCCCCCAAATCAACACTACTTAATTAATGTGAGAGTTTGATTTTACCGACCATCCCGGACTCGTAATGTCCAGGGACGTTGCAGGCAAATTCCAACTCGGCATGCTCAGGGAACGTCCAGACGATTTCACCGCTTTTGCCCGGTTCTAGAAGCACGCTATTGGGATCGTTGTGCATTCCATGCCCCATAGATGCTTGCATCTTTTTAGCAGCATCCCAGTTGATGTGGTCGGCCTGAAGCACGCCATGTTCCATCATCATCATCATTTCAGGCGCATGGGCTTTGTGCATTTCACCTGTCGCTATATTGAATTCATGCACAAATTCACCAGCATTTTTGACGACAAAACGTACTGTTTCGCCTTCTTTGACAGAGATGTTCTCTGGTTCATAGAAATTGTCACCCATCGTCACATTGATCGTGCGGGTGGCATCTGATGCTTTTCCAGGTGATCCAGTCTTTCCAGTACTTCCATGGCCGGCACCAGCGAACGCTGTGTCAGAGAATGTAGTTAAGCTGAGCGCAATTAAAGCTGCAGTAGCATAGATTGAGTATTTTTTTGTCATGTTTAAAAACCTTCGTAGTATGAAATCATCATAGGCAGAGGACTATGCAGGCCGATAAGGGCTACAGTGCTCTTTCATTAATATTAAATCGATGAAGGTCAGACTCGAGGCGGGGGTGTTTCCGCTTCAAATATCAAGCGTAAAAGCAAGTCTTGATAATTAGAAAAGTGCGCATTTGAAGTTAAAGTCGGCGAGAGTGCTGTCCAAACTTCATTGTAATTAGATGTCGTGGAACAGTGCGTAATCGCCTGCGAACAGCACATTGTCTTCAAATTGGTATCACAATCAATTTCACATTGATTAGAATTAGCGTGATCGGCTTGAGAAGAAATGTTGCCATGTTCATGCACAACCTCCCCAACGGCGTGATGCGCCATGAAGGGGCTGGAAACAAGCATAAAAACAAATATTGCGACTAGTAATTGTCTCATGATTCAATCAATAAACCTGCCAGTCACAGGAAGGTCAAGTGTATTATATTTAACAAAACAGGAGTCACTATTCTGTGATGGCCATTAGGTTATGCAAGTTTCGTTTATCTATTGACCTGTTAAAGAGTCTGGTTCACGGTGCATCTCATAATGAAACATGCTCGCTATATTTTGATTGTCACTCTTGTTGGCCTGTTCGCGCTTGGAAGCGTCGTACATGCGTCAACTGCGACGAGCATGGCTGTTGGCATGGCTGTAGCAGATATTCAGTTGGAAAATACTGGAAGTTGCCAAGCGTGCCCTGATAGTGACAGTGCGTCACCACTTTGTGATTTTGTCTGCCTGATGTCATTCGTTGCTCTACCTACTCCTTTTCCCGTTGAGCCAGTAACAGCCCATTTCACGTTTGACGATGCGCCCGATCTGGATTTTCCAGGACGCTTCGGGACACCTGACCCTACCCCACCTAGACCCATCCAACCATAACTGACGCTTAATCGAGCCTGCGCCCGATTGAATGCGACGTAGCGGCTGAACTGCATCTCCTACGTTTTGTGAGGTTCATCTATGAGCCTTTGCATATCAATGTTTATTGGATGACTTGTAATGAAAAAAGAATTTACTCCGGCACTCACACGCCGGCTCTTCCTTAAATCATCGACGGCCCTATTCACGGGTGCGGTTGTAGGCGGCTATACTCTGCACAACGCAGATGCAGTCACATTGAAAGAATTTAATCTTCTGGCGAGTGCAAACCCAGTTCGCCTAGTTCCCAAACCCGGCGGGGTAACAGATGCCTGGACCTTCAATGGAAAGGTCCCTGGTCCAGAGATCCGGGTCCGACAAGGCGAGCGTATCCGTATCACCGTCGACAATAAACTTGAAGAGGAGACGACTGTCCATTGGCATGGCATGCGGGTACCTAATAATATGGATGGGGTGCCGCATCTAACACAAACGCCGATTGCCTCAGGAAGCACTTTCACATACGAGTTTGATGCCATAGACGCCGGCACTTTCTGGTACCACCCTCATCAGAGAAGTTTTGAACAAGTAGGCCGAGGGCTTTATGGCCCGTTGATTGTCGAAGAGAACGAACCTATCCGCGTTGATCGTGATGTTACATGGGTTCTAGATGACTGGCGACTTACCGCCGATGGTCAGATCAGCAATGATTTCGGCAATACGCACGATTTGAGTCACAATGGTCGTGTCGGCAACACAGTAACAATTAATGGTCGCGTGCCGGAAAAGTTTTTAGTGCGTCGGGGTGAACGACTTCGGCTACGTTTGATCAATGCAGCAAACGCCCGCATTTTTGGCATCGACTTTGGCGAGCACGAACCCGTAATCGTCGCGATCGACGGACAGCCTGTGACGCCTCACAAACCCGAGAATGACCTCCTAGTTCTTGGGCCGGCCATGCGTGTTGATGTAGTACTCGACATGATCGGCGACACTAATCAGCAATATACGCTGACTGATCCTTTCTATCGCGGGCTCAAGTATAGGCTGATTGATCTCGTTTATGCTGACGCGCCACTCCGAAATCGAATTCCGGATTGGGATATGCAATTACCCACCAACCCACTCTCAGAACCAGACTTGCAAAATGCCGAACGCCACGACGTCATCTTCAACGGCGGCATGATGGGCGGCATGATTATGCAAGAGATGGGCGGATCAATGGGTCACGAACTTATGGGCGCTATGGGCTCGATGATGACAATGATGCATTCCGGGAAGATTTGGTTCGTCAATGGTGTTGCCGCGGAAGGCCATATCATGGACCCAATGCTTACGCTACAACACGACCGCAGTCACATCATTTCGATGACTAACGCAACAGCCTGGCATCATCCGATCCATTTCCATGGGCATTCTTTCCGGGTGATTTCTCGTAACGGCAAAGCCACTCGTTACAAAGAATGGCAAGACACGGTTTTAATGGCCCCGAAAGAACGCGTCGAGATCGCCTTTGTCGCCGACAACCCTGGTGACTGGATGTTCCATTGCCACATTTTGGAGCATCAGGCCGCCGGCATGATGGGGGTGATTCGAGTAACTCAGCCGGGGGAACGGACATGAGACACTTCATTCTCCTCGCGATCTTGATGGTTCCTAATTTGGCCGCTGCAGAGGGCGACCCGTTGCGGGGCGGCAAGACATTTCGTGCGTGCGTCGCCTGCCATGCACTCGAACCCGGTGTTCATCTAAGCGGCCCAAGCCTGAGTGGTTTTATCGATCGAACGGCTGGCACTGCTGACAACTACTCACGATATTCGCCTGGTCTGAAAGCGGCAGGTTTCGAGTGGAACACTTCTGTACTCGATGCCTGGCTCGAAGACCCAAAAAGAATGGTGCCTGATACATACATGTCTTTTAGCGGCATTTCTGACTCTCAGATTCGAGCAGATCTAATCGCCTTTCTGGAGATTGCAGGGGCTCGTGGCGGTGTTGAAAAGGCAGTTGCCAGAAACCTTGTGCCTGCTGAATGGACACGAGCAAGAGCGCCGGACCCTATTGGCAACGCGACTCCCGACATTCGCATTGTCTCAATTCGACATTGCGGCGACGGATACATTATTAAAACTGAAGATGGGGTCGTGCGGCCTCATTGGGAAAAGAATGTTCGCCTCAAGCTTGATAGTACCGACACGGGGCCACCAAAAGGTGTCCCCGTTGTTTTAAGAGCTGGCATGCGAGGTGACCGCATTTCTGTAATTTTTCGTAACGTTACCGATCTATCACGCTTTCTCATCGAAGATTGCCAATAAAATTTAACACCTGAACTAAGGAGAAAACCCATGACAAAAACCAATATCGTTTATGCTCTTTTTGCCGTTATCGCCTTTTTGACACCGGTTCACGAGAGCTATGCCGAGTCTAATCCGAAAACGATGACACTCTACAAAAATCCGCAATGTGGCTGTTGTGAGGGTTATGCCGAATACATGCGTGAGCAAGGGTACACAGTAAAAGTTGTTCCTACGCATGACCTCAGCGCCAAAAGCCGCGAAGCCGGTATTCCTGAGGCTTTCGAAGGTTGTCATTTGTCGAT
>Ga0115556_1000682_pt1 | contig 22784 bp, 17 predicted proteins | sample COGITO_mtgs_1104_5_FD_87282 | JGI IMG/M metagenome (GOLD analysis project Ga0115556, IMG submission 87282) | Pelagic marine microbial communities from North Sea - COGITO_mtgs_110414 | ecosystem: Environmental > Aquatic > Marine > Epipelagic | place: Germany:Helgoland, sampling site Kabeltonne... | reverse complement strand
TAGAACCAACTATTTGTTTACGAAAATTTTCCCCTTCAGCAGCATTCTCAACGTCACTTCCAACTTGGTCATTTTTATTGAGAAGAAGAGACGTCGTCTCTTCATAGGCAATGAGACCTTTCATTCCCCCATCTCCATCATCATGGAATATCGGAGGACCTGTCATTCTCAGACCTTTATCGCGGAGCATAATTGGATGGCTTTCTCCCTCAGCATTTTCAACTTTACTTCCGCCTTCACCTATTTTCGCGCCAAGAAAATCGCTGATTTCATATTCGCTGACTTCGGGGGATGTGCTCCAAAAAAGGTCGCTAATTTCCAAATCGGCAGATTCGTTTTGGTGTGCCTCGAGTTCTTGCAAAGAATCAAATTCAGATATGTCACCTTTGGATCTCGTCATGGATTTTCGTTGTTGTTGCTTCTGCTGGGCGTTGTAATTGGCACTCCTACCGCCACCGCCACCGCCACCGCCACCGCCACCTCGTCTTAGATCATTAATCTCTTCCTCTTGTCGTTTCAAGAGAAGAATCATGGCCTCCTGCTGCTCCCTCAATTTGGAAAGTTCGTCGTTCCTTTCCTCTACTTTGAAAGGTGATGACACCCTATCCCGAGACAGATTATTGGTCTGATTTGGCTCAGAAACTGGTGTCGCAAAGTGATTCCCCCCTTCGCTTCTGCCAGTTCTGTAAAAGCTAAGTTCCTCTTTCTGTTGATTGACGACTTGGAAAATCTTGGATACGTAAATGTCCTGCCTATCGAGGAGCTGTTGTTGCATCTTTTGATAGTCTTCTCTCTCTTTGATTTTTTCTTGTCGCTCTCTTTCTTGTTGCTCTCTAATCTCCCGTTTTTCGTCCTCTTGCTGTGCCTGGAATTTTTCCTGTTGCAACTGCAGCCTTGACATCATTTCATTCTGCTGCTTCGCCAACATGAGCGCGGTCTCGTCTTTTTGTTTTAGGAGGGCTGAAGCCACAGCAGCCTTCTCTCTCTCCGCCATGAGCTCACTCTGTTGTTCCATCACAGCTTTTTCAACAGCTGCCTTCTCTCTCTCTGCCATGAGCTGTCGCAATACAATATTAAAATCTAGACGGGGTTTGTCGATTTGGTCGTTATCATTTTGGTCGTTAGGTACACGAAGACCCAGCAGCTCCGTGAGAACTAAGTCGTATCCATTACTACCACTCTCTCCCGTGCGCGCCATTCTCCAAAGCTGACTAAGAGTTTGCGGATTTTAATTTCGCATTTTTTGTACTGAAAATTGATAAATACCAGATACCAACTCCGCCGTCCGCCGCCGGCCGATCGGCCGGAGGCTGCCCAAAAGCGGCGTCCTCAAAAGTCCGTGCGGAATTATTCATTAATACCCGTGCTGTTGGGTATCCCCCTGTTGTTAAGCCCGTGTTGAGTAATCAGTGAAAATACGAAAAAATCATCTATCAGAAATCCCCTGTCCAAGCCTAACACAACTTCGAACAGTATCTGCAAAACATGAATTGAGATGCGTCGCTCATCGATCACTAGTTCCCTTGATATCAATCTGGTGAACGAGCTTGATAGTAATGAGTTGAATACTGATCAGAAACCGAAGATGAAGCCTCAGTTTTTGCAGCGGCACAAATCTGTCAGAAAAGATGTGACATGTCTTGATGAACATTATGATGTTTCGGGTTTGCCCTTGAATGCACACATGAAATCCAAGAAAACCGCTGAATTGAGTTTTGTTCATGAGCAGGGAATCAGCGGTGATTATCATCACAACTTTGGGTTGAAAAAGGGTGTGACGGTGGAAGATGGAGGAAAGAAACCCCCCCCCATTTTGGTTACGCAGGAGAGCGCAGCCTCGGTATTCAAACTTCGCCATGATAAGCATGTTGCAAAAGAGATGCGTCATTCGAGCGTAGCTGGGATAACCGTTGCGATCGGTCTGAAGAAAAGTGAGCAAAGGGCCAAGGATGCTCTGCAAAACTATACCCCTGTCACACCGATTAGGGCAACCAAGGGAGGAAGTTTGTTCATCCAACCTGAAGTCGTTGATGAAAAAAGTGACGGTGATAGTAACAACAACAACAACAACAACAACAACAACAACAACAACAACAACAACAACAACAACAACAACAACAACAACAACAACAACAACAACAAAGACGAAGACGAAGATGTCAGGAGAGAGAGTGTCAACATCGAAGATCTTCTCAAGTCTCGCAAGCGCCACCGTCTCTCTAAGAAAGTGATTGGCAAACTGCATGAAAAGTCTACTGCCACGGCCGAAAAAAGCCTCACGGCGACCAAGTCAGGGTTCCGTCAGAAGAAGTTCCGGGGGCTGGGAGGGAATGTAAATTTGTTCTCCCTAGAGGTGAGTGAGCCAAGTGGCAGAAAGCGAAGTACTAGCGGCGGGCGGGTCTGAATTCAATTTTTATCGGCCTGTAAGTTGCAGCGGATGATCTAACTTCTCGTTGCCTCCTTCGTTTACCGTTTACCTCACCTTCCCTCACTTTCCCCTGATTACTTCCTTCGTATCGTCATCACCTTTGATGCTTCGCATTCGGAACAGTATAAACTGAAATATGGCCTGAAAGTAGATGAACCCCCGACTTTTCAGTCGATCGAACGCGCCGAGAAGGAAAAAGCGATCGAACGGGGGGACTTCTTGTCCGATGCGGAGAGCAGCTCCAGCGAAGATTCCTTCGAAGAGGAGATGAGGCGAATTGCAAGCCCTGCTAATCGGAAACATCGGGGGCATGCAGATTTGAAGAACGCGCTCAGTGAGATTGAGGCTAGGAGAGAGCTGAATGAAGAGCACAAGAATATTAGATCCTTTAGCTTGGAGGCATTCAACAAGCTCTGCAGGAATTTCAAGGAACACGAAGATTCCCCCCAGAAGAGTTATTTGATGAAGAGCCAGGAGCTTTTTACTGTCCCTCAGCCAATTTTGGTCAGTCATTTATGGGGCGTCGACCCTGAAATCAACCTTGGCTTGCGGTGCTTTGATGAAGATTACATGAAGACTTTCGCTGAGACATTAAAGAGGGGGTTGAGACCCGGGGTTCACCAGATCAACCTGAATGAGAATCGAGTGGAGAGTGAGGCGGCCAGAGCAATCTTCGACGCACTCGTGCAGGGGCACTGTCAACTGGAGATCCTCAACATGTCGAACAACTTCGTCGGTCTTTCAGCCATGCCCTCTCTCTGTAACTTTCTACGAATGGGCATCCTCATGGACCTTGAACTGAGCAACCAGAATTTGCAGCTCAAGGGAGGTGCGATAAAGGTTTTATGCGAGGGAATCAAGAAACAAAGTACGCTTCACAAACTAAATGTGAGCAGAAATAATTTGGGTGTGGTTGGTGTCGGGGCGATGGCAGACCTGGTCAGTCACAAGAATTGCTCGATCGTCACGTTGGGGATGGCTTGGACTGAGCTGACGGGAGCAGAGGGGAGCAGGTTTTTCGCAGGCCTCGCCGCTAACAAGTCTATCAAGACTCTTGACATTAGCTATAATTCCTTGGGGGGGGGGGCGGGAGGCGAGAACGCCGCGACAAACTTGAGCGAAGCTGTGAAGAAAAATCGTACGCTGGAGCATCTGGATATTAGCTACAACCACTTCAGCGAGAGCCAATGCGTTAGCATCGGAAACGCCTTGAAGAAGAACCACACCATCTTTGGCTTGCACCTTGAAGGAAACGGAGGTGGGGGATTCTTAGATAGCAGGGGTTTCTATCGCACCCAAAAGAGAGAGAAGCTTGGCGAGATAACTCTGGGAACACTTGCCAACATCCTTGATTATCCGAATAATCGCAGGTGCCGGAGCTGCTGGATCTGCGGGAGATGGACCGAAGTTGAATTTAAATTCAATATTAACGACAACAACGGAGACGAGGAGCAGAATGAGGGTGTCTACCTGTGTTTGAGCATTGATGTGCCAAAATTCGTGCCGCTGAGAATGCACAGTAAGGCAGGCGGGAACTACACTTTGAAGCGGATGGTGCCGCCAGGTGTATTGGAATACTGCTTTCAGTTCAAAAGAGGGGATGAATTTGTTCGGGAACACTGTCGCGAGCAGCCTACCCTTCGAAACTTGAAGAAAGTCGCCCTCCGGAGGGGGAATATGTTCGGCATGATAGCCCAGGCGTCCAAGCAAAACTTAAACTCGAACCCTGCTGAGAAGAAAAAATGGACGCCTTCTTTCGGAGAAACCATCGGTGCCAACAACAAACTGGGCGTCATCATACCCGCCGGCAAGAAGAAGAAACCCAGTAAATTGCTGCAGAAGCTCAACAGTGTTAGGACAAAGCTGAACGAAAGAGAGAGAGCATTCCTAAAGGAAAAGGCGCAAGAGTCTTTGTACGGCAACTCAAGTACGAGTGAATTGAGTACGGAGAGTTTTGACGACTTGAGTGGTAATCATCAGGTCAAAAAGGGTTCCAGAAATGACGGGCTTCGAATGACGCATTCAACTCTATACCCTATCCGCGTTGAACAGCTCATTGTAGAGAGCAAGAAGCCGAAACTTGTCGATGAAGAAGGAGTACCAGAGACGGCGGCGGATCCGACCGGGAATGCCCCTAAGAAAAAGAGCAAGAAGGAGAAAGGGGGGGCGAAGGCGAAGGGAGGCAAGAAAGGCAAGAAAGGCAAGAAAAGCAAAAAGAAGAATGAAAAGGCGGACGACAAGAAACAAGATTTGTCAAAGGGAGGGGAGAATCTGTCACTTTTAGGTGATAGGAAGGTAATGGACGTTACAACAGATTACATTGCGTCTCAGAATGCCGTCATCGAAAAAAACGAAAGGAGAGGGAAGAAGGAATGGGTGCTACCAGAATGCCCTGTGCCAGACGAGAAGAACTCTATGCTTGTGGGAATCGGTGGAACCCCCTTCTTGTGCCTCAAGGCCTTGCCCAGAAAACAAAAGTACGGAGATGATGAGGATGATGACTTGGCCAAAAGGCTTGGCAGGCTTGGCGGTGGCTTCGATCTGAACAAGAGCACCTGGGCGGGAAGGAGGTATCAGAATGAGTCACGGGACTTTTACGACAGCGTAAACGGACACAACCGTATCCACCGACGAGCATGCGCTGCCGATTTTGCTGCGGGAAAAATTGCGGAACTCCTAGAAAAGCTCGCCAGATCACCGGCAGATGCCAAGATTTGCAAGCACCTGTTGTTTGACAATTTTGTGCTCATTGTCAATGTTTTCAAGGCCTACTGCACCAAGAACGACACCCCGCAGTACTTGACGCTCAATACCTTCACAGAGTTCTGCCTTGACTGCGAGGTTATCGACCACGAGCACTGTAGTCTCAATGCGGTTGACACAATTTTCATCCAGAGTAATCTCGTCAAGAAGGAACCGACCATGGCGGAAAAAAATTACAAGCAAGTCTTGGTCCGAAATACCAAGCATCTCATGCAGCGGTATCAATTCGTCGTTTCTCTCGTTCGTATCGCTTACGCCAAGAATGGTGGCCCTGGGCACCAGCGGGGAGACCTCAACGTAGCTATAAGAATTCTGATTGAGGATCATATTGAATCGGAGGCACAGAGGATTGAAGGAGGTGAGCACCCTACTGAAAAGATTCGCGCTTGTGCACAAAATATGCTTTTTGGGAATCGTTATTGTTGTGTGTGAGTTTTTTTGGTTGGTTCCCTCAAGAGTCAATCCAACTAACGACGACCCCTTCCACTTTTTGCTCGGTGCAGATATTTACAGGAAGAGGAGAGTCTACAGGGAGGAAATAGATCCAGTCATTGAAGCCAATCTTGATGAAATTGTAAAGCTCTACGATAAGTACAGCTCCACTAAAATCGCCCCGATGTTCATCCCGAAGGCCATTTCTTTCAAGAAGATGACGCTCGACGAATTTTTAGAGCTCCTCGATGATCGAAGCATTCTCGACCAGACGCTGAGCCAAAGGGAAGCGAAAATTTGCTACATAGGTAGTCTTCCAATGATGGAGCAGATCTCCATTACCCCTCAGTATAGCATGAGTCTCTTTGATTTCATCGAAGCTCTTATTCGCGCAGCAAACATCATTTACGACAGTCTCGTGGAAAGAGACGATGATAATACTATAATTCCCATGCTGAGGCCCATGAGAGAAGAGGACCCGGAGATGGGGGCGGAAGAGATGGAGAGCGTGGCCAACATTATGGTCCATTTCATCAACGACTTGGTTAACCCCACGTACAGCAAGAACGCAAGCGGGGCTGAGAGTGAGGACGAGGGGGATGGTCATGCCGCCGGAGCGGGAGGAGGGCACGGAGAGAAAAATGAGGAGCAAATAAATGACAGCGGTGGGACCACCGGGGGTAGGCAGAGGGGGGAAAGCTATGATGACGTAGCAGAGCTCGGTGTAAAAACAACACCGGAGACCAACCTCCTCAAAGAGAGGAAATTGCAAAAGCGCGGAAGTACATTTGGCATGAAGAATCTTGATGACGGCGATAGAAGTGGCAGTGGCAGCGGCAGCAGCAAATCCAGCAGTAGGGGGAACAGCCGAGGGGGGAATAGTAGCGGGGGGAACAGCCGAGGGAACAGCCGAGGGGGGAATAGCAGGGAGCGAAGGCGGAATAGCAAGGCAGCACGAGCAAACCAAAAAACTTATGCCAGTAAAGATCACGGTGGAAGCAGCGTCGACATCATGAGCGCCATCAGCAAGCTGGAGAGCCTAGGAGGGGGCATTTAATTTATTACACTGTAGCAATAAATGTTGCAAAAAACGCTTTGAAATAATGATGCAATCTTTCTAACTTAATTCGGCATGGTTGTCAAAAACAGCTCAGAGCAGGAAAGAGGAATTTTCCCTTCCTTGCCTGACACTTCGACCTTCGGAGTGAACAGCCACTACATGCAACTAAAGAAAAGAACTGAAAACATTTAGCAAACTAGATTAACATGGATTTTGAAATTTCTTAAATACATTTTTGTAATACAATTTAATTTCATAATATTATATAAATATATTCTACAATTAATTTTGAATCTATGAATTTTAAATAATTTTATAAAACATATTATAATTTTATATATTTATTTGTTTTTTTTTTATTATCAAAAAATATATATATTTATTAATTAATTTATTGAGAACTATATCATTCAAAAAATTATAATATATATATAAATAATATAATAAAATGAAATAGTATATCAAAAATGTATTTAAGTAAGAAAAATGGGTTCGATATTTCTTGTGTAATTTGGCATGCCCAAAAATAGCGTTATTATTATCTAACAGGGGTGTGTGATTATGGTTACATTATTATCTCTAACATTGGCTAAGGTAGGACAAGTTAACAACATGTCTAGATAACAACGTTGTCCGCTCTGTTGCCGTGGCGGCGAGCGTAAAGCTCCTCCTGGATGGCAAACTCTCATATTTTTTTGCTGGTAGTGAAAGTATCTGTTGTACACTATGGCAATATGGAACAACTGTAAAAAAAGCATGTGTACTGCAAATGGATGCACCCCCCGAATTCTTAATCTTCTTAATCTAACAACTCTTCGATCTACTCCATATATTCTTCCTAACTGCATCTATAGTATTATTTGGTGTTGAAGAACTACCCTCGCTCTCCTCTTGGTAGAATCCCACATTCTCTGCGGCCTCAATGTCGCTTTGTCTGTTTTTGAATTTTGCGAATATGTTGTGGTTGAGGGCCTTCTTTGTATCCCACCTCTTTTCGATGTCAAAATGGAGCAACCCTTTGAGCAAATCGATTTCATTTTTAGAAATGCTGTCCACCGCCCCGACGCCCTTATTTTTGGGATCGGTTAGCATAGACTCAATTTTTCCGCCGCCCGCGTCTCCCTCTCCTCCACCCGTTTCCCTCCCCTTCATGAAGAGCTTGATGTCGCTCGTCTTCAGGTTGTTGCTCAGCCTGTCCATTTCTTTCTTCCCGAGGGTGACATTGACAATCAATTTTAGTTGGCTGATGTAATCTCTACCGGGGAAGATTGGTTTCCTCATCAACAGTTCGTAGAAGATGCACCCTACGCTCCACATGTCAATGCCTGTACCGTAGACTCCTCCGCTGTATAAAATTTCTGGGGCTCGATACCACCGCGTAACGACGTATTCTGTCATCAAGGCCCCAACCACCCTTTTCCCATCTCTATCCTCTCCCTCCGATCCAACCCTCCCCCCCGGCACGATGCCCCTTGCCATGCCCAAGTCGGCGATCTTTACGTCGCACTCGGAGTTCACTAAAAGATTCCCTGGTTTAAGATCTCGGTGAATTATACCAGAGGAGTGCAAGCGGTGTACACCCAGCAGCAGCTGATAAAGAAAGTGTCTGATGTGCCTGTTACTAAGTTTTTCCGAGCTGCTTATGACTTTCTGCAAGTCACTTTCCATCAAGTTCATAGCTACAAATACGCTTCTATAGGTGAGATGATCGTCCCCTCCCTCGCAGATGACCTTTTCAATTTCAATTACACTTTTGTGGCCCCTGAGGTGGTAGAGCAATCTGATTTCTCTCCACGTCATGCGTGCTGTGTAATCATTGTCAAAGATTCCCTTGATTTGCTTGATGGCAACCTTTTTCGTCCCTACCCCAGCCTCCCCAACTCCGCTTGAAGTTTCAGCTTCATAGATGACGCCGTAACTTCCCCTGCCAATTTCCCTTAATAATTTGTAAACGCCTCCGATTGTCTCCCCCTCGGCGTTGCCAACGCTCATTTCATTAACCATCGCCCCCAACTTTTCGTCCCCTCCCCCCTCTCCCTTGGTTGTGACCTTGGCTGTGACCTTCTCCATGTTTTTTAGCAGCACCTCCTTCCTCCGCTTGTAGCTCAACCGCATCCCCATGATCTGCGCCCTCTCCATAAGCTTGTCGAAATTGGCTCGCTCGGTGGCATCGCCGTCTCCCACTTCTCTCCTCGAGGATTCGATCCGCTTCACTATCCTTCCCAACAGACACCGTGCTACGTCAATCTCAGCGATTTTCATGCAATGTTCCATAGATATTACGATTTGTATTCTACAGCCGGCGTAGGGTGAAGGGCTGTTTAGTCGTAGTGTTTTTGTTCCAATCACTGCATTGTTCTTGACAATATCACAGGTAACCTCCCCCCCAACCCATACTCCCCCAACATCCCGACTTCCATCAAATACGTTCAAACTGAATAGTAGCTCGCGTTCTTCAAAAGGGCGAAATCTTTTCAGCTCGTGAGAATGATAAATGTCGTCGTTGTCACCGTCTATGATATTATTGACGTAACTGTCCCCTTCATTATTTCCAGCGCTACCACCAACACTATCATGCGAACCGAACCTGTGGCACTCTTGCAGCGATATAACCTTGACATTTTGACTCGTCCTCAGCCTGACTTTAACGTTTTCTCCCATTCCAGCCCCGTTTCGCGCGATGTCACCGATGGTACTACTTAGTTCAAACCAATACCTGTCAGCCAACCCACTTCCGTCCGCTACGTTAACGCTATTCTCTGTCGCACCATCGACACCTGCTGGAAAATACTTGTAGAAGCCCCCTCTAATCTGTTCAAACAGTTCGACCTGAAATCCGGCTCCAATTCCCACATTCACGATGTTTACATCGCAGCGACACTTTGTCAGCACATTTTCTAAATAATCTACGATGAGCAGAGGATCTGTGTGGGACAAACTAGGAGGGGATAGCAGAACATTGACGATGATCGAATGGGGATTTTTCGCACCCAGGGGCGGCGAGGCTGAGAGGGATTCACGCCAGCTCAATATTGTAGAGGCTGCGAGGTCAAACCCTTCGCAGAGGTCTACTCCTCGGCCCCACCTGAGTTTCTCAGCATCTGCCAGCATCTCATTAATTGCCTCTGCTGACTTAATTGTTGGAGGGAGAAGAAGATAGCTGGAGTCGTTGTAAGTTACAATTGACACGTGAGTACAGGGGACTGAAATCAGTACATCGGTCAAATTCTCAAGAATTGGCCGGAGTTGGTTGATTGAATTAAGTGGAGTTGAAATCATAAGAAGAAGCAAACTAGGGGGAATACTTTCAGAGGGGGGAGGTGGCGGTAATCCGCCATTGGTAAATGTGACAGTGGCAAGGCATGTAGCTACGCAGTCACCTCCTGTCAATCCACCAAAATCCGAAATAAGGGATATAGAAACCATATTCTTTGAAAAAAGACTGCGCTTCTGCTGTTGGAAGGAAAAGAAGTTTTGGATTTTTGGAAGAACCAAAAAGCACATGAGACGACATCACCATCCACTGAATAATCTCTGAGTGGTTCTCTCCGATAAAGTCCCATCTTCCTCCCACATCTCTATATCCACTGTGACACGCACCCCGAATAATTATACTCCCTCCTGTGTAACATATTTCTCCCATTTCTTACGGCCCCCGACCAACTCCAACTCCAACTCCAACTCCAACTCCAACAAAGACAGCGGATTAGGTCGAGTGCAAACGAAATGATTCCTGCCCACACGAGGCTGTATTTGTAGTGAATGAGTAACTTAACAATAAATGCCAGTCCGACCTTTATCTAAAATTTAGGCAACCTACTACTGTTTTTCAATTTTCCCTGCCATAACCAAATGTTTTGCACGGTGACTGACACCTGACACCTCTCCCGTCGTAGCTCCGTCAAAACCACCCACTTAATTTCCCTTTCCTTTCCGGACCGAAATCAAGCTTATCCAGCCCTAATCTTCTTAAATCATTGGCTCCGCTAATTTCTGGCAATTGCACACCCTGTCGTCCCTCCTTCTCCTTCCGTTTGGCAATGTAGTCCTTCATTTTCCGCTTGAAAAGGGCCATGATCTCCTCGTTATTGCTCTCCTCCTCGTCGATGGCGAAGCTCTTGCTATTTTCGTAGTTTTTATCCCCACTGAGCCAGTAATCATAGTGTCCTTTCTGCTCTCCCCCCACTTTTGTATTCACCACCCTGACGAACGCCTCAGGATTGACGTTGTTCAAGAACCGGTTGCTGTACCCAAAAATTACGTCCGTCCAAACTAATCTTGCTCGAATCGCCACACCATCCACCATTACTCTATATTTGTGCGTTCGAGACACAAAATCCATCGCGCCATACATCACCAATGCACCAATGTCACGCCAGGACAAATTCCTATCTTTAAACAAGAAAGTGTAGCCCCCAAGAACCGGATTCTCGCTGCACCGGGCAGAAAATTAAACAATTCATAAAAAACACGAATTAAACCGAATCGAATGGTGTTAGTTCCACAGCGAAACATAACCCGCCACCCCAAAATGGTCCTTGAGTGTGGTTGGTAGCTTGGTTGGCCCAACAGAACAGACAGCAGTAGTGTGGTTTTGTTTACTCACCTGTAAATTGCAACGACATTGTACTTGTGGAAGTAGTCTGTAACGTATTCCAGGGCCCGGGCAGCATGAAAGGATCTCGCTTGGATCGCAATTGGCGTGAATCGCGACACTTCCCTATGAATATATTCTAGAATGTGCAGGAATTTGTCATTGTAGGGATTATCCAAGACAACTTCCCCAGAATCCCCCTCAACATGGAATGAGTTCAAGATAATGACGTTGACACCTTGGTCTAAGTATTTTTGCTCTGCCATACTAATAATCGCCTCTTCATCCTCGTTCATCACATCTGGGTAGCCATCGAAAATTACAATTGGACGGGGGGGACCAGGGCGGTTCATTTGAAAGAAGGCAAAGCGTTCATTGTCAGGGAGTTCATAAAAGCCCGTCGTGTACTCATACTCTTCTGTCACAGATACGGTTGCCTCTTTCAAAATGTTCCTATAAATTGGCTGTGGCGGTGGTATGCCTGAATATTTCTTCACTGCAACTACCCAAAGGGTTTCCACAGAGTTCCCATAGACAGATTCATTATCACTGTGGTCTTGATAAAGGAGACGAAAGACAGCAAATGCCAGTGTGGCAGCTAATAGCGCTGCAGATAACATGGTTACAGCAAAAAAAAGTTATTCACACGAACGGAAAAAAAGAAGAAAACCCCCCCCCCAAAAAACCAACTTTGACTTGAAATCTGCCATATTAATGATCAATGTTCACCAACAACCTCGCAGAGCACGACCGTTGGACTGGGAATCAGCATATTATATGCACAAATGAATAAAAATAATTCTTGGCAAACAAAATAATCTCTTTAACATTCATCATCACACCTCAAGTGTGCACTTGACAATGACCTTGGGTGCCCCCTTCTCCGCCGCTGCTTGCTTCGTAGTAGTTCCCATATCAAAGGCGTCTATTTCGGCGCACTCTTCGCTGTTATTGAGGTGGTCCAAGACCGCCTCCTTATCCTTCTCAGCCACAACCAAAATCATTCCGACTCCACAGTTGAATGTCCTGAGCATGCCATCATCATCGAGCCCACTGACATTTTTGAGCCAAGCAAACACCCTTGGTAGCTTTGGGTGCCATGTCACAGTCGCGTCAATTCCATCCGGTAGCGCCCGGTTCAAATTCTCAAGTAGCCCACCTCCGGTGATGTGGGCCGTGGAAAGGACAAATTTCTTCTTTATCAATGGCATAACACTCTTGATGTAGATCCGAGTTGGGGTGAGCAAGTCTTGTGCCACACTAACGTTTTCCGCGCTCCAGGGGCAATTGGATGTAAAGTCCAAGTTCTCCCTCTTTAGGCACTTTCGGACCAAACTAAACCCATTACTGTGCACACCACTGCTAGACAGACCAATGAGAACCTGTCCACCAGTGATCTTCTCAAACTTGGGCAGGATGTCTTCGCGGCGGACGCACCCAACGCTGAAGCCTGCCAAGTCATACTCCCCAGGGCTGTACATTTGAGGCATCTCAGCCGTCTCTCCCCCAATCAAACCGCAGTTCGACTGTACGCAACCTTCGGCGATTCCCTTCACGACATCAGCTGCTGCATCAACACTCAATCCGCCAGTGGCATAGTAATCGAGGAAAAAGAGCGGCTCAGCACCGCATCCAAGCAAGTCATTGACGCACATTGCGACTAGATCAATTCCAACGAATTGATGGATACCTGCGTTCTGAGCGATGAGGAGCTTGGTCCCGACTCCGTCAGTAGCACCGACAACGATGGGGTCGCTACCCTTTTCGACGCCGCCACTAGCGAAGCCGTCCCACTTGGATAGATCGAACAGGCCCCCAAATCCGCCCAAATCTGCGTCGCAGCCGGGGCGACGGGTCCGCTTGCAATAAGGCTTGATGCGCTGGACCAAGTCGTCTCCAGCGACAATGTCAACCCCAGCCCCAGCATACGTCAAGACTTCCTTCGCGTGCGTCTTTCTCCAATCGACATTAGCCCTTTTCCCCCAGAATGCACCCACAGCCTCGATGAAGCCCACCGATTCAAGCGGTTGCACCTTGGCTTTGAGGGACTCGGCTGTGTCAGACTCATCAACTTTTACCTTCTTCTGAAGAACAATTGGTCCGCCATCGACAACGGCAGTAACTTCGTGGATAGTGCACCCACTTTCTTTCTCCTTGTGGTCCAAAACCTCCTGGTGAACTTCCAGATCCATACCTCCTGCGTGCAGCGGAAGCAAAGAGGGGTGGACATTGTAAATCTTCCCCTGCCAGAACTCGCAGAAACTCTTGGACAAAATCCTCATCCAACCAACGCACAAAATAAGATCAACCCCCCTGGCGTTGAACTCTGCCGCAATGTTTGCATCATATGCATCCTTGTCGCCCCCCTTCTTAAATGGTAGGTGCAAGCTCTCGATTCCGTGAGATTCGGCACGACTCAGAATTCCAGCGTCTTTCTTGTTCGAGATAATTAGGGCAATAGCAGCGCAGCCCTTGAGACTGCCCCCATTGATAGCATCGATGACGCCCTGCAAAGAGGTACCGCGAGTGGATCCGAGCACCCCGATTTTCACTGAAGACTTAACACCCTTTTGTGCTATATCTGTCCTCCACATTTCGCTGTTGTCATCTCCGAAGTGGATCTTCTTGGTGGTTTTATAAGCCTTGTCAATGGAAGGCTGTAAAGTTGTCCCTCTCGATACACCGGTGACGCTGAGGACGCGGCCACCGCTGGTGACGAGCTTCTTTTCATCGTTCAACTTAGTACCCGCGTGGAAGACAATAGTGTTTTCACTCTCGAGTTCAGATGCGCTTGGGATACCTGTGATGTTAATACCCTTGGGATATTTGCCGGGGTACCCTCCACTGGCCATGATGACAGTGGTGGCGGAGTAGCCGTCCTTGAAAGCCACCGAAGAGCGGCTAGATAACCCCGAATCCCAGCCTAGGCCCTCGGGACCCTTCCAAACGCTCGGTGTGCTGACGGTCGTCGCAGAGCCAATGGCACATCGAACCATGACTTCCAGGGCGTCGCCCTCCATCAGAGGCAGGAGAACTTCGGCCTCAGGATCCCCAAAGCGGCAATTGAACTCGAGGATGGACGGCCTCTTGTCGACAGTATTTCGGGGGAGAAGACAGCCGGCGTAGAGAATCCCGCGGTAAGGGCGTCCATCAGAGGCCATCTTTCGGACAACCTTTCGGCAGAAATCCTCAATGAGCAACATCTCGGCAGGAGACACGATGCCCCTCGGGACGGGCGCAAAGACACCCATTCCACCGGTGTTCGGGCCCTCGTCGCCATCGAATGCGCGCTTATGGTCTTGGGCAGGCGGAGACATGATAACGTCGTGGCCATCCGTCCAGCAGATACAACTGACCTCCAAACCAACGAGGAATTGTTCAATAACACAAGTGTCGCCGGCAGATCCAAAAGATTTGTCTGCCATGATTTCCTTGACAGCAGCGACAGTGTTGTCCCTTCCTTCGGGGATCAGGACACCTTTACCTGCCGCGAGGCCCGAAGCCTTTACTACCACGGCATTCGGGAATGCAGAGTCAGGAATATCGTTCTGCACATACTCAGTAGCAGCATTGACATCAGTGAAATTTTTGTAGGTGGCCGTCGGCACCTCCAGGGCGGTCAAATAGTCTTTCACGAACGCCTTGGAAGACTCGAGGATAGAGGCTGATTGCGTAGGACCGAAAACGGGAATGTCAGGAGAGTGTTCGTTGACAGCATCAGTAAGTCCATCAACTAAAGGAGCTTCAGGCCCGACAGCAACAAGGGCAACAGAATTTTTAGGGAGAGACTCAATCAATTCCAGAACCTTGGAGTTGGACTGCCCGGCTACAGACACATCTGCATTAACAATCTTACGCAGGAAACTGGGACCCGTGGGATCAAAAGAGGCGGAAGTCCCGCCATTTCCAGGGGTCAAAATCACCTTTTTAATGTGCACGGACTCGGCCAATGATCTCGCGATAGCATGCTCACGCCCGCCGCCACCCACAACTATTGCTACAGACCGTTCTCCGCCACTGCTTTCAAGAAGCATGTCGTCGCATTTATCAATCAGGCCAGATTGCAAAATTTTGCGCCAATTGTTGTTCTCCCTTGCATTATGGAAATTGCTCTTGGCGTCCACAAGTATTATGTTGGAGGTGCTGTAGCGGCAGAGATCAATAATTTTGTGCACGATCGCTCGCAGAGCAGTGTTGCTCGCTTTTCCAAAAGTGGAAACGCTGGGCACGCTAAACAGAATTGTCGAGAAATTGCTCAAACTCACTGAGGAGTCAAGCAGCACATCAAGAGGAAGGGAAGAGGGAGCAAAGGCAGGATCATATTGGGACAGATGACTTTTCACGAGAGAAGCATGTAGAGCAGGGGAGGACACGAACGTCAACGGCGAGGACGCAGGCACGTGGTCAGCGATCTACGTGCGAGAGAGAGGTGTTAGATAATGTGTTGCCGGGGGGAAAAGATATCCTTCACCTTTCAAGTACATTTCAGTGAACAAAAGTACTAACCACGGGCGTTGACGAAGAAAAATTGACTATCGCGGTCGACATCTTTTCGAATAAATCGACGCAGAATCTGAGGCAGTTCTCGGGCAATTTCGCGGCAAATTTTTTACGACCAATGATCACTGGCGACAAGATTTTGAGAGCTGATTAAGAGTTTTCACCATCTTAAAAACTCTCACGATGCCAAAGAAACAATCAATCTCCCTGAGTACGTTCGCTTACCCTTAATTTGTTGCAAATAATGAGGGAGCCATACTCATGTTTCTTCCCCCTCTTCCTCCCTTCACCCTTCCAACTGATTACTAACACTTTTTCTTTGCAGGTGCCTTTCTGGGCGATACTCCCCAAGTTGGCGCACTCCCCACTGGTCCCCGCCAGAGGGAAGAAGGGGACGAGGGAAAGTTTGACCGCAACGCTCAAAATGGAGGGCGACGGAACGACAGAGATGATGATCGTGATCGTGAAGGCCCTAGCAGGAGCGAGGCAGACGATCAGTGGAGGAGGGGGGGTGCCACTCTCCCTCCAGCAAGGGACCAGGGTGGTTACAACGATCGCGGAACTTCTCGTAGCGACCAGGGTGGCAGCTGGAGTCGGGGCCATTCTACTCCTACTCCTACTAATGATTTTGGGGCAAGTCGGGGGGGCTTCGATCGATTCGATAGGAACGCCCCTCGCGAGCAGTTGCCGAATAGGGGTGATAGTCTAACACCCCCTCCCGCCGCTGGTGGCGAGAGGAGGAAGCTAGCTCTGAGCAGGCGAACCAAAGAGATGCCTGTTATTGCCGTCAACAAGGAGGAGTTGGTTTCTCAGAAGGAGGAGAGGAGCGAAATTACCATGGGAGGTGGCGGTGAGCGAAAGAAGTTGAATCTTGCTAAGCCCAAAGTGGAAAGGGAGCCTGTCAAAGTCGTAAAAGTCGAGGAGAACAAGGAGAACAAAGCTTCTACTCAGGCACCTGTCCCTGCCACTGTGCCTGCCTCTGAATCATCACCCGCAGCCGCACCCGCGCCCGCGCCGCCTTCGCCCGCTTCGAAATCCGAAGCCGCTCCTGCTGTCGAGAAGAAGCCAGTGGTGAACGCGTGGGGAGCCAAGAAGCTTACCACTCCAGATGCTACTGCGTCCCCCACCGCTGCTGCTGTGGAGAAAGAGGAAGTTGCAGCGAAGGTCGAAAAGGTGGACGCTCCCAAACCGGTGGTCAACGCCTGGGGAACGAAGAAGTTGACTACCCCACCGGCAAGCCCCAATGGGACTAAACCGAGTCAGGAAAAAGCTCCCGTCGCCGCCCCCTTGACAACCTCGCTGAAACCCGCCCCTGAATTTGTGCCAAAGGCTTCAACATCAACATTAGCACCAGTATCGACCACGGCACAAAAAGCGACATCTTCTCTCGGAAATAGCTTGAAAGCAACTGCCAGCGTCTTTGTTCCTTCTTTTAACACAGTAGTTAAAACCACCCAGGTCGCCCAGGAGAGGGAGCTGAGAGAGGCTGAGGAGAGAAAAACCAAGGAGCAGGCTGAGAAGAAGAGGAAGGAGGAAGAAGCGGCCAAGGCGAAAGAGGAAGAGGAGAGGAAGCAGAGGGAAGAGGCAGAGAGGAAGCTCAAGGAGGAGGAGGAGGCTAAGGCAAAGAAGGAGGAGGAGGCGAGAAAGAGGAAGGAGGAAGAGGAGGCTAAGAAAGTCAAGAAAGTCGAGGTTGACGAGGAAGGTTTTGTCACCATCAAGGTGCTGAAAAAAGATAAAAGTGGTGCCACGACCAGTGTCAAGATTAGCAAAAAGGACGACATGAAAGCCTTAAAAGACAAGAAAAGAAGGAAGAAGAGGGAGAAAGAAAGGGCACCCAAACCTGTGATGAACAGTAGGGCAGCGGATTTTGCCAGCGCGGAAGGGGTTAGTAACAAACCAATTGGCGGTGGGGGAGAGGGGGAGGGAGTTATCGTGAAGAAACAGTTCCCCGTGGCACCCGCACCACAGGTCAATAGCAGGTTTGCTAAAATCATTGAGGAGGACAAGGCGGCCGACATGCTCAAAAAGGATAGGAGGGACGATAAATTTGGCAGGGAGCGCGAGGACGGAATCTTAGCCCCCAGAGATTTTGGCGACTTGTCAGTCTCTGGAGCTGGACTCGGGGCTGCAGGTGAGAGAACTGCCATTCGTCGTGTCGCTTCGCTTTTACTGCCATGACGAGAAAAAATGCTTAAATTTCTGAACATCGAAAACGGGTCGAGAGACCGTCCGCTAGTACTTGTATCTGTGATCTTACACTTAAAATCGGAGCAAGAATATTGGACTGCTATTCGTAAGGAGTAGCAACGGTGACTAACACCAAATCTATTCGTAAACACAACTCAAAAACTCACCTTAACACTGATCATCACTCAAACCCACCTTCACATCACAATTTCTCTCTCTCTATTTACCTCGCAGTACCTCTCGCTGTCAACTCTCGCTTTGCCAAACTGGAGAGCGAGCGCGAAATGGAGCGCAAGGAGAGGGAGATCAGTCCTCGGGGAGGAATGCCCCGGGATATGCCTGCACTACAGACAAACAGCCGGTTCGGCGCTTTGGAGAGTGCACCCGGAGAGAGAAGAGGTTTCGGAAACAACAATGCCAACAACAGCGATGGAACACACAACGACCATAACTTGCTCCCACAAGGACCCCCAGAGGTGCAGAATTCCAGATTTGCCAAGTTCGCTGATGAGGACAGAGCTGCAACGGAATTGTACAAGTCGTCGAGGGCCCCCCCTCCAACCGTCCAGAATTCCAGGTTTGCTGCCGTTGCTGCCGAGGAGGAAATGTACAAAGCCAACCGACAGCAAAATAGGGAGGAAATGGGAACAGGAGGTGGACAGCAGTTCGCTAGGAGGGACGACGGTCCCCCTGAACCCAGGGAAGGTGGTAGATTCGGCAACCTCGATTACAACCGTGACAGGGAGCCGAGAGACAACAGGAACGACGACAGCAGAGATGGCCACAGCTTGGGTAGCGGAGAGAGGAGAGGGGCTGGCGGAGAAGGCTGGGGCGCAAGATTCAACTCCCGTCAGCGAAACGACGACGCCGGGGCTGTCAATCCCGTGGACAGTAGGTTTCAAAGGCCCGCGCCTACCATCCCTGTGCCAACGACGAAGCCTGCTAAGCCCGCTCCCAAGCAGGCTGTCGTCGAGGAAGTCAAAAAGCCTGATGTTGTCATTGCTTTGCCCGGAGAGACCCAGGAAGAGGCAGAGGCTCGGGTCAAGAAAATGAAGGAGGCAAAGGAGGAGGAGGAGAGGGAGGAGGAGGAGAGACGCAAGAAGGAGGAGGAGGAGGAGAAGGCTGCTAAGTTGGCTGAGGAGGAGAGGCTGAAAAATGCCGCCAAGGTGGAGGGCGACTTGCTGAGCGCTTGGACGGGAGGAAAATTGCAGGGGGAAGAGCTCGTCGATTGGGTCAAGGAGAACGGAGAGCTACTCCCTACTGGCGACAAGCTCGTCAAGAGCGTGCTTAAAGAAGTCTACGGAAGCACGCCGGATACCAAGGGGAGCGTTTTTGAAGAGGAAAAGTGGGGAGCAGCTCTGGTCTCTCTCGGCGAGGATAACGTTGACGTCCAGATGGAATTCCTGTTCGGATTGCAGTGTTATCTGAACGAAATTGGTTTCCCCAAGGTCGACGGTGTTGCAGTCAGCAGCGAGTTAATGAAAATGATGTACAAGTACGATATCTGTGAGGCAGAAGCCATGCTGACATACAAGGATGACGAGCGCGAGGAGTGGGAGGAAGGCAAAACGAACATCGTCATCCAGTGCACCAGCTGGTTCGCTTGGTTAGAAGAAAGTGATGATGACGACAGTGAAGATGACGATGACAGCGACGAAGAATCGGATTAAGCTAGTGGCAAAAATGGCAGTTTATGCGAATACGTGGGTAGAATTTTTATTATTTTTTCGTGTGCTTGAAGTGAGGGAATGCGTTCGCAGTCGTTCACGCCTCTAAAACTTCAAATAATTTTGCAAAAAAAGCACTCAGATTTTTGTCTTTCATTATTTTTTTCTTGTGCGTTCCACCACCACGATAAGCAGAAAGTCAGTGTGTGCGCCCTCTCACATAGGGCTGTTCGTTTGGTTTCTACAGGTGGTTTAAATATTTACATACCATAATGGCGAAGATGCCGCTCAAAAAAAAAGACTTAACCTCCTACCTCCTTCGCTCAGGAATGGTAATGTCGTCATCGCCGAAGAGGTCATCAACCGTGTCGGCTGCGAACGCCCAAGCTACGCCACTGTCTTGAGGGAGGATGGGAATATTTGGAGGCGCCTGCGTGGGGTTTTGGGATGGGGGGGGGGAGTAGGGTTGCGCAGGGGGGCGGGTTTAGCTTTTATGGCTTTTGAGATCACAAGGAGCCAAGAAGGACAAAGACAAGCTCAAATACATCACAAATTCACGACGCAAATACACGCACCTTCTTCATTGTACGAAAAGCCAAGGGTGGTTTCCCCTCGTCCCCCCGATGCACCCCTAACCCCTCCCCCGGCCCCACCAAGGTCAACTCGTTGTCACAAATTTCCCCATTTTTGGTAATCTGACATGTCAGGTTCGGGACTTGATTTTTCATAGAAACGAAGTTAAAACTAGTTTTGCTTGATTCATCTGACGATTCGCTATGAAATGTGGGAGCAAGGGAAGGGAGAGTCGGACAGCTGTTATATCCTTTGCCTTCAAGTTTCCATTTTGGGTAAAGGTTAATTTTGTTGTTGCGCGTTTCTTGTGTCAGTTTTTACTTATAGACGATGCAATCGATAACCGATCGATTGGGATAAGCAGAAATCTTACCTTCGGTCTCGATGAACCACCCATACAGTGACGGTTCTCTTGTTGGTGTTGTTGTTGCTGAAGAACTAGTTACAGTTTCGTCGGAGGAGCTCTCCTTAAAGGAGCTGAACGAGCTGCATGACTTGGTTTTCTGGAATTTATTTTTCAATGGTAGATCCGACGATGATAAATCATTTCTACGTTCTTCAAAACCGCGCTTACGGCTAGGGCTACCAGGCATAACACTATTCCCTGGCATGCCAGCAACGATGTTGATTCAGCTGGTGTTGGTGGCTAATCTCAAAGTCTGCGGAATTAAATATTATAGATTGGGCGCAACTAGTCTATATGGTTCTCATCATAAAATTTTTTTCAGGAAAAATGCTAAATAAAGGGGGGAAAAGTGGGTGAGTTACCTATTATTTTTATACGATCAGTATTATCAGTATTTGCAAATCAGTGCAATTTTCCCCCTTTCCAAATAAAATGCAGCCACCCATACTTTTCCCTCTATTAGCAGCCCTAATATGTGCAAAAAATGTGCTAGCATTTTCTGCATCCCCCCTACCGGCAATGACCGCTTCGCGCGTTCACAAGGTTCAGGCCCTCTCCCAGCTAAACATGAGAAGTCACGCAGATTCCGAGCCGAGGAAATTGAGTGGGAGAGTAGGAAAAGCTCTACGAATTGGTGGGAAGGCTGGTCTTGTCGCTACCTCGCTTGTTCTCGCGAATGCATCCCCAGCTTTTGCTGCGGGGAAGACAGCAGGTGAGGAGTACAGCACATGCTGGCATGGCGTGGCGTGGCGTGGCGTCGCGTGGCATAGCTTTGTGGGGTACGCTAGTTGCTTTTCAAAGGCGACCTTTACGGCACACAAGACGTCTTCTCGCCAACCACAGTGTGTTAGAAAAGAGAATTCGGTATTTAGAGGTTGTCCTGGCACTGCGCTTCGCTAACAACATCTTTCAAAATATTGCTGTGCAGAAAAGCTCCATGCAGGGCAGAAGTTGGCCACTTTCTTCCAGGTGAGGACTAAACTCCCTCCGATGGTAATCTTAGCGCTCATTTCAGCCATGCCCATTGTAGAACTAAGAGGGGCCATTCCGGTTGGAATGTGGATGGGTCTACCCATTGCGAAGGTGCTTCCCCTTTGTGTGGCGGGTAACATGGCCCCCATCTTCCCCCTTCTGTTTCTCTTAAAGAACGACAAGATAAAATCCTTGATGAAGCCGATATTAGACAAGGCTGCTGCCAAGACAGGAAGCGTGTCTGAGAGCGACAAGAAGTGGACTGCGCTTGCTGCTTTTGTTGGGATCCCATTGCCCGGGACAGGTGGTACGTTGTCATTTTATAGCTAAGCGTGCCTTGTGAGAGCTTTGCGTTCGAACTTTGCTTGAACTATTGCATTCATTCATTCATTCATTCATTCATCTCACCTTTCCTTCCGCACACAAACGCGCACACCACCCAACCCACACACTAAATTGCTCTTAAATTCATGCAATCCGACCCCGAACTCCGAACAAAACACAACAAATACACAGCCTGGACTGGGGCAATGGTCGCGTTCCTTCTCGACATGTCACTAACCTCATCGATTTCTTCAATTTTCGCTGGTGTCGTATCTGCTGGGGTCATCATGACTGCTCTTACTCTTGCTGGGAAGGCCGGAGGCGCCGCGGTGGCAGTAGTTCTTGCTGCTTTTGCCGCTAAAAGGTGCGTGCCAGGCAAAGATTATCAGCATGCTGCGAAACTCTCCCCCTTGAATTCGAATTCTAACCCCATCCCTTTTGCGCAAAAAACCTCTGTAGTTTCTCGGGCAGTAAGAAGCAAGACTTTCTGGAGGCTGATCCGTACCACGACCAGGTAGAATAATAGTAGACGCGCTAATGTAAATTATTTGTGTGTGTGTGCGTTTGCGTGTGTGTTCTTTTCTCGACGGGTCATCATCATCCCTTCAGAAAATAGTCACGTCTTGAATATCGATGTCTCACACCCAATTTCTTGCTTTCACTTTGTTCTAAAATACAGTCCAACATTCCTCTCAATACCTTCAAAAACAAGTCTCCTCATGTTGGGAAGGTCGTTTCAACCAAGCGAATTGTCGGCCCAAAAGCCACTGGGGAAACCTGTCACATTATCATCGACCACGATGGCAAGGCCCCCTACTGGGAAGGCCAGTCATTCGGAGTCCTCCCCCCCGGCACGAGGGAGAAAGATGGGAAGCCTC
>Ga0115556_1000678_pt1 | contig 22834 bp, 22 predicted proteins | sample COGITO_mtgs_1104_5_FD_87282 | JGI IMG/M metagenome (GOLD analysis project Ga0115556, IMG submission 87282) | Pelagic marine microbial communities from North Sea - COGITO_mtgs_110414 | ecosystem: Environmental > Aquatic > Marine > Epipelagic | place: Germany:Helgoland, sampling site Kabeltonne... | reverse complement strand
GCGCGATTGAGTTGGGAAGGAAACGGTGCCACTCGCCTACATCTTTACCAAATTACGGGTATCCCTAGAGAAAAAGAATAACATAGATTAGCGCATTCCGAGAGAATATATTAGAGTAGTTCTTAGCCTCTCGTTTAAACGTGACACGTCGCAGAGAGAAACATGTGACATCGACAACGTCATAAAAATACTCGATCCGAGAATATAACAACAACACGCTATGTTCCAACATCGCCTCGCACGCGCGCTCGTCGCCGCCATTTTCCTCGTTTCCTTCGTCCACGCGCAAGAATCGAGACATGCCGACCATCACGCGATGGTTCACGATCACGTCATGTCGCACATTGAAGGCATTCACAACCACGTGGATTCAATAACTCGTCGTGCAAGAAGATTATCTTGTTATCGCATGATTTCACCTCGCATGCGATTTCCGGATCAATGGTTAGATTACGTGGAAGAAAACATCGACACTTGGAGGAAAGAGTGGGTGGAATGGTTCTGCGACGTGAGTGCCGACGATTCGTTTTCTCGTCGTCTGTTTTGATTCGCGCAAAGCGCGCAAAAATTTCTGTCGCGCTGTTCTCTTTCCGAGAGGATAAGATACGCGAACTACGAGCGAATATTTCCGGCGAACTTACGAATACTTCCTCTCTTTAAATATACACAGAAACCAGCCAATGCGGAGACATGTAAAGAGTACGAGGAGAAAATGAAGGAAAGAGAAGAAGTGGTGGCAAGTGGCGACGATATGGAGAAGGAAGCGATGCCGCCGCTCGAACCGATGCCAGTCTCCGAAGATTTACCGTCGTTGCTGGAAATCGCGAGTTCGAATCCGGACTTTACCTTGCTCAACGCAGCAGTCTCCACGCAACCGGACATCGTGGAGTTGATTCAAGGAGATGGCCCGTTTACAATTTTTGCGCCGGTAAATTCTGCGTTTGAAAGTTGGTTAGAAGAGAATAATTTGAGCGCGGAGGAAGCGTTAGCGTCGCCAACGCTCCCAGACATTCTCAAGAGACATGTTCTCGGGACCAGGCTGTTGGCAAAGGACGCGTTGGCCGCGGTGGCGGATGGACCAATTGAACTCGATACGCTTGGTGCAAAAGTTGTTGCTGAGAAAAAGGGAGATGACTTGTACATCGGAGGCGCTAAAGTCATCGCCACGGATGTCATGGCTTCAAATGGCGTCGTTCACGTCGTCGACGGAGTCGTCGAAGGCGTCTAACGAGAGAGCGCTCTGAACAACGATATAACTTACCTGCTACTACTACTACTACTGCTGCTACTACTACTGCTACTGTGAAACAAGAAGGAGAAGAAGATTGAAATAACAAGAGAGACACACGATAAGTGCAACGCATCAATACAAGTACAATTTAAAATATACGCGTGTACGTGGTTCTTTTAAAACTCAAATTCTAATGTTGTATCGTAGTGACTAACACCTCCCTTCTCCTTTTATATATATATATATATTATGACTATCTCGCTCTCGCTCCGTCATAAATCATCTCCCAATTTTCTCTCTACTATTTCCTCTGCAATTTATTTATTTATTTATTTTCTCTCTTACTTCGCCCGGAGAAGAAATTTAGAGCGCGGAGGCACCCGCAACCAATTCAATAATCTCCGAGGTAATCTTGGCTTGACGCTTTTGGTTGTACTCCTTGTTCAATCTGTTCTTCAAATCCTTGGCATTGTCAGAGGCGTTCGCCATCGCGTTCATTCGCGCCGCCAACTCAGACGCCAAAGATTCTTGCAACGCTCTCAAGACGATACCGTTCATGTATAACGGCATGATGGAGTCCAAGATTTGGTTCGGTTCTTGTTCGAATTGCATCACACCTTCGAACTGCGCGGTTTCCGTCTCAACCTTTTCGCTCTTCGCGACCAATTGGCCATCTTCGGAGGTCAATCGGAAGATTTCATCGTTCTTCGCGTCAATGCATTGTCCCTCAGAGTTGCAAACTTCACCCTCCTTGGACAACGGCAACAAAGTTTGGATGATCGGCTCGGACGCGATCAAAGAGACAAACTTCGAGTAGACCAATTCGACTTTGTCGACTTCTTCACCAACAAACTCAGAGTAGATTTCATCCGCAACCGCTTGCGCTTCTTGCGTCGTCGGCGATTGGCCCATGTTGAAGCCCTTCACGACGGTGTATTGCGGGCGTCTCTTGAAGTACGTGTTCGCCTTCTTACCAACCAAAATCAACTTGCACTTGACGCCTTGCTCTTCCAACTCTTGAACACGAGTTTCGCACTTCTTGATGGCAAAGTTATTGTAGCCACCGCACAAACCACGGTCACCGGTGCACAACATGATCAAGCACGTCTTGACCGGTCTGACGGCGCACAACGGCGCGTCGACGTCTTCGCCTTGCAACTTGCCGTTGATGGCAAACAAAACCTTGACGAGTTGTTCAGAGAACGGACGCGCGTTGATGACGGCATCTTGCGCTTTTCTCACCTTCGCGGCGGCGACGAGTTTCATCGCATCGGTGATTTTCTTCGTGGAGCCGACCGAGGCGATGCGATCGCGCATCTCCTTTTGGGAGGCATTTTGGATAACCTGTGGAGAAAAAGATAGGGAAAAAAGGGTGGTGAGCAAATTATTAAGAGGCTTCTTGTGCTTTCTTTCCGAGAAGAATCGATGATAAAGACCACATCGAAAGGCAGGAGCGCGCGTAATCTTCGTCTTTTCGTTACATAAAGGCGCGCCTCTCGAAGCGCCCGTCGTCGTCGGGGAGTAATCTTTTCCCACCAACGCGCTCCTTTAAAAATCTTCCTTTTTTCTCTCTCTCACCGCCGAAGAGGGAGAAAAGGGAGAGATTAATCGATAACGAGCCTTGTGCGCGAAAAACGCATCCGCGCGCGCGAACGCGACCACGGAAAGGACTCTTTCGCGACAGAAACGCATCCACGAACGATGTGCGCGCAGAGATGTGTGCACTCGTTCCGCGTAAAAGCGCAAAACAACGTATGCGCGAGAATCTTCTTCGAAAAGATACCACAGAGAGCCGCTAGAAAAAGGATCGCCCCTCGTCTACAACGTGCCGAAAATGCGAGTAAAAAAATAAATGAGCGCGCGCGTACCAATTGCCCTCTCTTGCTCGGCGCCGCGGCGACGTTTCTCTTGGAAACGACCGATTTTCCGGCGATGGCAACTTTCGCCGTCACGGCGGTCGTCATGGATAAAGCAGACATAATTCGTAAATATGTGTATGTAGAGTGCGATATATGAGGAAACGGGAGAGAGAGCCGATGATGAATTTCTCGAGTTTATCTCTTTTCCAGAGGTCCGTCCTCCTCCGCCTTGTTTTTCGGAGATTTTGATTCTTTGGACAAAAATTTTTCTGACTCAGAGAGAGTAGTTTAAGCTTTGCGTCCTACTACGGAGTTAAGTATACGTTCCAAACTCTTTAGTTTAGTACCAGAAGAAGAAGGAGCGAGGACGACCTGAATGTGTGCAGTTAGTGCAATGCGTTTTGTTATCATATGGCGGCGCGCTATCTATTTCGATTATTACACTAATATATTTCCAGCTTTTCGTTGACGACGCGGACGGGTCCTCCGCCGGCGAGCAACACCGACGCCGCCGCTTCGGCGTCCTTGTACTGCTTCGCGTCGGTCGAGGCGCCTCGGTCTTTCAGCTGCGACCAGGTTTCCTCGCGCAGGCGCGTTTCTCGGAGGACGACGGCACCGGCTTTTGCGGTGGTTGCATCGCGACGCCGTCTCAAGTCGCAACATAAACGCGTTTCTCGAGAACGAATGAGAACGCCGTCCACGCACAACCAAAAACGGAGCAACAAGAACCAGCAGCTTTCGGTGACTCTGATTTTCACCGAGAGCGAAGACACGCCGTGGTCGTCCAACTCGGACTCGTACAGCGAAATCTCGTCGAACATTTCAATCGGGTCTCTTCGAGTGAGCAACGCCATATCTAAACGTTCCTCGGTTGGTTTCCACCGAATGTTGGTATTGGAATTTAATTCGCTACTGTTCACTCCTTCTCCTCCTCCTTCTCCTCCTCCGATGTCCTCGCCGCGCACCGTCGTCGTCCCTCGATACGGCGTCGTGAACGTCCAATCGTAACTGCTTCCCTCTTTCGCTAACTCGTCTATATCTAACACCGTCGTCGTCCTCTCGCTTTGCGTCTCTTCGTTCTTTTCCTTCCCTTCCTCCCTTTTGTTCTCCTCCTCCTCCGTCTTCTTTCCTCCGTATCTCTCCAAGTGCAACTGCATCCACCGTTCGCTATTCTTCACCTTGATGACTTCGTTCTTCGCTAACATCCACTCTTTTAAAGCCTCGGTCGCGTTGAACGTGAACTCGACCTCGCTTTGCGCGTGTTTTAAACGCAACTCTGAGTTGAACATCATCTCCGGAACGTGTTTCGTGCGGACGGTTTCCTCGACCGATGTGATTTCCCTTTGGCCCATTATGGAGTTGCTTTTCGTCGAATGCACGTGCCATCCGGATATGGATACGGACTTTTTGTTGCTTTTCTGCAAAGCATCGGCGCATTCGCTCATTTACGATGACTTTTGAGTCGTGCCTCCTCGTTTTTGTGTGTGTGTACGTGCGCGTTATTCATAAACAGAAACGGAGGAAAAGTGAAGCCGTCGTCGTCACTTTTTTTATCCATTCGCGGATATCCGCGAAACTCAAGAAGAACGAGAACAAGGACGACGAGAGAGTAAGGGAGAGCGAGCGAGAGCGAGAGAGAGCGAGAGAGAGAGAGCAACGAGAGAGCGCGAAAAACCAAAGTAAAATCATCATGGCAGCCTCTGCCTCGGCGTTGAAAACCTTCCGCTCGAAACTCCTCCCGATTGAAAAGTACTCGTTCCTTCGCCATTTGCAAAGCGCGGAACCGTTAACGTTGTATCGCGTTTTAGCCGCGAACGCGATGGAATGCTTACCGTTCGTGTACACGCCGACGGTCGGGGAGGCGTGCGAGAAGTACCACGTGTTGCCGGCGACGAAAACGAGTTTTGGGTTATTCATTAACAAGGGAGACGTGGGTAAAGTTGGCGCGAAATTGAGAAAGTTCATCGAGGAGAAAGATAAGGAGGACGTGAAAGTCGCGGTGGTGACGGACGGGGAACGGATTTTAGGTTTAGGCGATTTAGGCGCGAACGGGATGGGTATTTGCGAGGGGAAGTCGATGTTATACACCGTGTTTGGCGGGGTGGACCCGAGGAAAGTGATGTCGGTGTGCATCGACGTAGGGACGGAGAACGAAGCGTTGCGAGCGCACGAAGAGTACAGAGGATTGAGAGAGAATAGAATAAGAGGGGAGATGTACGATGAGTTAGTGGACGAGTTCATGAGAGAGATGAGGATGCAAAAACCGTCGTGTTTGATACAGTTTGAGGATTTCGGAAACGCGAACGCGTTCCGGGTGTTGGAGAATCACCGACGCGTGCAACCGTGTTTTAACGACGACATTCAAGGGACGGCGTGCGTGACGTTAGCCGCGTTAGAGGCGGCGTTGAGAGAGCAGAAAAAAGCGTTGAAGGATATAACGGTTCTGTTCTACGGTGCAGGTGAAGCCGGGGTTGGGATTGGTGAGTTAGTCGTGAGAGCTTTGGAGAAGAGCGGCGGATTGTCGCACGAAGAGGCCAAGAGAAGGTGTTTTTTCATGGACTCGAAAGGATTGGTCGTAAAATCGAGGTTACACGAGTTACAACCGCACAAAATACCGTTCGCGCACGAGTACGAACCGGTAAAAGATTTGAAAACTGCCATTACGAAGCTCAAACCGACGGCATTGATTGGCGTTTCGACGATACACAACGCGTTCGATAAGGAAGTCATCGAAACCATGAGCGCTTTGAACGAACGACCGATTATTTTCCCGTTGAGTAATCCAACGAGTAAAGCCGAGTGTACGTTTGAAGACGCGATGAAATACAGTAACGACAAGGTGATTTTTGCGAGTGGAAGTCCGTTCCCGAGCGTCGTGAGACGGGAAGATGGAGTGGAAATCTTCCCGGCGCAAGCGAACAACGCGTACGTATTCCCGGCGGTTGGATTAGCTTCGGTCGTCGCGGATTGTAAAGAAATTACGGACGACCACTTCTTAGTCGCCGCAGAAACGTTAGCTTCGTTAGCTTCGAACGATGACATCGACCGAGGGTATTTATTTCCAGACTTTACGGAGATTGAAGACGTGACTGCGAAGATAGCCGCCAACGTGATTGAAAAAATGACCAAAGACGGAACCGGGCGAATGACCCAAGAAGAACTTTCGGAGGCTAAACGAGACGGATTTGAAAGTTTCACTAGGAAACGCATGTGGAAACCGCCTCCGGAAGTTTCGCACGCTAGACTTTAAGATGATGACCATACACAAATTATTTGATATAGAATAACGATGATAGAATCCATCCGCGACTAGAAATACAATTGTTTACTCGACTACTCTACGAACCCGTCAACGTCTCTATGATCTTCTTCACGATCCTCTCCTCGTCTATTGGAACAATGTGCCCTCTCTCGTGCGTCACGATTTCGCTCCCAAACTCCTCCCCTCCAAAACACTCCGCCAACTCGAACCCCAACGCTTTCGGATTGATGGCGTCGGTTTCCCCGATGACGTGCAAACTCTTCTTCGCGCCAAATCTCGCCTCTTTTTGCACTCGCTCCCATTCCTTTCCAACCCCAGGTCTCGCTCCAGAGACTAACACCACGCTCTCGAATTGTTTCGTCTCCTCGTCGCACCCGCACTTCCTCGCGCACAACACCGAGCTCAGCGTCGCGCCTTGCGAAAAACCAATCAAACAATCAAAAGGCCCTTCTCGTGTCACTCGTTCGCAACTCATTTCGATGCCGTCCAACACTTCCGCCGAGTACGTTCTCGTGTTCGCCGGCAACACCCACCACGCCAACGCTTTCCCGTTCGCGTTCCCGGTAAACTTGTGCATTTTCCCTTCGTCGATCGGGCCGTCTAAAAACGTCCACTCTACCGTGTCTTCCGTTTCCTCGACTATCTTTTGGAGGAAATTGGAGAAGGAATTCGCGCTCCCGCCTCGGCCGTGTAACGCGCACACTCTTCTTTTCTTCGTGCTCGTCATCTTTTTGTTTTCGTTCGCAGTATCGTTTGAATTCATCGTCATCGCTGAGAGAGAGGCGACGCGTCCTGTAGCGGCAACGCGCATGTACGAGAGAGAGAGAGAGAGAGTTGTGTTTTTTGGCGTCTCTTTGCTTTTCACAGAAAAGGAAAAAGAAAAATGTTTTCAGTCATCAGTCAGACTGTTTTCAGTCAAAAGAGAGAAGAAAGACAAAAAAACGGAAAAACGACACTCTGAAAGAAATTTTGAAGAATTTATAATCAAGAGAGAATATAATACGAATAATACGAATAATGGGCAGCGGACCTTCGAAACCCGACGAAGAAGACGTCCAGGAGGAGGAAGAAAAGGAGAGGAATTTTTCGTCGTCGAGGAGGAGAAGCGACGAAAACGATTCAGACGACGAGAGAGACGACGATTTTGAAGAAAAAAATACGCGGAGGACTTGGAAGCAGAACGATGATGATGCGAAAAGAAGAACACTAACACCAGCGCGCATCAGCATGGTCAGTCCGTTCGGAAGGATGTCTTTAACGTCCAGCGGAGGAAGGGGTAGCGACGACGAGGAGGAGGACGGAGAGGAGGAAAGAGGAGGTGCGTTCGTAGCCGAACCGTTTCGTTTGAATAACCACGTGGTTGCCTTTGCAACCAGAGGCGACTTTGAAGAAGAGGAAGGAGAGAACGCGGAGAGGAACGGGAGGAGGAAGAAGAAGAAAAAGAAGAAAAAGAACGAGTTCGCGAGCGCGAGAGCGTGGATGGAACGGAAAGGTTTATTTGCGACGTCGACGGAAAATGGTGACATGGAAAGCGAGAGACGGGGTGACGCGTCGTCGTCGTCAACGGACGTCGTGTTGGTCAACCTCGCCTCTCGAGCGTTTTGCGAACGGCAACACGCGCTGTCGAAGATATCTCGTTCGGAGCGAGAGGTTGAAGAAGATGAAGACGAGTCGTTGTACGACGCGTTTCGAGACGCGCCTATAGTTGAGTTTATCGTGGACGAGTGCATCCCGTTCGCGAACGTCGTCGAGTTGGATACGTTGGTGTCCATCGCGAGCACGATCGAGAAGTGGATGGCGATTTCGAGCGAGCCGGTAGTCGCGCTTCATTTCGCTATCGACGACGCGACGACGCGACAAGAAGATTTGTATCGAAAAGGTGGGGTAAGATACGACGTGGCGACGAAAGAGAATTATTACGCGGCCACGGCGTCTGCAAAAGAGGAAAGGAAAAATGAACGGATTAGGAAGCGGTCCTTGGCGATAAACGTCTTGCGATTCATCGCGTGCGCGTCCATCGTGGCTTCCGGGAAAGGCGACGTATCAATAGAAAATGCTTATTGCGAAATCGCGCCGCCGCCGATGTCCGCAAAGGAGAGCACGAAGAGATTTCGAGATAAGCGTGCGTTTACTTTGACAAACACGCAAAGGAGAATTGGCCAGTGGTTGCAAACGCGAGCGAGGAGAATTGAAAGCGGTTTCGAAGATGCGATTTTAATGAGTAGTAACGATGGTGAGAAAATAACGTTAAAACGTGTCGTCATTTCCGGCGGGATTTCCTGCGACGGCAAAGGCGGGTCACGGTTATATTGCGTGGTGAGAGATGGGCGCAACAGAGAAATTGGGAGAAGTTTGTTCTCCGCGACACAGTTCGGTCCAGACTTTCATTCCAGCGCGAACGGCTCCCCTATTCCTTTCGAGATGTTTCAAACGCCGAAAAGCGTCGAGTTACGATCGGAAAACACCGCAGCGAGAGATTTTGAAGGCTCGTGTTTGAATAAAAACGGCGAATACACCGAAACCGTGTATAAGAAAGGCGTGCGTCTCACGTCTGATTTCTTCGTGTGCGTGTATCACTGGACGGGAAATAGAGAATTTGATGAAAAACGTCCAATTTGCCTCGCCTGGTCGCACGCGGTGGCGATGGCGAAACACGGCGTCACGCGATTTCATCTAAATGATATCGACCACTGCGGGACGGGTGATAGTGGCGCGAACATGTCCGCGCTTTTACCGAAGAATTTCTTCTTAGACGTGACGATACTCATCGACTCTCCTCCTCCTCCTCCGCCGCCGCCTTTCTCTCCTCCTCCAAAGGTGCCATCGATATCGTCCCAGCAGCAAAAATCGATTCTCCCTTCGACACCACCACCACCACCACCACCGCCACCACCGCCGCCGGCGGCAGTCTCTAAAGTTGCATCAAAAAGAGCCCCTCTGCCACCGCCACCGCCACCGCCACCGCCAGCACCACCGCGAGCACCCCCGGCGCCACCAGTACCAAAGAACAAAGCGGGAGCAATACCGCCGCCGCCTCCCGCGCCGCCCGGCAGAAAACTCAGTCTTCGGAATACTCAGGTGCCAACACCGACACTTTTAAAGAAGAAACCTGTGACAAACACGCTCCGAAAAATCTTTTGGGAGAAGTTACCGGTCACTATTGACACGTGGTTTACTGCCAGCGGCGATATCGACGAGAAGAAGCGAGAAAAGATACGGAAGAAAGTATATGAAGCGTTTGATGCGAAACCAACGAAGCAACAAAAACCACTCGATGAGGAGAGTAGCGCGAAAAAACAGGAACGTGGCATGCCGAAACTGATTCCATTGAAGCGAGCGAACAATATTTCCATCGTTCTGAGTAGATGGAAAGCAGCGCAAGACCCGCAATCTATCGTCGATATGATTCAATGCGCGTCGTCAGAGCTCGACATCGACAAGTTACAAATACTCATCCAGTGCGTGCCGAACGAAGAGGAGCTTTTATTGTTTAAGGAGTACAACGCTAACGACGATGAAAATATCGAAAATCCGTTATCTCAACCAGAACAATTTCTCCGAAAGATGTGCACGATACCAAACTTGGAGCATCGCCTTCGAGCGCTCATGTTTGCGCGGCAGTTTAGCGAGCTCGCTCGCGACTTACGCTCTTGCTTTGAAGTGGTAGAAAACGCTTGCGACGAGGTGTTAAGCTCAAACGATTTACGCAATATTTTGAAACACGCTTTATATTGCGGTAACGTATTAAACGAGGGGACAATCCGTGGCGACGCGAACGGTTTCGCCTTGGAATCTTTGTTGTTGTTTGCGAATGTTAAGACTACGACGAATAAAAATACGGACACGCCGACATTGATACGGCCACCGGAAAATTTGTTGGAAGTTGTCGTCGATGTCGCAGATGACAGTGATACTATTGAGGATAAGCAAAATGACACGTATTCGTTGCGCGAAAATCTGAAACACTGCGAACGCGCCATGCGCTTCGCCCGAGGCGAACTAGAAAGCCGATATGAATCGTTTCGGAAAAACGTGGTGAATTTAAAGAAGGAACGCTTAGAACACCTGTGCGATGTCGCGAAAGAACAGGAAATCGTAGACGAGCTAGCTAGAAAGGTGCGAGAGAAGTTCAACCGACTAAAAATATTCGTGGGAAAAAGTACCACATCGGGCGAAGGACCGGAAGAAATATTTACAAACATCTGGCTCTTCGCCGAAAGCGTCGATCGAAGACGGCGACGAACAAAAGAGAATCAACGCAACACTAATAACAATAATAGAAACAAACCAAATAGCCCGCCACAAACAACAACGCCACAAACGCCGCATTATGCGTCTGGAGCCAACACTGCGTGGATTTAGTCTTCTTAGTTTTAAAGTGGAAAATGTAAACGTTTCAAATCTTCAAGTCTAATCCCATCAACCAGTTCGAAAAAAAGACGCTCAATGCGACGCAAATTATTACAGGTAAAACCATATCCATCCACTCCACCGGTTCGTAATACGGTAACAAATCTTTCTCGTCTCGTTTATACCGTTTCAAAGGATCGTGTTCGTCTCTTTTCACGAAATTCTTTTCGCACTCGATGCGACAACACGCGCCGAACATGTACTTCTTCACCTTCATATTCACGCCGCCCATGTTCCCTAATGCGTGCACGAACGTCTCCGGAGTATACTTTGCGTTTTGAATAGACTTGGAGAGATACTTGTACGCCTTCCTATCTTTTTTCTCCCGTATGAAAATCAAAGCTACGATCGGCATGATATATTCCAACCAAAACTTTAAAATCATCTTCGCGAGCCGGATTTTGGGAGGAAACGCGTCCACGACGACCAATTTCCCTCCCGGTTTCAACACCCGCATCATCTGCCAAATCGCCAACTGCGAGTCCGCGAAATTCCGCAACGTGTACACCGTCACCACGCAATCAAACGTGTCTTTTTTGTACATCTCGTCGCAATTCTCAATGTTCCCGACCGTATACGTCGCCCTCGCGTCTCGATTCTTCGCGTTCGCCACGCGAATCATCTCTTTCGACGGATCTAAACCTTCGCACGCCACGCATATCCCGGAATACCTTTTCAAAACCCGTCGAGTGGAAATTCCAGACCCGCACCCGACGTCTAACACTTTCCCGTGTAATCGTAAGTTCAACTTCCTCAGCGCTCGCAAGCGCCAATACGAGGTGCCACCTAACGAAATCCAAAGGTTCATGAAGTCGTAATTCCTCGCGATTCGATTGAACAGTTCTCGAACGAATCGTAACTTTTCCTTCCCTTCGAACTTCGCGGAGTGGAACAACGTCGACGTGACCACGGTTTCTTCGAAGAACTTCTTTTCATCCTCTTCCTCTTCCTCTGTTTCTTCCGTCACTTTTCTCGTCTCTTTCTTCGTCTTCGAAGCTGCCTTCTTGTTAAAGACGCTTCTCTGTCGCAGACTTTTTGACGACATGTTGTTTCCTCTTTCTCCTTCAAAACGTGTATAAAGCGCAACAAGAGAACGCAAAAAAAGAGTTCTTCGACGGAAGAGAGAGAGAGACTTTAGACGTTCCTTTCTTTCAAAGCGACGACGACGACGACGACGACAAAAACAGCCGCGATGTGATTGCTTAATGAGGAGAAAGTCACGTGAGAAAATCCAATCGTTCTTTCAATTTAGGGTAGCATAATAAACCCTAAATAAGGGGGCTCCGATTTTGGATAGAGTCGTTTCCTCGCTTCATATTTACGCGCGCACAACGGCCGACTCGTTGCGAGAGGCAACAAATATACTACGGCGAATGGAAGCATTGAGCAGCGCGTCATCGTCGACGCTGTTAAACAACGCGGCGAGACGATTCGAAACGGCGTCGAAAAACGTTTCGTCGTCGTCGTATTCGCATAAAAATCAATCTTCATTTTCACTTCAGAATCACCAAAGTCGAGGTGATGTCCGAGCGAGAGGAGGAGGAGGAAGAGGCGGGCGGTTTGTGACGAGAAATCATCTCTCTTCGAGAAGAACGTCTGCCAACGCTGCTGCTGCCGCCGCCGCGCAAAAAGAGCAGACGAACAACGCCTCTTCCAATGACGACGACGCGTTCGAACTCGACCGTAAAAATACGTTTCTCTCTGCGGTGGAAAAAGACAAAGCGAACGTGGTTCCGGTGTTTAGGAGAATTTTCGACGACCAACTGACGCCGATTTTAGCGTATCGGTTGCTCGTGAAAGACGACGCGAGGGAAGCGCCGTCGTTTTTGTTCGAATCCGTCGTCGGTGGGACGCAAATTGGGCGGTACTCGTTTCTCGGTCGCCGGCCGAAAGTTGAAGTGTTGGCGAGCGAAAATCGAGTTAGGATTATGAACCACGCGAAACCGGAGGAGAATAAGGAGGACTATTTCGAAGAGGACCCGATGACGGTTATGGCAAAACTTGGGGAACACTGGAAACCGGCGAAACATCCAGATTTACCGGACGCGTTCGCCGGCGGTTGGGTAGGGTTCGCCGGCTACGACACGGTCAGGTATCAATACATCAATAAGTTGCCGTTCGATAACGTTCGAGAACAAGACGATCGAGATTTACCAGACGTGCACATGGGTTTGTACGAAGAAGTCATCGTTTTTGATCACGCGACGAAGCAAGTGTATGGAGTAAAATGGGTGATGCTGGAAGATTACACCAGCAAAGACGGCACCGTCGACGCCGAGAAAGCGTATAGCGAAGGCATCAAAGGATTAGACGATTTAATGAAAGAGTTGCAGCCAGAAACGATGGGCACGATTCCGTTTGGAAGTGTGGACATGCGTTTAAGTGGGAAACCAGAGCCAATGAAGGATTCAAACATGAGCAAAGAGAGCTTTTTAGACGCCGTGGCGACGACGAAGGAACACATCAAAGCCGGCGATATTTTTCAGTTGGTGTTGTCCCATAGGTTCGAGAGAAAAACGAAAGTTGATCCGTTTGAAGTGTACAGGGCGTTGAGAGTGGTGAATCCGTCGCCGTATATGATTTATTACCAAGGTAAAGATTGCATATTGATCGCATCGTCGCCGGAGATTTTGTGTCGCGTGGACGATTCGCGAACGGTGGTGAACAGACCTTTAGCCGGGACTCGAGCGAGAGGCAAAACGCAAGCCGAAGATCTCGCATTAGAAGAAGATTTGTTGGCGGACGAGAAGGAAAGAGCGGAACACGTCATGCTCGTGGATTTAGGACGGAACGACGTCGGAAGAGTCTCGCAAATGGGCACCGTTAAAGTTGAAAAGCTCATGGAAATTGAACGATATTCACACGTCATGCATATTTCGTCCACGGTGACTGGAAAGCTGATCGAAGACTTGAATCCTTGGGATGTGTTGCGCGCAGCTTTACCCGTCGGTACCGTTTCTGGTGCACCGAAAGTTCGAGCGATGCAAATCATAGACGATTTGGAAGTATCCAAGCGTGGACCGTACGGCGGCGGCATTGGCTACGTCGGTTTCGCAGGCGAGATGGATATCGCGTTGGCGCTGCGAACGATGGTCGTTCCGACGAAACAAAAGAAAGGAGACGAGTGGACGATCCACGTCCAAGCCGGAGCTGGTATCGTCGCGGATTCAAATCCAGAGAGTGAGTACCAAGAAACGGTGAACAAATCCGCCGCGCTTGGACGAAGCATCGATTTAGCGGAACGCGCGTTTTTGAAAAAGAAGTAGGTCGATGAAAAAAAAGAAGTATTTAAAAACTGACAACACTATTATGGTATCACTATTCAACACGTCCTAAAATACTAGTTTCGCGAACCGAAGGCGACGACCGGCTACTCTACTTTACTCGGTTTTCTTCGCCATCGCCACGGATTTATCCTCTTCCTCGCCTTCCTCCTTTGCGGTTGTCGAATATCGAGTGACCCAGTGCCTCGTCGCGGCGCCTAAAACGTGACACGCGAAACCAATCAAAAACAACGCCGTACCGAAACACTTCCCCAACCATAACGGCGATGCCATCGCGAAATACATCAACCCAGCACCACTCCCGGACGTTAATCCATAAAAAGCGTCCCAACTTGTGAATCCACCGCGAAACTCCACCGCGCAGTTTAATCCCAAATTCGCCGCCAACGCCAACGCGCACCACGCGAAAGACCAAATCTCGCAAAACCACCCAGCTTTACCACTTCCTTCGGAAATTTTCGGAAATAAATGACTGATTAACATCAACGTCGTCATCACTGTCCCTAAAATGACCAAATTCGTCCTCTCCTCTCGATCGTCTATTATCCCTAACCGCGCGATATTCCCGCACAAGAAACAAAATCCGGCGTTGGCCGCGAACGAATACACGCACGCCAACAACTCCTCGCGTAAACTTTCCGTCACGAACGATACAGTCGTCGAAAACGCCATTCCAGAGATGAACAAAACCGCGGATACCCACATTAACCCTAGACCAAACGCAAAATCGCCTCTCACCGCTTTCTGGTAATCCACCGAAACGACTCGTTTTTCCGAATTCACCACCGATTTCCGGACCAATAAAGGCCGACTGGTCAGGATCGAGACGCTTAAAACTAACGCGCACGCGCCAAAGCACACCGAACTCGCGAGCAGTGCTCCGTCTGCTGCGAGAAGAAAACGACCACCACCACTCTTCGCGCACTCCTTTGCCTCCTCAGAGGACGAAAACGGAAACGAAAACGACGAAACCAGACGTTCGAGCGTCGGCTTCAACTTCCCGTTGTCATCACTCCTACTGTTACTAAAAAGTTCCGTCAGTTTCGGGTACGCGCTTTGGAGCTGCGCTCGCGACATGATAAACGCTCCGTCCTCGATTCGTTTTCCTCGCGCTCTGCTTTAAGAAGAATGCGGTGGTATATTCTTCTTCTTCTTCTTTCCTTCTTCGCGCGTAAAATCGACGAAACGTCTGACGCTTCTTTCGGGAAAAATCTTCATTTAAAAGAGAGATGAGCGGGAGACGAATACTGGCGTCGAGTAGTTCTCCCTCGATGTCTCAGCCGCAGGTGAACATTCTGGGATCCAGTCCGAGCTCTGCGTCGGCGTGTTTGAGATTACAGTCCGATTTGCGTTCGATACGGATCGAACCGCCCGAGGTATAAATACGTGAGATGTTTATCTCGTTGTTGTCTGACAAACGCTTTCGTTCGTGTTTTGTTCTTCGTTTTATGCGCGTTTCGCTGACACGCTGTACCTCTTTTCTCGATACCACGCAGGGCTGTTCGGCGTCCCCACACTCGGACGATAACTTGTTCGTCTGGTCGGCGACGATTTGTGGCCCTCAAGACTCACCTTGGGAAGGCGGCATATTCTCCTTGCGTTTGACGTTTTCGGACTCCTACCCAGCCTCCGCGCCGAGAGTCCGGTTCGTCTCGGAGATGTTCCATCCGAACATATATCCGGACGGGACGTTGTGCATGGATACGATTCAAGAGCAGTGGAGTCCGGTGCATTCGGTGGCGAGTTTGTTGACGTCGGTGAGGAGTTTGTTGTGCGACCCGAACGTGAATAGTCCGGCCAACCCGCAAGCGGCGAAGATGTTGGTCGAGGAGGAAAAGGAGTATAATAAGAGGGTGAGACGGTTGGCGAGGAAAACGATCGAGTGAGACCCAGGAGAGAGAGTCTAAGAGATGGTAAGAGAGGGAGAGAGAGATGTTTTGTAGTTGGACGCGCGAAAGCGCGAGTAGTTAAATCATTCTGTAAAAAAAATGTGTGCTTGTGTGTGTATATTGCATCTGGAATTTTACTTCTCTATGTGCGTCTTCGCGTCCTCAACATTCTCAGATCGACGCTTCTGATATCGTGCCAAGACATAGACACGCTCTGAAAGGACTCTATCATCGCCTCTAAAGTCGACGCTTCCGGGTCGTCGCTTCTTCTGTTCTTCTTCTTCTTTCTCGGCGTTTTCCTCGGCGAGGCGCCGTGCTTCTTCGCGCCGCGGCTTACCTGGCCGTTCGTCGTCTGAATCGTCTGAATCGTCGTCTTCTTCTTTGGTGTCGTCACCATCATCGTCGAAAAGTGTATTTCCTCCAGGTCTTTCTGCGCATCGCTGTTCAAAGTCTCCGCCGGATCAAAAACTTTCATCCGCTTCTTTTTGTTCTCTTCGCTTTGCGGACTCGCTTTCTTCCTCGACCGTTGTTGGGTTTGTTTTTTCCTCGTCGTCGTCGTTATCGTCACCGTCACCGGTTTCGACGACGACGACGAGTTTAGGAGAGGCGGCGACAAAAGAGAGATTTCCTCCTCCGCGATTCGCGGCGGCGGATGTTGTTCGTACGGCTGCGCACCGCCCCGGAAGAAACTCTCGGTGGTGTTCGTCTCCTCTACTCTCGACGACGATACGTTCCGATACCGATGTTTGCGACGAGAATATCGCGAAGACGACGACGGCGTTGCATCGTCGTTATAATCGTCAAAGGAGTTCTCGTCGCGCATCGAAGAGAACGACGACGACAAAGACGACGACAAAGACTTTACGCGTTTACGAGTAGTATTTTATGCTTACGCGTATTTTTTTTGAAGACTTCGTATACGAGAAAATTCAAAAGTTTCTTAATAAAAATTCTCACGACGATGTGCGCTTGTTGCTAAAGTAACCCCCTCTTCCTCCTCTTCCTCCTCTTCCTCCTCCTCTTCCGCCACTGCCTCGTCCTCTGCTTTTCGTGATGCTCTTCTTTTTCGCGTATTTTCGTTTTTTAGGTTGTTGTTGCTTTCGAGGAGGATTCGCGCCGCCGCGGTCGTCGTCGTCGTCGTCCTCCTCCTCCTCGGCGTCTTCCGAGTAGGCGTTCATGGCGTCTTCGAGATTCTTTTCTTCCTCCTCTGACGAAGACGAGGAGGAAGAAGAGTCGACGCTGATGACTTCGAATAACGGCGCGTTCGGGTCTTTGCTGCTCTTTCTCTTCTTGTTCGCTATCATCGTTCCTTTCATTTCTAACGCGCCTTCTTCCTCCTCTGAAGAGGAAGAGTCGTTCTTTTCCCATCGGCCTCGTTTTTTCTCGTTCGTCGGGTCTTCCGCGGCGACATCTTTCGTTTTAGGTTGCACTTTCGCTACTCCTCCTTGCTTTTTCTTCTTGCTCGCATTTTGACGAGGCGTGACGCCGGCTCTTCGCTCTTTGTTCGCCTCGACGAAGTTTTGAAAGTCCGAAAACACGCCTCTGATGGCTCCGGTTTCCTTCGGCGCCGCGCGGTGTTTCATCATCTCCGTGTCCATCTTTACGATTCTGCCGAGTAAGAAGATTTCCTTGGACGCGCCCACTGGGGCCGTGATGACCGTAAACGCGTGTTCAAACGCCGCTTTGACGCTTCGCCAGGCGTAGGAGTTGCGTCCTAAATCATTTTCCGGGTCTTGCGGGTCTTGAATGGAGAGTAAGAACGGTCGTCGTTCGTCGTAAAAGTTCTTCTCGCTCTTGACGAAGAATCGATTGGTGGAGGTTGTTTTATCCGCGTCGCCGCATGAAATGCCAATCTCTTCCGCGTTGAGCTTTCGACCGTACAATTCGAAGAAATCAATCAGAAGAGTACCTAAACACCCTTCCGACGCGTCTTCTCGACCGCGTTCGCCGGCCCATTCAGACGCTTCGATGGATTCTCGGAGTTGTAAAAACGTCATGATCATACATAACAAAGCGTACGATCCGATACCTCCGGAATAGACTTCATTCAACCCTCTTTGCGATAAAAAACATTTCAAAACAGTCGTTAAAGGCCTCAAAGCTGGAAACCGTCTCGTATTTCTCTTCACGATTTCCGCCGACGCCGGTCCGTTGGCCACATCAAACGACACGTCGAATTGAACGCCCGATTTCGTCTCTTCGAACTTTACGATCGGCACTCTTGCTTTACTAATCAACTGGATATTCGTAGCCTCGCCTCTTCTGGCGAGGTACAAGGCTAACGCTTTCAAACACACCGCAGGTGATTTTGCCCCCGAGTCTAAGATGACCGCATCCACGTCTGACGACGGCAAATACATCTTCGTCGCGAATGAACCGTGCACCTCGAACCTACTGCTCGGCCATATCGTCATCACCGCCTCTCTCACGCGTTCTACCGCCGCCAGCCGCGATTTCTCCTCCTCTTCCGTTGGTTCTAAAAACCGACAAAAATCCACAATTTCTCCGTGCAATCGCACTAAAGGTGATTTCAAATTCCTCAACCTTTGCGCGGTGCCTCTCGGCGACCAGAGCGGATCCTCGCCACTGCTATTATCATTCTTATTTCTATCGTTATTTCTGTCGTCGTTATCATTTCCGACGTTCCCTTCTCTCTTCCCGGCCAACAAATCTCGCTCTTTCCTCTTCTCCTCCTCTCTCTCGTTCTCCTCGCGTTTCTTCATCGTCATCAAATGCTGTTCTTTATCCTCGTCCTCGTACTCCTCCTCCTCCACGTCGATGAAATCGCCGCCTAACCCAGTCGCCCGCTCGACGTTCAAACTCTCCACCCGTCTTTTCTCGCCGCCTATTCGCGTCGTTTGACTCTCCACTTCGACGCCGCCGTTGCCGCCGCCACCGTTACTACTCCCACCGCCGGTGAAACCAAACCCGAGTCCTAAACCACCGTGCGTAAACGTCACCGTCTGGTCGTACAAAGGCGCGTTTTTCAATGCGTTGTTGCCATTTAAAGCCGCCATGAGATGATGAATGTTACTATCGAAACAAAACAGTTCTTATTGCTCCTCAATCGTCGGCGAATTAAGTTCTTCTTCTTCTTCTCTCTTCTTCTCCTCCTTTTTGCGCGCGTCTCTCTTCTTCTTGAACCAATTCACGATAAACGAAATCACAATCAACGCGTTCCCGACGAGTTGCACCACTTTCGCCTCCTTCCCTTCTTTTTCTTCGCGTTGGTATTCCTCTAAATCTTTCTGCGAAATCGGTTGCGCAGGTCGTTTCGAGACGAGAAATTGCGCGCCGTTTTTGGTGTGTTCCGGCGTCGCCGCTTTCGTGATCGAGAAAGCAGACGATGACGATGATTTTGACTTCTTCTCTTCGTTCTTTTTCCCGCCGAACAAGAACATTCTCCGTTTTCCTCTCGCGTCGTTCGCAAAACAACAATAAACGAGTGCTCTGTGTTATGCCGCCAAAACGCGTCAAAATCCAAACGCATCATGGAGGAAAAGGACGACGAGGACTCAGAGGCAAAAGCGAGAGTAGAAATCCACCTCGAGGACGAGGATGCTCAAACCACAGGGCAGGCGTTACTCTGGACCGCCCGAGAATACAAAATCGTTCGGCAAAACTATCGCATCGTTGGTTCTTTGCTCGGTTCTTTACCCGGCTACCGGCAACAAGATTCCACTCGCGGGTTACCGGTGTTGTTGAGCAAAGAGGAGGTGTACGTGCTGAAAGAGAACGCGTGGGCGAGGATGCGGTTCAAAACGAAAAAGAGGAAACGGAATTCGAGTGATTTTAACGAGGAGGCGGAAGAACGGGAGCTTTTGTTGCAGCCTCAGATTACGACGACGAGGAATCAGTTGAGAGCGATGAAAGCGAGCAAGAAAAGCCAGTGGGGCGGAGCGGCGAAGAAGAAACAGAAAGTAGTACCCAAGAAGAAAAACGATAAAGAAGAAGAAACGAAGAAGAAAAGCAGCAATAATAGGGATAGAATTGTAGACTGGGAGCAAGTTTTAGGGAGATCGAGCTCGGTGGTGTTGCCGTTAACCACGAGCGAGATGGACGACGACGCGCGAAAGTTGGACGACGCGCCGCCCGAGGAGGAGGAGGAGGCGTACGAGAGGAGAGTTTGGAGGAAGATGTCGAAAATTGATCGGTATAAATGCGCGGTGTTCAAGGATTTACACGAGAAAGGGTTTACGATGACCTCGGCGGCAAAGTTTGGTGGTGATTACTTGGCGTATCCGGGAGATCCGATGTTATTTCACGCGTATTTCACGGTGAGAGTGTTGGAGAGAGGGGAGAAGATGACGCCGTTGAGTTGTTCGTCCGTGACGAGGATGGCGCACGCGGCCAGGAAGAACGTCGTTTTTGCGTTTTGCGGAGAAGAAGAAGATGAAAAAGGAGGAGATAACGAGAAGAACAACAACAAGAACGACGGCGTGCTTCGAATTCAGTATTTCACGTGTGTCCCAGATATCGAGCTCAGTTCTAACAGAGGTTTTTAAAAAGGGTTAAAAAGCAGGTAATAGATTTGTAGTCAAAATAGTATTTCTAGATATATGTGTGCTAAATTGGTGAATCATTGCATTCCAATCTCTTCGTCTTTCTCCATTTGCCTCAACTTCTCCTCTATCAAAGCGCACTTCCTCGTCATCGAAATCCACTCGTCGTTCAATTCTCTCAAATGTCCCTGCGCTTCCTCTTGGGACAACCTCCTCTTCGAATTCACCATTTCTAACTGATCGTCCACCTTTCGAACTAAACCTTCGTACTCCTTCACCACCTCTTCCAACTCCTCTAAGTGTTTCCTCCACGCGTTCGCGGCGTATTTTTGCATCAACTCTAAGTTTTGCATCCTCAACGCCGTGTGTTCCAACTGACTCTTCGCGTTGGCGACGCTCTCTTCCCATTTGCTCGCGTTCGTCTTGTGTTTCACCGAAGGCGGTGGAACTTCGTACCGACTCGTATCTGGGTTCAACTTCGGTTCGTTCTTCTCGAACCGTCGCGTGTACTCCTCTATCATGGCGGGCGTTAAATGCGCGAATTCTTTTTCGTTGAATCGAGACGAGGTTGAAGCGCGCACATCCGCCAAGTAGTCCTTCTCGCGTTTCGGCATCCGGCGCATCTGTTGTGTTTAATAATAAGAACATAATAAAGAAGAAGAAGAAGAGAACGAAGTCAGCGAGAGAGAACGAGAACAAACGAGCGTTTCCTAGTATCTCACGCGTCGTAATACGTCATAAAACGAAGGAGTCTGTGATTACCTCTTCTTGGACCATCGTTTCCGCCGCTTTCAATTCGTGCGCGGAAACGGCGTCGATGTACGGCAACGAGACTTCATCCGAAACAGTTTCAGAAGATAACCCGAAAGTAGCGCGTTCGGACGAACCGAGTTGGAGCGTTGGAGTTGGCGGCATTTAGGAGTGTGTTCTTTCGTAGTATCGTCGGTATTTGGAGTGAAGCATTTGTGAATTAAAACAACGGAGTTTGATGAAAGAAAGAAGATTCGTTCTCGAATATATGATACGTTTCTGTTGTTGTGATGAAATAACAAAACTAAAGATTTTACTACTACGAGCGTAAAAGTCTCTCTCTTTTTTTCTCTCTCTCTCGCAAATTGTTAAATTCTTTACCACTCAAAGTCCGCCGCCGGGTTATCGCCCTCCTCCGAGGACGAATCGTCTTGGAACAAATCTCTCTCTCTCAAATACGCAATCGCCGCGCCCAAGCAGTTATCCTTCATCTTCAAAAAGAAAAATTTCTCCTTATCTTCCTTGCACGTGACCGTCGCCCAGGTATCCGTCGCACCTTCGTCCACGGTTCCCCCGACGCCACCACCCAAATCCGAATCGCACACGCCTTGCAACCAATCCTTCGCGTTCAGCTTGTCCTTCGTCTCTTCGGCGACGTACGCCACCATCGCGATTTGTCCTTTCTCTTCGCTTTCGGAGATTATAATTTTGGAGATCTTCCCGGAGCACCCTTTTCTTTCCTCCTCGTCGGATGGGTCTGGAATCGCGTTCATCCCTTCCATGGCGACTTCGAGGAGTTTCACCTCCCCTTTGGCGTTTTGGATGCGCGTGCAAAAGCACGTCAATCCGGACATGTCGGCGGCGCCTTCGATTTCGACGCCTTTTTTACCGCCCTCTTTGAACACTTTGGCGACGTCTTTTTCTTTGAACCCGGCCGCGATGGCGGCGTCTTTTTTCGGGAAATCCTGTTCGTGTGAAGTGTTGTTATTATTGTTGTTGTCATCATCATCGAAGAAGACAGAAGAAGAATACGTGTGGTGAGTCTTTCATTCCGATGAAGTCGACGACGAGGACGAGAGAGAGAGAAAAACACGATCATCATCTTCTCGTCAAAGTCGCCGCCTCATCATCACACACGCGAGAGAGAAGAGAGAAAAAACAAAAGCATCATCAAGGCATATCTTAAAAAAAAAGAATCTGGTTGTTGTTATGTGTGATAACAGTACCTTGGTGAATTCAACCACCGGTTTAGCTTCAGCGTCGGCCATCTTGGATGCGTGCGCGCGTGTAGTTCTGTGTGTCTTTCTTCTCTCTTTTGTTTTCTCGAGCAGATAATTGCCAAAAAACCCGGTGCTCCAGCACTGCAACCCTAAACATACACTATTATAGGGGAGAACACCTTTCAGATAATTGCCAAAAAACCCGGTGCTCCAGCACTGCAACCCTAAACATACACTATTATAGGGGAGAACACCTTTAGAAGGAGTAACAAAAAGAGATACAAAATTCAAACACTCACTCAATTTGTGCGCGCATATCAACTTCATATATCTCGTTTAAACGTAAAGAAGAATGAAGACTAGGCACGGTGATAAAAAGCGCGAGATAATGTGGGACAGTTCGAAGCCGTCTTCGACGGAGATAGTT
>Ga0115556_1000675_pt1 | contig 22929 bp, 10 predicted proteins | sample COGITO_mtgs_1104_5_FD_87282 | JGI IMG/M metagenome (GOLD analysis project Ga0115556, IMG submission 87282) | Pelagic marine microbial communities from North Sea - COGITO_mtgs_110414 | ecosystem: Environmental > Aquatic > Marine > Epipelagic | place: Germany:Helgoland, sampling site Kabeltonne... | reverse complement strand
TAATAAAACAATAATACTTAAATGTATAACATAGGTAGTACAAAACGTGTTTCTTTATTATGTTTAATGCTGATGATTAGATTGCGACTTTGGAAGCGGTGTTGCGAACTTCTTCTTCTTGGCTGTCTTTGGCGTCGCCGCCGATGGATTTGGAATTTTCATTCAACGGCAAAGACGCATCGTTGTCGTCGCTGTCGTTTCTCTCCGTTCGGTCGTCGCTGGACGTGTGCTTCAATTCATTTTCTTCCTCATCTCGGGTTGGGTAGTGAGGCGTTTTCGGCTGCTCTCCTCTTGCATCATCATCTTCTTCTTCTTCTTCTTCTTGAAAGAGAAGCGCGTCGAGAGGCGTCGGGTCAAGCGCGTCTGCAATGTTCGTTGCCTCTTCTGGCTTAACCGTCTTCTCGTCGTCGCCATTATCATCCTTATCTACGATATCATCGCCACTTAACCCCAAATCGGTAATCATATCGTCGTCGACGATGACGTCGTCGTCGTCGTCGACGCCGTCTTCAACCTCGTCGGGATCGTCCAAATTTTCCTCTTCTCCGGTTTTACCGACGACGTCGTCGCCACCAACAGTCATGAACGTCGCGTTTGCGATCTGGTTGTCAAAGTCGTCGTCGTAGCCAAACATGGCAACATCTTCCGGGTTCTCTGCGTTAATTACTTCCAAATGTCTTCCAGTAGTAACCAAGAAAGACTTCAACGATTCGAGCTCTTCCAAGAGAATGACCCGTTCGCGTTCAGTCATTTGAGCCATTCTGTTCTCGCCTCCGGTGTGTTCTTGAAGTTGCAGCTGCACGCGCAAGTGCTGCGAAGCGGCTATCGCCAATGGCGCGACGCGATCTTTCAGCGCGTCGAAATGCTTACCCAAACGAGCGAGTCTCGCGGCGGAGGAGTTTCCATTCAGATCAACGTTTGCCAATAAATCCGCGTCGTTCTTGATAACTTTGTTGTTCGCGTTAATGTTATGCTTCGTTTTTCCTTTTTTGCTCTTGGTGTTGTGCGTTGATTTATTCTTTGCTGCTGTTGGTTTTGTTGTTGTTGTTGTCTGCTGTTCTTGTCGCTTCTTTGTCAAAGCGGCGTATTTCTTTCGAATCTCCGCAAACTCTTCTTGCTTTCTCGCCACGCGTTTCTTCAACCTTTCCGTGAAGTTCTTTTCCGCAGATTCCATCGATCGTTTCACCGCGTTTTCGTATGATTTAGACGCCTTCGATTTCTTCAACACATCAAAAAAGGTGTTGTACGGTACGAGATCAGCGCGCAAACATTTAGCCGTGGAATCGTCGAAGAACGCGATCGTTCTTGTCGCGGATGCTTCTTTGCCTTTACAGACGCCTGGCCACCATCCGTGACCTTTCACGCGTCCCCAAACGTGCGCACCAACTTTCGGCCAGCTCTCGGACATCTGCGCGACAATCTCAGACATTTTACCTTGCGCCGGTAACGTGACTTTACTCTTTGATTTCTTTGTTTTCGTCGTGTTATTTTTGTTTTCATCTTTTTCGTCGTCGGCGTCGCACCATTCGAGCGTATCCGCCTCGATGTCGATATAATCCAACACCCCTTCGTTCTCTCTTTTCACCATGTCGTACTTCACGCAGTGTCTTTTCACCACTTGGTCGTAGTTTACGATCGTTCCTCGATGATACACTTGTTCGCCGATCCAAAAAACTTCAACTTTCTTGCCGATATACGCTCTCTTCGCCCTCAACTCTTCAAAGTCTATTTTGACCACGGCGGCGGCGGCGCCTGCGTTCGATTTATCCGCCGCGGCTGATTCCATTTTTCGTTTTTTAGTGCTGCCGTTTTCTTTGTTATTATTATTACTGTTTCCTTTGCTATTTCCTCTCTTGTTTTTCTTATTCGACGATCCCGGTCGTTCGTACGTGTTGATGCGTTCGTAGTCTTCGGTATCGTCGAACAAAATCTTTGGCTTGACGGACCTTTTCGATTTGCGAATACCATTCTCGTCGAATTCTGCGGCAACAATAGTAGGTGTTACTATTGTTGTTGTTGTTGTTGTTGCTGTCGTCTTCGCCTCGGATCCGTCGCCTTCTGCTCGAAGCGTCGACGCGCTCACGAATTTCGTCTTGATGGGCAGTTCCCCAGCTTTCCTCTTTAACCTCTGTTGTTGCGAGAATAAAGTCTCGTCGACGATACTCGTTGGAGTCTCAGATGAAGAGAGAACGTGTGGTCCCGCCGCGGTGTTTTTTAATAGCAATTGTTTTTGTTCTTGTTGTTCATGTTGTTGTTCCTTTCGAGCATCGAGAGATGGATTCTTCGACATTTTCATCGTCATCGTCATCCCGTCGGCCTTCTCCAATTCGAACAACGATAATGATGAAGCTTTTTCTTCGTGAGAATGATGATTACGAGAAATAGTCCCCGCGTTTCGCTGCTCCTCGGAGGAAGTGTTGTTGTTGTTGTTATTCAGCGCCGCCGCGACCATTCTCTCGTCGCTACTACTCCTCGAGAGAGAGAAGACTGAAATTACGGAGAGAGAATTACGAGGTGCCTTCTCTCAAATTAGGGAAATATATTCTCTCGCGAGACGATGATGATCGCACACACACGCCCTCTCTTTGATTGTGCTTTTGTGGTCGACTGGGTTTAATCCTCGCGATCTCTTTTTTTAAGAGAGAGAGTATTTGCGCTTTCTGCTCTCTCTCTTCTGTGCCTTGATAAGAAGAGTAGTATAACAGAGATAACAGCGTTCTGATATATAAACACTCCTTTATGAAAGAGAGCGATACTCTTGCGAGAGAGTAAGTGTAAAGAGATTTGATTTATTCCGAAAGAGAGAGAGAGAAGAGACGATCAGAGGGAACACCACAACACTCTTGCTTTTGAGAGAGAGAAAGTTTTTTTTTTGGGACATGGGAGGGGACGGGCCAAAAAATTTCATGAAAGAAGAGAGAAGAGAGAAATTTTCTGACTGCGTCGTGATGGAAAACTTTTGCTTTCTGCGCGACAAACGCCTCCAAAATTTTTTCTCGCAAATTATGTATATAACGTATGTACTTCACATGAAACAACCCCGATGAGTGAAGAAGAAGAGAGATGACGACACGTACTCGTCGTCGCGGAGTGCAGTTACTGCTCTCCTCGCTGTCGTCGTCGTCTTCGCGAGAACGAAGAGCGAGGAGTCACCGCTCGTTAGCGTCGACTTCGAATTCTTCTTCTTTGAAAAAATCATCATCGGCAACGACTGCGACGGCGAACAACAACAACAACAGCTCGTCTTCTTCATCTTCGTCTTCGTCTTTAGTGCACTTAAAAAACTTCCAAACGCAACAAGAATACGCGAGAGCGATTGAATTAGGGAAACCTGCACCGGAAAACGCGTGGTGGTGCTACAAGTACTTCTGGGACCCGATCGTCGTCGTTAAGAATAAAACAGATGTTGTTACTCATTCTAAAAAGAAGACGAGAACAGATTACGTTTTGCGAGTGCAACGGGATTCTTCATTTGGCGCGATAAACTCGTACTTTCCTACGTTTGTGTATAAGATATTGAGTGGGTACAGAGGGCACTTACCGAAGAAAGAGTACGACGAGGAGAATCTATTGAGTAATAATAACTTCCCGTGGATGTGGATGTGGCTGAGGCAGGCGACGTCGATGGAGTCGTGGTTCCCGACGCAAGTGCCGGTGTTGGCGCACGTCATCGGCGAAGGAGAAACGAAAAGGAAACCACCTCCATTTAGCGGAACACCGAAGAAATTAACCAAGTATTATCAGTTGAAAGCGAAAAACACGATGGAGATGACCGTACAAGGTAATCAGTTGTTAGACTATATGAGCGCGAATAGTTTGTTGTATTACAGTTCGCAATCCGGGAACGACTGGTGGTCCAAATGGCCTTTGAAGATGTCGCTGAAGAAGAGGAGACAGTTATGGTTAACCATCGTCGGGCTACCGAAAGAGGAAAGTTTGTTAATGCACGAGGGTTTACATAATCAAATGGTTAGGGACGCGAGTTTCGTGTACGCGACCGATTGGACGTTTTCGAAAAAGTTAAAGAAGACGTTTTTAGGGACAGTCGGCACAGCTTCGAGACCAGACTCGAGAGAGCGCGATTTGGTTATTCGGAAGAAGGTAAAAGATAGTAATAATAAGAACAACTCGGCGCAATGGGTATCTACGCATCAGATGAAAGAGTTGGTGGATCCGCACGTCGTCGCGCCGACGTATTTCCCGTTTCCATTTTTTAACAAAGAGGCGAGTAATAATCCGTTAGTCGTCGCCTTCGTTTTGCCGGCGAAAGCAAGAAATGAGAAAGCGGTGGAAGAGCTGTCGGACATTTTCAGATTCGCGCGAGAAACCAACGTGGACGTTGCCGTTTGTGGATTACAAGTGGAAGATAATAAGAGTATGTCGTCCCTCGACAATACGTACGATAAATGGCGATCCTTACAAAACGAAACCGTGAGATTGACTCGAGAGGCATGCTTAATCGAATGGGAAAACCGAATAGGGAATAAAATTATGGATCAAGAGAGAGCGTTTATTGATGCTGATTTAGATTTAGATGCGACTATAGAAGCCTTGAAAGCAGGTCAGTGTCCCTCGAGCAAAGCGAAAGAGAAGTTTGATGATATCGCGTGGACGTTTGCAAAAACGGACGAAGTGGGGGACAAGAAGAAGGACGGGTATCTCGGTCGCGCGATTCGATTTTTCGTACAGCTGGGATTTGATAACACACGCACCGACGAGTTGCTACAGTTTGAGAACTTTGGCACTCGAGCGAAAGTTGCCATCTTGGATACCAAGAAATTTTTGAACGGGGAGATGACGGAAGGCGATATAACAAGCAGAGAAGCATCGCGAAGAGCAAAAGTCGAGACACTCTCTTCTTCAGATTTAGAAATATTCCCGCCTTTGACACAAGTCGAGGATATTTTGCGAAGATTTAGACGTGCTTATAACGTAGCAAAAGCGAAAGAAACGGTTTCGGATTTTTTGACCTATAATTTAGTGTGGTGGGCGAGCGATTCGGTAATCCCCGTAGGAGTACTTGGATACGTCTATGAATCGAAAATTAAAAAATGTATCGATGAACTCGATCGAGCCGGTTTATCGAGGAAAGATCCGTATTTCATCAAAGTAATGGGAAATGTCGAAGCGTACGAGAAAATCATGACGTTTGAAGAACAGAATCTAGAAGACATGAAGGAAAAACTGAACGAGTTGAGATTTTTGTGCGACGATGAAGCGTCGCCTATTCTCGCGCAAGATGAGGAGGAAATCGACACTCTCATACATCGCGTGATCAAAGCGAACGAGGAAGCGAGCAAACGATTCGCGTATTTTCAGGAGAGGGATAAGTTATCTCTCCTTCCGGAATGGAAGGACTACGTTGGTAAAGGTATTTCCTTCGCTGATATTAACTCGAGATCAAATGAGTTTACCGAACTCATGCAAATGATGGCCAATCGATTGCAAAAGCTCAAGGATTGTAAAGAACTCTTTCGCGCGATGGATGAAAATGACCACTTTGCGTTGAAAAATAAAATTACCGAAGCGAACCTTCCGAACTCGGTGATTGAGAAAGCAATACTGCGTCAGAAAGAACTTCAAAAAGCGTACGCGCAGTATCTCAAAGATACGAGAGTGAAAAGAGGGATGAGCGCGTACATGCAACGGTACGAGGGTGAGGTAAACGCTGGGAAATCGATTTGGTACGACAGGAAAAAGGTTTTAGGCACGGGTTCACTTGGAGTTGTCGTCTATGAAGGGTATTATGACGAGAAACATCCGACAACAGGCAAAATCAAACCGCACGATGCGGCGATTAAAAGAATCCCGCTCGATGCGGATAGCAAAAATGCGGACGAGCGAAGACAATTACTCCGAAGAGAGTTTGAGGTTCACCGAAAAATAGCATCGAGAAGAATCACTCGTTTATTCGGCGCAGAGTTAAATGTACACGAAGACGACGATGACTCAAACAAAGCCGCATACGTGGCAACGGAATTATGCGGCGAGACGCTTACATCCTGGTTAGTCAACGGCGGGGTTGCGCTCAAGAAAAAAGATACAGATTTTAAGAAAGCTCGTCAAAGCGTTAAAGAAATCCCGTGGGAGGAACGTGTTAAAGTTGTGAAGCAAATAGCCGTCGCTTTGAAGGAAATACACGCCTCTGGAGTCGCGCATAACGACATCAAGGCTGATAATTGTTTGAAAAGTAGGAATGACGAGATATTCGAAGAAGAAGGAGAAGAACCAACGAAAATCTTTAAAATTTCGGATTTTGGCCTCGCGAAAGAATTCGACGATCGCTTCCAATCGTTCGAAGGAACTCAAAGAAAGGCACAAAGTTTCACGTCGCAGTATGGCATGGGTCCTTCCACTGTGGGCACTGGAAGTATGCAAAACCCGTTGAGAAAACCCCCTGAAGAGCTCTCCTGGGACGGATCTGGGGTGGTGCAACTCACTCCGAAGAGAGACGTCTGGGATCTCGGGTGCTTGGCTTTTCAAGTGCTCACCGGGGCGTGGTCTCCTTATTCTTCGGTGGAAATCAAAGAGGACGATGTCGCCGCGATTACGAGGATGAATCACAAGAAAAGAGAAGGAAGGTACGAAAATTTGAACACTCTTTTACAAGTCGCGAATTTACCTCGGCACGTCCAAGTCGTCTCCAACTATCTGATTGGAAAGACGCTGCATCAAAATCCAAAAAAACGCCCAACTTCTGCGGAGTTCGTGTCAATGATGCAACTGTGTGATCCAGAGTTTTGTATGGAGCAGATAGAGGATGTTGCCGATAGATCCAACCCGGGCAAAGTCGGCAGAGCGAAGAGTTTAATCGGAGATCAAACCACACAAAATTTAGTCGAGAGAGCATGGGTTGGTCGAAAAGCCGACGTGAGGAGAGTGACGGATAATATCAACAACTGGAAAGATCACATCCTGTCGAGTTTATTACAAAGGTCAGAACGAAGAAGAGCGGAAGATAGTGGCAGCAGCGGCAGCAACAACGCGAGACCACTGACGAGATCCCAGAAACGGCGAGCGGCCCGAGAACGACGTCAGAAAGAGAGAGTTATTGCCCCCGATGACACCAACGATAGCGAAGAAGATATCCAAGGAGGTAAAATGGAAACTCTAAAGGTATCTTCGGCTTCGTTAGAGTCCCTGGAAACCGAAATACCAGAGGACAAAAAGCAAGAACAACTCAGCGCCGGCGCGTACTCGAACGATTTTGCAGGTTTAGTCCTTTGCATTCGTAACATCTATACCCATCCACCCATGGGGCACGGAGGAGAAGCCTTTCGAATTCAGCGCGAAATGAAAAGCTGGCTCTCCGCTAATGGCGCGCCGTTTGTGGAAAAACCTGGCGAAGACGAATACGTCAAACTCGAACGCCTCGTCGCGTTGTATTTTGTCACTCGTTTCCCAGACGCCGCGATTATCGCCTATCAATTGTTAAACGATAAGAAATGAGTAAACTAGTATTATTATTAGCATCTATTAGAAGAAACTATTAGTATTATTATTATTACATGCGTTGTTTAATTTCAGCAGACTATGTATGTAGCCCTCGCCGCGCGCGCTGCGAGGAGATGATAGATACTGTTGTTGATCGAACTTAACTTTTCGAATTTATTCATCGCATCGAATCTGGGCACTCGCTCGACTTTTCGATCCAAAGAAGAAAGAGAATTCTTCGATTGCTTGAAAAAAAAGGGGAAGAAAAAAATTGGAAAAAAAGAAATCCTCATTTTTTACCCTGCACGACGCAACCACACACCACTCGTTGCTCTTGCTGTCGCTCTTGTTTTCCTATCACCATTACTACTCCACTGCTATTACTCTCAGAGTAAAACGTTAAGCCCGCGTTTTGTCGCAAATGTCGCCACGCACTCACAGTGATGTCTTCGAGATATAATTTTTGAGTGCGTGCCAACAATTCTTTCTTTTTGTTGGGGGAAAAAGAATAAAGAGAGATGATGAAGAACGTCACGCGAGACATTTCTCCGGCGAAAACAAACGATCAGATTGAAAGAGACATCGAAAAGGAGATGACGACAATGCACGACGAGGATGTGATGTTGTCTTCGCCGCGGTTCTTCTCAGAGGAGGAGGAGGAGAACGAAAATGACGACGCGCAATTTTTGATGCTGAACGTTGGTCCAGTCGGGACGAGGAGAGATTCGTTGAAAACTTCAAAGCGAAGACGAAGGTCTTTAGATTTTACCGCCGCCGCGCTGGGAGAGAATGAACAACAGCAACAAAACGCAGTTGCTCCTCTTCCAATACAACAACATTCCAAGAGTTTTTTAGCCTCGCTACCTCCGATTGATTCCCCGACGCTACTCAAGAAAGAGCAGAAGAAGAAACAGCTCGCGGAGACGACGACGGCGGAGACTATTCCGTTGCACTCGTTGCACTTGCCGGAATCGTTCGTGAAATATTTACACAGGAAAGGGATCAAGAAGTTGTACGATTGGCAATCGGACGTGCTAAACACCCCTGGTGTATTAACGCACGGGCAAAATATCGTGTATTGCGCGCCCACGTCCGGTGGGAAATCCTTAGTCGCGGATATTTTGTTAGCGAGAAGATTGACGCAATACAAAGGGTGCATATGTTTGTTGGTGTTGCCATTCGTGTCCTTATGCGTGGAAAGAGCGAGAGACTTGGAGCTTTTATTGTCGAGCATACATCGATTGCGCGTGTTGCGTCACTTTGGTGGGAGTGGCGGCGGTATACCGAAATCTGGAACTGGGCAAACGTACTTGATTGTGTGCACGCCGGAGAAAGCCAACGCTCTGGTGACGAAGATGATTGAACAACACAGATTGAAAGATTTGAAGTGCGTGGTGGTCGACGAGTTACACATGGTTCAAGAACCAGGGCGAGGTGCGACTTTGGAGTGTTTGTTGACGAAGTTAGTGTACGCGACTGAAGAGAATGGGAGTGGCGCGCCCGGAGATGCCGCAAATACAAACACGGTATTGGGCGACGTGTCGCAATACTCGTCCTCGGACGGCGGGTACTCCATCTTCTCGCCACCGTCTAAAGAAGGTGAAAATACAATGAATAACCAAAGACCGATACAGATTGTTGGCATGTCCGCGACGTTACCGAACGTAAATGCGCTGGCGGAATGGCTGGACGCGTCTTGTAGCATTAGTAACTATCGACCGGTGACGTTGGAAGTCTTCGTCAAATCGAGAAATAATATTATCGACAGTGCGTCGGGCGAAGTCGTTCGTACGTTAGAGCAAGGAAACGATGTGGTACACGTAGGTAAACTGTGCATGGAAACGTTACAGGAAAATGGCCAGGTTCTTGTCTTTTGCGGCACGCGAGATAAATGTCGAGTACTCGCAGATCAGTTGGCGAAAATGAAATTTGTTGATGTTAATTTAGGTATCGGGAACTCGGTCGAGGCGAGAGAACAATTCGCCTACGACGCTTTACCGAGGAACGATAAAGATGGTTCGATTTCCAATATCGCCAAGTACATCATTTCAGGTATTGCGTTCCATCACGCTGGCATGCAAGTAGAAGAACGTCAAGCGATTGAAGTTGCATATAAACGTGGCTTGGTTCGCATCGTATGCGCCACGTCCACGCTCGCGGCGGGCGTGAACATGCCCGCGCGAAGAGTTATCGTTCGCGACTTGCTCGTCGGTGGAACGCAAAAACTGGAACCGAGAAATCTGCAGCAAATGATCGGTCGCGCTGGAAGAGCTGGCTTAGACGATCGAGGCAGCGCTTACGTTTTCGTCAGTCAAGACGTTCCGGAGAAAGTCCTCGAGAAGAAAATCGAGGAAGTGCGCGACATGCTCGAAGGGGATTTGCCCGAGTTGGAATCTGCGTTGGCACAAGCTGGCATGCGGCGTGTCATGTTGGAGGGATGTGCTTCAGGTTTAGTCCGACACGCGAGAGAAGTCAAACGCTACGCGCAGAAAACTCTATTATCCGCGTTGAACGATTTCGACGATTACGTGCAATCCATCGCCGTCGAGGCGTTGAAGTGGTTGCAAGACGAAGCGTTATTGAAATGGTGTCCGAAAACGCACACGTATTCAGCCTCAAATTTAGGAAACGCCGCGGCGCAATCTGGGATGGTTAAAGTCGAATCGATTCGACGCGTCGAACAAGATTTGTTGTTAGCCAGGAAGGCTTTAGTCTTAGCCACGCCTCTGCACTTGTTGTTTCTGATTACTCCGACATTGGATTGGCGCGAAGAGGAAATCGTGCAAAAGAACGGCAAAGTCATCAAGAAGATGGTCCCGCCTAACCCGTTACCTCCATTAAATCAAAAGTTCTTCATGGATTTGTACTCAAACTTAGATCCATTGCAAAAGTCTGTTCTGGAAATGGTCGGTATTGAACGCGCGTACGTCGAAATTCGTTTACAACAAGGTAAAATGGACAACCCGCGTGACGAGAATCATGCGAGGCAACGACTGCTGTGCATTCGATTCATCAACGCGTTAATTTTACTCGACTTAGTCGAAGAAGTCAAAGTCGATCACATATGTAAAAAGTATTCCATCACCGGTCATACGTTGAAAAAGTTGCAGGAAGAATCGGTTCGTTTAGGATTCACCGTCTCGTCCGTGTGCGTGTACATGCGATGGCAGGATTTAGGCGATTTGGTAAATCGCGCTGCGGAACGGCTCATGGTTGGTGGCAGAGAAGATATTTTACCACTCACTTGCGTCGGAGACTGCATAGATGTGACTCGAGCGCGAGCGTTACTAGATGCGGGAATGAAGTCGCCAAAAGATGTCGTCGGATTTGGCGTCAAAAGAGTGCAAAAAGCCATCAAACGTTTGAACACGGTGAAAAACTCGGCACACACGGCGAACCAGATTTTTAGAGCGTGCGAGAAATTTATCGCCGAGGAAGCGAAAGCGGCGAGAGAAGAAGCGGAACAGAGAATGCGTGAGTTGATGGAAGAGGAAGAGTTGTTTTGTTTGGAGGAGGAGAATAACACGACCAATAACACTACGACCACCACGACCACGATGCTTCTCAAGGAAGAAGAAGAAGAAGAGCAAGCGGAAGCGGAAGACATGTGGGCGGGAGGTTGCAGAGGAGGCGTTAAAAAACGAAAAGACCACGTTTTGGTAGAAGGTAAAAATGAGAACGCGAGGAATGCTTCTTCTTTCAAGCGCGCGAAAAGATATCCAACGCCGTTCACGGAGGAAGACGACGACGATTTCGATCTCGACGACAAAACCCCGGGCATTGTCTTCTGCAGAGATGCTGAACAAGTCGCCGCGTTGACAAAGAAATGGCGCGAGTCCGAAAAATACGCCATTCTCTTCGAACCAAACCCACTGGAACCGTTTTCGTTGCCACCGATTGGTATCTTCTTAGCATTTAGCGACGAGTGCGTGTATTTCATGCGCTTACGTGCAAAGTCAAGAGATGAGGCCGGCAACGAAGCGACGGAAATCGTAAACGAAACGAAAGACAAACCGGCGTGCGACGTTGCCACGGCGATTGAGATTTTGCGAGACGCTCGGTCGAAGAAAATGACGATTGATTTGAAACCGCAACTGAGAAGTTTACTCGGTGCAGAAACGTTCGAAGACCGCGAATCGAGATTGAAGAATTCCGCTCGTTCAGTAGCCCAACAACCACACGAGTATTTCTTTGCGTTTTGTGGCGAGCGTGTTTTGGATCTTCGCATCATGGCGTGGTTGTTGCGACCGGACGTGCAGACGACACCGTGCGTCTCTTCTGCAAACGCATGGGGGTCTTCGCGAATTTTGCGGTCGTCTGGTGAAAGTAACAATAACAATAAGGTAGTCTTGAATATGTCATCTGCTGCGATGACCTACGAAACATCCTTGTGCGACGCCATCTTGAGAACGTTCATCGGCGACCTCTCACCCGCGCTGAACGTCTCGAAAATCGAACGCCAATCGACGTACGATCCCCGAGCAAAAAAAAATAGGCACCGAAATAAACTCTCTGTGTTTCGACTAGAGCTAGCCAAAGCTGTGGCGACCATTTGGCACGTCTCGGAGACGTTTGAGCACATGTGCAAGAAAAGCGACGTGTACCAAGCTTTGCGAACGTTGGAAATGCCCTTCGCGCGAGCGTTGGCCGATATTGAAAATGTCGGCGTACCGATTAATGCTGCAGCACTCCAACCACACATCGCAAAAGCTAAAGAGAGACGAGATGAGATCGAAACCATTTGCATGCAATGGTATTCGCCCGAAATGCCCTCAGTGAATTTGAACTCGTCCACGGACGTGAGTATTTTACTGTTTGAAACGTTAGGTTTGACGCCGCCGGACGATGCAATAATTCCAGATTTTAACACCAAACGTTATAACGATAACGGTAAAAATGACAAAATTAAACGCAGGCAGAAGTTTAAAGTTGATGCGGAGTGTTTGAAGCAGTTGGCGCACCCAGTCGCGGCGTTGATATCCGAGCATAGGAGTTTGGGTAAGTACGTAGCTACCGCCGAGGAGCTTTCATTGGTCGCATCTCGTCCCATACAAGAAGAAGACGAAGTCGATGAGGATGGCGTCGATATTTCTCGAACGAAAGCAACGACGAAAGACCGCATATACGCGTTCGCGAACCAAACCGATACGGAAACTGGACGAACGACGTCCGTTAATCCAAACTTGTATTCCATTCCTCACGGCGCCGTTTCTGATGAGAAAGTGCCCACATCTCTGCGCTCGCTCTTTGAAGCTCCACAAGGGCGGATTTTAGTCGCGTGTGATTATGCTCAATTGGAATTGAGGTTAGTCGCGCACTGTTCCGAAGATGCGACGTTGATTTCCGCGCTGAGTTCTAACCCGTTCGAAGAGGAAAATGCGGATCCGTTTACGCGAATCGCCTCGAAATGGATGCGCGTGGATTACAACGCGGTGACTGACGAACAGAGGAAACAAACGAAAAATCTCGTATATGGTGTCATTTACGGTTCCGGCGTAAAATTGTTTGCAAAGAGCTTGAACATCGCTGAGAACGAAGCGACGAAAATGCTCGATGATCTCAAAGGTACCACTTTATTGGGCGTCGAAAAATGGAAATCGCAAATCCTTGCCTTAGAAAAGACGAAAGATTCGCCGCGCGCGAGAACGTTATCGGGACGTTTCAGAGATTTACCAGAACTGAAATCCGAGAATTCCTCGCAAGCTGCTACCGCGGAAAGAGTTTTCATCAACACCTTGATGCAAGGCAGCGCGGTTGACATCCTTAAAATGGCCACCATGTCCGCGCTCGAAAACTTACGCAAGAAGTCCTTGTTGAAAAAAACCGATTTAATCTTAACCATACACGACGAGTTGTTGTTCGAATGCGACGAAAATCTCGCTAAAATGGTTGGTCGGGAGACAAGGAAAGCCATGGAAGATGTCGGGAAACACTTCAATTTGAAAGTTCCTTTATTTGCGGATTTACGAATCTCAAAGACGTGGGCGGATTTGAGCAAACGAAAATAAGGTGTATGAAATGAATACAATAGAAAAAGCCGCGCGGCAAAGAAAGTAGTGGTGTGTAGAAATACGAAGAAGACGACGACGAAAAGTCGCAGGGATGCATATTAGGGCGTGCGTTGTAATAATAATACCACATCTGATGTTTACGCATAGAAGGCGTAGCATTGTACAAAAATATCACCACCATTTTTGCTCCCAAATTCTTTCGCATTACCTAACAGTAACTATTCCCCTAGGCGCTTTCTTTAACGCGTAAAGCAAGATACACAAATGTTCGCCTCAGCGACGATATTGCCAATAGTGCATCAGCATCGTCGTCAGCATCGCGTCGCATCTTCTCGCGCGAGTACTAAGACCGCATCGTCGCACGGCAGACGAAGAAATCAACTCCTCGTCGTCACCAACACCAACACCAATTCGAATTCGTCTGGCATTTGTGGCATCGATTTGGGCACGACGAACAGCGCCGTCGCGATAGTCACGGACTCTGGGAAAACGGAAATCGTCCCGATACCGACAATAAATAACGTGGAAACGACGAGAACGATGCCATCGGTGATACATTTCACGAGTTCCGGTGAAGTTTTGACCGGACACGATGCGGTTCCTTTTTTACGCTCCGACCCGAAAAACACGTTCGGGTCGGTGAAAAGGCTCATAGGAAGGAAATATCGGAAAGCGAAGGAGGATATGAAATCGGTATCGTACGAGTGCTGCTTCGACGACGAGACAAAAAGAGTGGGCATAAAAGTACCGAATTTAGGCGAAGATGTTTCTTTACTTCCAGAAGAAATATCCTCGAAGGTTATCGAGCGACTCGTTCTCGAAGCCGAGCGGTATCGAGGTCTCGAGAGAGGGACGATTGAAAAAGCGGTGATTACGGTTCCTGCGTATTTTGATCAGACGCAAGTGGATGCAACCGTAGATGCGGGGATGATGGCTGGCTTGAAAGTGGTGAAGACGTTGAGAGAACCGGAAGCCGCGGCTTTGGCGTACGGGGTGGACATCATGAACCCGGACTTGGACGAAACGATTTTCGTTTTCGATTTAGGCGGCGGCACGTTCGACGTGTCGATTTTAGAAGTTGGCGGTGGAACGTTGGAGGTGTTAGCCACTGGGGGAGATTCTAGATTAGGCGGGGACGATTTAGACGTAGCCGTAGCGAAATGGATGAGTAAAGAGTGCGATAAGAAAGGGTTGATTGTTGATTTTAGAGGCGCGTTGTTAAACGCCAGGAGGACGAGAGAGAAACTGTCCGACGTGGATGTTGTGAACGTGCCTTTACCACCAGATGGGAAAGAGGTAGCGTTTACGAGACAGATGTTAGAGAAAGCTTGCACGAGCGTTTTGCGACGAATGCGACAGCCGTGCGTGGAATGCGCGGATAGCGCCGGGGTGAACTTGGAACGTCTCAGGCAAATCGAAGAGGCGAAGAACAAGAAGAAAAATAGAAACAAGATTAGCACGAGATCGGCTGGACGGCCATTTGATAGAGTATTATTAGTTGGAGGAGCGACAAAAACGCCTTGTGTGAGAAAGTTTGTCGAAAACACATTTTCGAGGAAACCAGAGTTGGATTTAGTGGACCCGGACGAAGTCGTCGCGCTTGGCGCAGCTGTGAGAGCGGGGAGTTTGTCTGGGACCATAGATAACGTAGATACGTTCAACCCGTTAGAAGCGGGACTTATTCGAGCGTTTGCTGCCGCAAAAGGGCTTAACAATACTGAAGCTGGCGGCGCTGTTGGCGATTTGGAGGATGATGACGGTGAATACGATGAGTTTGACGAAGCGTATTTGAACGAGGACGAGGGCGAGTGGGAAGACGACGAGATCCCAGAAGACTTGGACGATTTGAAAGAGATGATAGAACAATAATAATACGAATAGAATTTTTGCTGCTTTTGTGTGTAGATGTACAATATATGGCGATAGATTGAATACGGTTACTGCTACTACACTGTATGTGTGTTCTTTATTAAGTTTTTTTACTAAACAAACTCTCTTCGAGTCTTTCCGTGATGCTCGCGCCTACGGGTTTCAGTTCTATCGTTCTAATCGTTTTTGGGTTATGATTGTCATCATTGCTATCACCTTCCTCCTCCTCCTCCTCGTCGTCGTCGTCGTTATCAATCTCTTCACTTTCATAGTCCAATGCGAGTAAATGCGCCTCGTGAACCGCTCCAAACTTGTTTTCAAAATCATCCTCGCTCGAGTTTATCTCAGCCGACGCCGATATGAACACGTCCACTCTATTCTCCGCTTTTTCAATCAAAGACCCCAACCTGTCCGGCCATTCGAACACTGACACGCTCGTATTTGAAAAAGTATCCTCTAAATCAATCAACTGCATCACGCTCTTTTCGTCTGGTAATCGATACAGGTCAAAATGGTGCACCTTTTGAACGCCTTTCATCGTATCGCTCTCGTCGTCCTTCTCGTACGTGTTCTGAATCAGATACGTCGGAGACGTGACGGACAAAGACAAACCTTCGTTCAACGCGGAACGAATAAACGCTCTCGCAAACAGAGATTTCCCGGCACCGACGGTGCCGTGCAAACAAATCACATCGCCGCCTCGTATAACCGTTTCGGCTAAAATTTTTGCAATTTGGCCAGTTTGGGAAGGTTTTTTCGTCCTGAACGACATCTTTTTCATCAAAGACGACGCGCTTTTGTTGTCGTTGCTCTCATCATCATCAGTGGCAGCTTTGGTGGTGGTAAACAGTGCTCTGCTGTTACTGTTTTTGTTCAAATAATAATAATAATAATAACAATACCCATCACGCGGCGTCCTCCTTCTCCCTCTGTTTTGCATCATCCTCAAATACCGTTGTTCCGTGTTTTGCCTTTCTGACAAAAAGGACGACGACGAAACCACCACCGCTTTCGTCGTCGTCGTCGCAAAACCACCTCGACGAGAAAAACACCTCCGACAACACATTTTGTTCGCTCTGGCAATACCGTTGATGATCATTTATCGTCGTGTGTTATATTCGTATTCTCTTTCGCCCCAAAACAAAGTGTTGAAAAGGTCATGTTTTTTTTCCCCTTCTTTTTTTCTCTTATACCCTAAACACTGTACAGGGGTGCTTTTCTCTCTCTCTCTCTCTCTCTCTGTGAAAGACATTTTGTCATAAAAAGAGCTTCTCTGAAAGAACGACGACAAAGAGCGACGACCGGAGAGGAGCAGCTAGAAGAAAGAAATAAGACGAGCGAAAAGGAGAGAGACATTTCATCTGAACATCGAGTTGTTGTTCGAGGAAAGAAGAGCGTTTTCTCTAAGTCGCGCTTTTATTTGTTTTTTATTGCAATAGAAGAAAAGAGCAATTGAGAAGAAGAGCGCAGATCTTGTTAGAATTCCGATCACATCAGAAACGCATTCTTTTCCGTATACATAAGTATTCATGACGGTCCCTTCAGAAGGAGAAGAAACGACCACCACCGCTGCGGCGAAAGATGCGCTCGAGAATCTCTCCTTGAGACCGGAAACGGCATCAAACAACAACGCGGGGTGGCAAACGCAAGGTGAAAAAGGAGAAAAAGGAGGGAAACCGAAACCACCCGGGAAAGAAGAATCGACACATAAGTGGAAAGAAGAAGACGATCGAGACTTTCAAACGGTGACAAACAGACGCGCATCCGTGGACCACAAGAGGAGAGAGTATGCAGAACCGAGAGGAAGTGGTGGTGGTATGGGGGGGTTAAGAGGCGGGAGAATTTCAGAAGACCGAGGGGGAGGAGGCGAGAGGAATTCCATCCCTGGTTTGAGACCACCGCGAGGGTACGAGAAGAGAGAAGGAGGAAACGATTTTTATAACCGAAACCGTAAAGATGGACCGTCGAGACCGAACCAAAACAGATCTGGGTTTTCTATTGGAAGAGGTCGAGGTCAAGGAAAAGGTCACGGGAACGTTTTAGGCGGCCCTGGTGGCGGGTACGAAGTGAACATGGCGCAACCGTACGCGCCCGGGTTTAACGAAGCCGAGCTCGAAATCGAAGAGAAGAAAAGTTGCATCTCGGAGGAATTTGAGAAGAGCATCGCGGAACACGCGACAGAGTTTGAGAAGTTGTTTAAAGACGAAAGAGAGTCGAATCCGGATCGCGAGAACATTGAACACGTGTACGGGGCGATGGAACTGGTTAAAATTTTGAGAGATTTGGAAGCGGCGAACGCCTGCGAATTGCCGGCGGAGGTGGATAAAGACACCGTGCCGTTGAGATCGGTGAAACCTGGAGATATGTTGTGGGATTTGACCATGTTCGCAAACAGGGTGAAGACGAATCCGGGGGCGCCAGCAGGGCAACTGAAAGGTCCGGCGTGGAAAGACGGCGAAGACGCTTTGGGACGAAAAAAGAAAGATCGATACGAAGTTGGCGACGGGAAAGGATCGTACTCTACACAAAATAGAGGCGGCAGGAGAGATGAATACGACGGTGTGCCCGAGTGGGCTTTGGATGGGAACCAATTAAAAGACCGAACGGAGGTTGGAGATTCATTTTTGGGCGGTGCCATGCCGGCGTTGACGGAGGAGGAGATGCGCCAGATGCGCGAGGAAATCGCCTCGGGCACGACGAGGTCAGAGGCGAGAGTCGTCCCTGAAAGCGAAAAGATTGAGCTCACCGAAGCTGATATCAATGGTTTAATTACTGAGGACGCGTTTACGCAAGATATTAAAGCGGAATTAATGGAACAAGAAGCGGCGAAGAATCAACCGAGACAACAATCGAGATTTGTCATCGAAGAGGATTCTCCAAACGTGTCTTCCGGCGGTGGCTTTTTCGGAGATTTGGACGCACCGAATGTTGCGCAGCAACATCAAATGATGCAGCAGCAACAGCGGCAGCAACAACCGGCGGCGCCGGTGTCTATACCGACGAACTGGATGTACTTGGATCCCGCGGGCGCGCCGCAAGGACCATTTACGCGAGATGAGATCACAGAGTGGCACCAAGGCGGCTTCTTCCCGATGGATTTACCGTTGAGACCGTCTGATGCACCAATAAACTTCAAGTACGTTCCTCTTCAGGCGCTGTTAAAGATGGGATGGCGGTACGATCAAGTCTTGAACGCCATGAACGGAGGAGTTCGAGCGATTCCCGCGCCAGTTCAGCAACAACAACAACAGCAGCAGCAGCAGCGACAGCCTACCGGAGGTGGTGGCAGCGGCGGCGGCGGGCTGCTTAGTAACATTATGGGTGCAGCGGTGCCGTCTGGGCACCCAGCCGCGCCGTCCGGGCCGACAAAGTCGCTCGCTGATATCGAAGGCGGCGTTGCCGCAGTCAAGAAGGGCATGCCGCAACCGCGCGCCGGTGTGGTTGCGCCGAAGCCGAACGTCGCTCCATCACCATCACCAGCTACTGGAGGTGGTTTATTAGGAAGTATAATGGGTAGTGCCGGTGGTTTACCACAAGGGCATCATCAACAACAACAAGGTCAAAGCAAAGGTATGGGCATGTCGTTACAAGAGATGGAAGATCGACAGCGGGCGATGCTCGTTTTAGAGAAACAAAGCGAAGAAAATGCCCGCATAAATAGACAAAAACAAGAGCAAGAACAAAAACGTTTAGAAATGGAAAGACAGCAAAAACAGCAACAGCAGCAACAGCAGCAGCAACAAGCGCAACAGAAGCCAGCTTGGGGCGGAGCAAAACCAGCTGCCGTTGTCAATGAAGGACGAAGTTTAGCGGACATTCAAAGAGAAGAAGCCGAGTTAGAGAGACAACGCAGAGCGAATGCGCCTGATATGCCCGCAGGAGGCCAAGGTGGTCTTCTGGGAACGCCGTGGGGTACCGGCGCGCCGCAAAACGCTCGAGCACAACCGGCGAAACCGGCGTCGGGTTCCTTGGCGGCAGTCATGGCGCAAGAGCAAGCGCAAGCGAGGAAAAGGCAAGAGATTTTGCAACGCGAAGCGAACGAGAGAATGGCAAACATGAAGGGTGGATGGCAAGGTAGTGGTGGTAGTACTGTCGGCGGTAACGATGGTCAAAAGTCGTTAGCGGAGATTCAACGAGAAGAAGAGGAACGCCGCCAACGTGAAATGGCTGCGAAGAACGAAGAACTGTTGGGTATGCCGCAAAACGCCATCGGCACTGCGTGGGCGACTGGAAAATTAGCAAGTAGTAGTAACCCTCCACCGCCTCAACAGCAACAACCGCCGCCGCCGAAGCGACCGACGATGATGATGCCGCGACAGATGCAAGGTTCGCAACGCAAAGTGCAATCCGATTTCGATCGTCCCGATAGCGCCGGCTCCGCGCCGCGATCCAACCCAGGAAGCCACAACAACTCTATCGCGGATAATATGAACCAAATCGACGGCGACTCTTGGGGTGCGCCTCCGGCGCCGAAGAACAAGCGCGCGTTGCAACAATGGTGCAAACGCGCGATGAAAACGTTGAACGGATCCGAAGATTTAACGCTAGTGGATTTCTTGCTCTCCTTGGCGAGCGCGGGAGAGGTTCAAGAGTACGTTGGTTTATATCTAGGCAACACGCCAAAAGCCACGGAGTTTGGCTTAGAGTTGGTGAAGCAAAAACGAGCGGATCCGAGTTTGAAAGACGGCATCGCGCGCTTGTGAGCTCATAATGGAATAAGAGAGAAAGTAAAACAAATAAAAAGTGGTAATAAAAAGAATAAGCGAATATATCAATCCGTGAATATATAAATACAACAGCAGCGAGCGCGCTAAAAGTTTTAAAAGTCAATACCAGGACACGGTAACCCAAACACTATTCCTCCTATGCACGACTGCAACGGCTTCCCGTATATTATCGGTAACAAGAACGCCGCGCCGATGTTCCCTAAACTTAAAAACGACGCCAAGAACGCGCAAAAAATGCCCACCGCTTTTATCTGTTCTGGATCTTTGAAAAAATCTGACCCTTCTTCGGAGACGTACGTTCCGTCTCGATCGTACACTCTTTGCTTCATCTCCAGCTCTTTCTTTCGTTCATCGTTCAACCGTTTTTCTTTTTCTGAGATGGATTCTTCCTTTTCTGCGAAGAACGATTCGAAGGTTTCCGTGAATGTTTTTTCTTCCTTCGTATCTTCACTCTCTGTCTCCTCTGCATCATCGGAAGAGGCTTTCGTTCTTTTGTGTATCGTATTTGTACGCCCGGGGAAGGTAAAATGTGTCTCGTGATGATGATGATTTCTTTGGGTGTGTTGTTGCTGATGATAATAACGCTTCTTTGCGAAGTTACCTTTACCGTTGCGGTAAAGAACAGTCTCAGCAAAATTCCTCGCGCTCGATGAAATGGTTTTGACGATCATCGTCGTCGTTTACGCCGTCTTTTAATCGTGCTTTTAAATGATGATGTAATTTTGGATGATTTTCGATCCAAAATGGAAAGATATTTCTCATGCAGATATTTCTCTTTAATTTTACAACAGCTTTTCTTCGAATTATTACTTTTGTTGCACGACGCACCCTTTCAACCCGTTCCCGATCGTTCTGGAATCGTCGTCCAACTTTTCCGGGGGGAACCCGCTCAGTTGTAACGGCCTCGTCGCAGACGCTTCTCCATTCGCCTGTCGAATAAAGTCTCGAATGTGCGCGACGGTGTGCGAGAGATTGAACTTGGCGACGAGGCGAGACCCGTCGCGTAAACGAATTTGAATCGACGTCGTCGGTTCTTTCTCGTCCACCGACCACGGTTTCATTTCTTCGAGCGCTTTTCCTCCTCCATCTCCGCCACCACCAACACCCTCGTCGTTTCCTTCTCCCTCTGCTCCTTCCAACTTATTCCCGCTCCCGCTAAACGCCTTCACGCCTTTCGGCGGCGTCCAATCCCTTCTCTCTCGTTTCAAATCAATCTTCACCGGATTCCTCGCCGAGGCTCCGGGGTGCATCAATTCCGGTGGACACATCCCTCGACCAATCATTTCGATAAACTCTTGATTTTCCGATGGATCCCGCAACGGTCCGTCGTCCACCGTGAACCCGTTGTCGTAAAACGTAACCACGCGTTCAATCCGCATCTCTTCTTTTTCCTCTTCTTGGTCTTCTTCTTCTTTCAAGTCGCCGTCCAACGCGTCGTCTTCTTCTTCCTTTTCCTCCTCGGTCATCTTCCTCCCTCTTCCGCTGAAAAAGACCTCTCTTTGGCTTCTGGTCGTCGTCGTATCTTCATCGGTATCGTCCTGTCGATGTCTCGCCCCGTGTCTCAACGCCTCTCGAAACATGTTTCCGTATCGACTGTCCGTGAACTCATCGCCGTCGCCGTTTTCTGGGTGTTCTTTCTGTGAAGGTCGTTTGGAAGGATCGATGACGTTTTGCCCGGACGACGCGCCTCCCGCGTACCACTCCTGCGGTTTGTCCTCTTGATTGCCTTCTTCGTTTTCCTCGGCGTCTTTTATGTCTTTCAGCGTTCGAGGCGCGTTGTTGGTGTTCTCGCCGCCCATCTTTTAATGTGTTTTGTGTTTGTGTTTTAATGACGAGATCTCGTAAAACGTAAAATGTTGGACTTTTTACTCAAAATTGACTATTCGTATTTTTATAAGCGCTCCTTTAATGAACGACGAGGCTTTGAAACTGCTTAAACGGTCGATTCAGAGCGCCTCCGCGCTGCTCTTCTTCTTTAACTTTTTCTTTAAAATTCTTTTGTTTCATCAAAGCTTTGGCGATGCTCGCGATGACTTTCTTTTCCTCGTCGCCGAAGACGTTGAGCGAGTACAAGTCTCGCTCGAGCAAAGCGTTCAAGAAGAGGAGGATTTGTTTATCTTCTTCGTTCTCGTCGCAGAGTTTACTCAGCGCGATGGCGACGCATTCGCACGCTTCTTTCTTCGCGTTCGGTGATGGTGGAGAGGAAGAGACGCCGGCTTTTTCGTAGACGTAACTGCCGACTAAATCGAGTATTTTTTCTACGCTTTCCTTTCTCGTAACTTTTTCGAGGAGGAGTTTCAAACAGCGCAAACTCGTTTGGGTCGTTTGATCGACAAAGATAGGGACGAGAGAGGTGACGGCATCGACGATTGCGGATTCCTCGTTTTCGATTTTGTCGTCGCCGTCGGTTGCTCTTTCAAATGCTCGGAACAAGACGCGTCGGGCGTAGAATCGGCAGACGCCGTCGAGATCTGTCTCGGCGACTTTGACCAACGTCGGCGCGAGTAAAGTGACGAAAGGTTTGAACGCCGAATATTCCAATTGGACCATTTCAAGGAGAGAGCGCAACACGTCTCGACGATCGTCGATGGTGCTCACATCCTCTTCTTTTTTTAAGCAGTCCAACGCGCGCATCACGCGTGCGCCAACGCCGAGCGATTGCGTTTGCGGCTTCCCCGTTACTCGAGCAATCGTCGGAGCAGCGTTAGGTGTTGTGCGCGCAGAAACGGGACCAGGCGTCGGAGCAGCGGATTTGACTACGGACGAGTGTTGACCGCTCATTTTCGTCAGCAATAAGTTCTTTTTCACCGTCGTCGGCGGCATTAAGTTGTTCATTTGCGAAACGTCTAAACCAAACGAGGCTTCGTTGTTGTTGTTGTTGTTGTTGT
>Ga0115556_1000667_pt1 | contig 23003 bp, 18 predicted proteins | sample COGITO_mtgs_1104_5_FD_87282 | JGI IMG/M metagenome (GOLD analysis project Ga0115556, IMG submission 87282) | Pelagic marine microbial communities from North Sea - COGITO_mtgs_110414 | ecosystem: Environmental > Aquatic > Marine > Epipelagic | place: Germany:Helgoland, sampling site Kabeltonne... | reverse complement strand
CTCGAAAAACGACGAATTTTCATCGCCACCACCGATATCTCCTCGAACAAAATCACAAAAACCACCGTCAACGAGACGACGAAAGCGTTCAACATCGCTCGTTTTCGATTCCCGACGTTTTTGTCCTCTTTAATGCGCGATGATGATTGTTCCAAACGCTGTTGTTGTTGTTGCTGCTGCTGAAGAAACCCCACTCCCCCGCGTGGAAATTGCATTTCCTCCGTCCTCTTTCGTCGTTTACCGAGAAGTCTTATTCGTCGTCGTCGTCATCATCATCTTCACGAGAGACAACGAGAAAAGTTCTGAAGTTTTCTTCGTGCGTCGGAAACGAGAGCGTTTGTGTGGCAACCGCCCAATTAAGTGCGATGGAAAAAGTGGATAAAACTTCTGAATTTCTGCAAAAACTCACACAACATTTAGTGCGCTTGATTTACGCGCGCAGACACACACACAGAAAGAGAGAGAGAGAGAAACAATGCAGGCCTCGACGTCCTCTTCGTGCGCGTCGTCGTCTTTGTCGAGCAGCAGCAGCGGCGGCGTTTTTGTTGCTGCGCTTTTAACGCAGAAAAAACAGAATCATCGTCGTCATCAAAATCATCATCTTCAGAACCGATATAGAAGCAGAAGAAAAACGAGGACGATGGCACGACAGAACGAGGACAACAACGACGGTAACAACAGCAATCGCGAAGAAAAAGAAGGACAGTTTTCCAAAGCCGGTCGCTCGGGAACCAATCGAAAATTTACGGAGTATTCCGAGGAAGAGTTGCGAGCGCAAAAAGCGTTCGTACAAGGTGATTTCGGCAAAGTGTCCACGGCGAAAGAGACGTGGGAACCGTTCGTCCGAGCCTCGCGAGCTGGTTTGTTAGACGAGATGCAAAAGTGCGAGAATAGCAAAGAGATGCTCGATTGCGACGCTGTTTTAGCGTCTTTGTTCATCGCGGTGGAAGATGACGCGTTTAAATCGAGGACATCGGTGTGTCTTCCGCAGGAGGCGTACGTGAAAAGGTTGAGAAAGTTGATGGACGAGTTTGAGATGCGGGATATCGCGTATTTCAACGGTCAGTACGACGATAGGATGGTTTTAAAAGCGTTGGAAAGGTATTTGTACGAAGAACATCAGTACAGGCCTCCAGTCGGGTGGATGGAGGCGTTTAGTCCGTACAGAACGTATTTTCACAACGTCATTGCGCAAAAAGTAGGCATCCCGGCGAGTTTAGCGGCGTTGTATATGGGGTGCGTACAGATTTTACGAGCGAGAGAGATTTTGAAAGACGAAGCGTACGTTTTGATATCCAGCTCGAGAGGTTTAGATCCGGATGTTCTACCGCGCACGCCGTGGGGTATCACCAAGGACGATTACCACAATCTCGGCATACCCGCCGACGCGAGGTGGTGTACGCCTAAAATGAGTATCCAAATGCAATTAAGAGCGCTGAAAAGGGCGTTTTGGCCGTGGACTTGGGACGATCGCAGAGATACGGGCATTGAATTGGCTTTGAAAGCGGCCGTGTTCGGGAACGAAGATAGAATGCAAACCGCGGTGAAAGGTGTTGGGATCATTCAACCGACGGGAAGACCCTTCGGCGACTTGGAAATGGCCATCCGAGCGACTGAACGTTTAGCGCTCGTGGCCGAACCGGAGAACATCAGAGATTACGGTATCTTATTGTATCACTCGCAACGATACAAAGAAGCGTACGAGCAGCTCCAAAAATACCAAACCTGGCGGGACGAGGAATTCGAACGATTACAAAAAGGCGGGAAACCATCCGCGGTGGCAATCGAAGTCGACGGAACTCCGAATACAGCTCCAGACATGTCAAAATGGCTCTTCGGTGACCCTTCGGAATACGCCGAGCAAGTCGCGCGAGAGGAGCAGTGGTTGAAGCAGTTGATGCTTATTTTAGAGAGAGAGCTGTTAGAGCAAACGTTGAACATGTAAATTTTAAAACATTGTGTATTACAAGCTGTTATCACTCGTCGCTTGTCTCCGAAGTCTTTCATCGAGGTTCTGGTTCACTTTTCGCGATAAACGCTCGAAGGTAAAACCTTGGGACTCACTGGGAGGATTTCGTAATATTTCAGCGATATTCGGTTTGCGCGCCCATTGAAGTATGCGTTCTCGAAAATTTTCCGTGGCTTCAGGTAACAGAGTTTGAGCTCCCGAGACTGTTTGCCTCGTCAAGTCGCTTGCTCGCCGTAACAGTTCGCCGTCGGGATCGAGTCTGGAGAGCAGACGTTCCGCGTGCTTGATTTTAGGACGTTCTTCGTCCGACTGTGCGGATGCTAACAGCGCCGCGAAGAACGGCACATATAGTGCGATTAGGACGCGCAGAATACGATGGGAAGACATAGACTGTCTTGTTGTAATGAATATGAAAAGGAAGAAAATATTTTTATTGCAAAGCTTTTCCTCATCGTAACTACGAACTACTATAACCTATCTAAACCACCCACAACTATCAATAATAATAATTTGAAATCCAACGTTCAACGCATTAGATGTCGATGATGTTGATTCCCGGCGGTAAGGATTGTTTTAATCGCGTCGCTTTGTCTTGGTCTTGCACTCTCAACGTGTACAAGTATTTGGAGCAGCGAACTTTGAACTTTGTGACGGAACCGGTTTTCTTGATTTTCACCGACTTGGCGTCCTTGCGTCGCGCTTTCAAAAGAAAATCTTTGATATCAGCAATTTGTTTCGGCTGAAATTGTGATGATAAACAGAGAGAGAGAAAGAGAGAGGAGGTGGAGTAGGTCAGCGAAATGAATACTTCTATAAGCGAGTTCGAGAAAAGAGTCTCGGTCCAGGAGGAGAAAATCGACTTCGTCGTCGTCGTCCCCCAACAGGGCTTCGCGCAAAAAATCCTAAACTCGAAATCGATCCTCGCGAAGGACACGCGACGCGATTCACGCTTCGTTCGTATCGAGAAAGTCTTCTTCTTTGAAGCATGCGAGCCGTTATAAAAGCTCAATACTAATCGGCGCGATCCTTCCTGCGCGGCGGCTCTCGCTGTCCGCCGCGAGACACCCGATTTCGCGCCCTTCTTCGGAAAAAAGGCGCTTAATAGTAAATCGCGCCTATTCCCTCTCGCGCGCGCGATATTCTTGGAAGCTAAACGCGGCATGAATTGCACCACACTCCGCATTCTGCGCGCGATGTGACCTCCATAACACGACGACGACGACGAGAAAACAACACGAGGGAATAAAACTTACCATGATGTTTATGAAATTACTTGTGGTGAGCGTTAAAAAACTGAGGGGTGAAGGGTGCGAGATGAAAAAATTATGAGCAGCAGGAAAGACTGAAAGAACAGTGAGTGAAAAAAAAATATGAATGTATACACGCGCGCCTCATTTATTAGATCGAAAGGAAGCCTGTTCTCTCTCATCGTTGGAACACCATTGTCGTCGTCCGTCGTCATCGTCGTCGAAGTAATATTATTAATATCGTTGTTGTTGTTGTTGTTATTCTTCGCATGTTGTTATCTTTTACTTCTTCTTACCGTTTTTGTTTGCCGGCGCGCTCTTCTTTTCGAAGAGCTTTTCGTTCAACGTTTTCTTCTTATACTTTGGATCTTTTTTCGCTTTTTCTTCCTCTTGGTTGTTGTGGACGAACGCCAAAAGGCCGTAGGAGATCAATCCACCCAAGAGGAGTTTCGCTTTTCCACCAAGACCTCCTCCGGATTGTCCGTTCTTCGCTTTGTTTTTCTTTCTAAACGAAGTTTGAATCTTCTTCGCCGCCGCTTCCTCTTCCTTGGAATACTCCTTGTCGTTGTAATCCGGAATCGCGCCTTTTCCATCTCTACCAGTTCTCTCTGGGGTCTTTTTATCCGGATAATACGTCAGAATTAACCTCACTTGCCCACCAACCGCGTTTCCGTCTCGATTGAACAAGTTGAAACTCTTGTCGATTTCTCCGTTTAACATCTCGCAGTTCAACACGATTTGCTTCACGTGAAACGCCGCGTTCGCCACCGCTTTCTTCCCGCCAATAAACGAACTCGTCTTTTGTTTAAACAATAAAATTCTCAATTCCTCGTTTTTCTCCTCGTCGATGGAAAACTCAAACGCGTCCGCGAAGTCGATGCGGTGGTCGAACACTTCCTTCATCTCCGTTTTTCGTTTTTGACGAGGCGCATCTTTATTTACCGGGTCTCGTATTTCCACTTTCACCGCGCAAAATTTCGTGTTCTGCGTGTCCGAAGCCGGAGTTTCCAGCTCCAACACTGATGTTTTTAATGTTGATTATGGTTTGAGTAGTAGTATTTGAGAAGAACGAGAGAAGAAGTGTGAATACGATGAAATTTCAAAACAGGAACGACGAGAGAGATATTCTTTCGACGATCGAATGAATTCTTCTTCTTCTCTTCTGAGAGAGAGAGAGAGAACGAGAACGAGAACGAGCGCGCCGCGATCTTTCGGATCGGGAGAAAGAGAAAGTTTCAGCGACGAAACGCGATCAAATCTTTACCTTTGACTCTTAAAACGCCCATTAATTATTATGGTATTGCAACAAAGCGTCGAGGTGTTTTTTATATCTCGCAAACGAGTGTGTTTTTGATGCACAAAACAACAACAAAAACAAAAAAACTCGTGCCTTCTTCAAAAAGAAAGCGCAGACCTTCAGAGCGAGAGGACAACACCAAGCAGAAGAAAGAGGAGGAAAAAAATGCAAAAAGAAGAACCTGCGTCGGTTCGTTTTCCAGATTTCCAGATTTTTGCGACACTTTTTTCTCCTCTTCTCTCTCTTCGTCCGTCGCGTTTGTTGGTCGTTTTCTCTCTCTTCTCGAACACACCGCATCTCCCATCTCCCATCCGATCGTCTTCCTCGCGCGCGCTGTGCTCTTCTTGGGTTTCAAACGCGAGAGAGAGAGAAAGAGAGAAGGAATAAAAGTAGTGTTGCGATCATCAACACTAATAATAATAATAATAAAGTATGATCAAACACGACATCAAAGACGGATTCAAGTGGCGGAAATACGGTCAGAAGAACATCAAATCGGCCTCGTTCCCGAGAAGTTACTACCGATGCACGAAACCGGATTGTCCAGCCAGGAAGCAAGTGGAAAACGGACTCGCGAAGTACGAAAACCAGCACAATCACGAGAAACCGAGCTTGTTATTGCTCAGTCAGCAGAAAAACAAGTCACAGCAGCAGAAAGATATCATCGGCACACCCAACAAGGTGGAAAAGAAGAAGAGTAAAGGTAAGAATCAACCCATTCTCGCCCGCATGGCAGTTGTTCGTCTTTGATTTTTTGTCTTCGTTTCGTATAAAAATATTTGACTGCTTTCTCATTTCTGTCCTGACGGTTGAAAAACTAAATTTTTCTCTTCTTCGAACAGGACGTCCGCCGGGATCGATATCATCTTTAGGAGGTGTGGGTGGTTGCTACAAGAAGATTAAAGCACCGAAAGCGGCGAGGAAGTTTTACCACGACGATGATGATGATGATGGAGGAAATGATGGAGGAAATGATCGACCGCCGCCTCACCCGCTGGTGGCGGCGTTGAGAGCGCTCTCGCCGAAACTCGCGAGAAGAGAAGAAGAAAATAACGAGAAGAGAGAAGACGGGAATACTAATGAGAATAACAATAATAGAGATGATAGTAGTAAGAAGAGAAGCGACGGAGAGATGGCGGCGGCAATCTTCTCCATGGAGGAAGCGCCGTTATCGCCGGGGTATTGGGATAAAGCGGAAGGCTCGTATTTCGACGATACCGGAAATCCGCACGGCGGCGGGGGTGAGAACATCAAGACTCAGGCACGGTTCGGGACGACGGCAGTTACCGGCAGCGCGACGAAGAAACAACAGCGCCCAAAGAATATCGAGGTGAGTACCAATCACGGATACTTTGGAGGAGGAGGAGGAGGAGGAGGAGGAGGTGGAAGTGGTGGGATTACCGGATTCTTGACCTCGCCGCGATTGACCGGAATAGTGAGCAACGTGTTCACCGGCGCGAAAGATTTTTGCGAGTTTCGACAAATGCTTTCACCGGACGAATGCAACGAAGGGAAGAAGAAGAAGAAGAAGAAGAAGAAGAAGCAAGTCGGTGGTACAAACGCGCCGCAGCCGTTTGAAAGTGACAACGAACGAAACGACGACGAAGGAGAAGAAGGTGAAGACGAAGAAGAGAACGAAACGAAGAAAGTCGAAGATCCAGGTCCGCTCGTTTATCAACAGTCCCCAAAGTGCGCAAGAAAGAAAGAACGATTCTCATCGGCGGCGATGGAGGAGGAAGACGACGTCGACGTTGTGAACATTGACGCGACGCCTGAAAAGTTTGGCAAGAAAGATTTCAAGGCGATTGCAAAGTCCAGGCGAGGACTGCTACCGTTCATTGAAGAACAAGGCATGTTACTGGACAAGGATGAATCCGGAAGCGCGCTTAGCCGCGAAGAGACCGTTTTGCACGCTTTTTCCAAGAGAGAAGTGCACAACAATCCGTTGCAGTCTCCCAAGGGCGCCAAGACATCCTTCAAAGATGCCAAGAAAGCGAACAAAATTTTGTCTTGTTCAACCGCATCTGGTGGTAAAATTTCCAAGAAGAAAAGTAAGAAGAGTAAACTCACGTCTTCGGAGGCTTTAGCCGCCGAGACGTATTGCGAAGCCATCTTGAAAGGTATGCGACACGAAGAAGCTTCCGCGATTGCCGCGCAGAAAGTTCGCGAAATGAACGAAAAGACCCAGCGATTGAAAGAACTCGCGCGCGAAAGGAAGAAGGCGCGAAGCCTCGTTCCACCGTCAATGCCGCCGCAGCAAGGGAGCGGCGCGCTTGGAAAAAACAACGCTTTCTCGAGACTGTACGAAGCAGACGTGTACGACAACAGTAAGACAAACTCGTATCAAGTGTCTCCCGCGGTGAGCGATCACGGAGAAGGGCAGCAACCTGCTGCCAATTTTGCTGGCGCTCCAGCGCTAAACAATAGCAACGTTGACACCTACACTGCTCATGATACTAATAATAATAATGCTAATGGTGATAATAAAACTACGAACGGTGGCGGCGGCGGCGGTGGTGGTTTGTGGTCGCCAATTTGGCAGATGGAAAAAGCCGTCTCGCAGTTTTGCTCGAGCTATTTCCCGACTCTGGGCGAAGAGGATTTGAACCTCCCAGATCCACTCGGTGACTTTGAAGCTTTATCGCCGCCGCGACAAAAAGAAAATGGAGGAGGACACGTACCCGGCGGGTCTCGCATGATTTGGTGGACCCGATGAGAAAATATTTTTTATGATAAAACGCTCGCATGTATACATGTATACTTATTCTGGAACTGTTTTAATTTTGTATCTACGCAACTAATAATAATAAAACTTTACGTTATTCTTCTACGCGGTGCTATCCTTTTTTCTCTCTACTTCTAATCGCCTTTCCCTTTCGGCGGCGGCCCGCGAATATCGTTCAAACTCTCCCGAAAATTTGGCGAATCCGCTCTTTTCTCCTCCCTCAAATCCGCCGTCAAGTGAAGCGCTTTCGATTTCAACTTTGAAAACAACGTCTTCGACTTATATTTCATCGCGGCTCGTATTCCCGTACCTTCCATGGTAATCGCTTCCGCCGCCGCCGCAGGTTTCTCCTTGTGCGGCGTAAACAGAGGTTTATCTCTCGCAAACATACTACTCGGACCATACCCATTCGCTACGGTCGCGTGCTGACTTTTTTGAGACGCATCGTTACTATTACTATTCACATCGTTCTCTTTCTCTCTCTCTTTCTTTCTCGTTTTCGTCTCGCTTTTCCCATACTCTCCTTTCTTCTCCGCCGGTTTGTATTCGTATCGTATCGTATCAATCACTTCAATTTCTTTTTTATGAGCTTCTTTCTCGTCGTCGTCGTCCTTGGCTGTGTTCGTGTTCGTTTTCGTCGTCGTCCCTTTTTCCGGCGTTCCGGGAAGCGAATAATGTCTCCTCAACTTATCGATAGCTTTTTCCGACGAGGACGAAGTAGATGGTTTCGTTTCGGAATCATTATTTATTTTCTTCCCGTCTCGATCGAAATACGGAATCATCACCCACCCTTTCGCGTGCGCGGTGTTTTCGTTCACCAACGTTCCGTTGTTCGCTCGATGGATGTCCGCCATGGCGATGTTGTATTTAATGCACAACCCGGCTAAGGTTTCCGTAGGTTCGATGTTCCGACGGAACGCTGTTCTTCCAACATTAGTATTTTTACTCGAAGAAGAAGAAGAAGAAGAAGAAGAAGACATAATAATGCCGTGCGTTTTTTGAGACGTATACTTCGTGCGCGCGTGTGTGTATCGTTTTGTCTTCTCTTCTTTTCTTCTTCTCACGATGAGCAGCGCGAGCAGCTTTTACAAAGCGAAAGCGTGTCGTTTTATGCGCGCATGTGTTGTGTAGTGAGTGTTGGAGTCCCTCTTTTTCCAACAACTTTACGTACTAAAAAAGTGGGGGACAGACACAAAACTGCAAAAATCAACTCTCGAGAAAATTAGTGAATCGAAAGAAGACGAAGATAACAACGGAAATGGCCCCGGCAGCTTCTGACGCCGGCGAGATAGCCAAGGAGGAAGTGGACGCGGTGTTTGCGGCCGCGTTAGCCGCCGCTCCTCCTCTTCGAGAGGTACCTCCTCCTCCTTCATTTATTCGTCAAACTGATGAGACGAAAGAAGAAGAAGTGAAAGAAGAAATAGGAGTAAACGTCGTCAACGTTCCGCCTCCTCCGAACGCGACGATGGGTAATAATACGATTCAGCGTGAGCAGCACGAGCAAAGAGCGATATCGACGTTTATCGTCAAAGCTGACGACGACGAGAAAATCATCACCCAAACGGAGAAAGAGGAGGAGAAGTTAGCACTGACGGCGAGAGAGGCGTTTTTAGCCACGTTCGCGAATTACAACAAAAAGAAGACACTTGGGTTGAGGAACGGAGACGAGAAGGAAGACGAAGAGCGAGGGAAAATGCTACCGTCGTCGTCGGAAGCTATAAAATTGAAAAATCCACCACCGAATCCGATTCGATTGCAATCGCCGTACGGATTGATCGACCCGTTGAAGTGTACCGCCACGGGAACGTTGGTGAGCGGATGTAAGAAGAACGAAACGGCGAAAGTATACGTGCAAATGCGAGACGAGATGGGAAACGCGCTGACAAAACCGACAAAAGAGGAAGTGGAGATGATGAAGAAATGCGGAAAGATGACGGTGGAAGGACGCGTTTTGTTAGCTTCGACGACGAAAGAGAACGCCGCGAAGGAAGAGTTTGATACTTTCGAGTTGAAGGTTATGGATGGGAAGTCCTTGGTGTATTACGGAGAGTATCGACCGTTGGAGAGAGGAACGTACAACGTATATGTGGACGTGGTGTTCAACGAGCAAAGAAATCCGAAGAATAACGGACGGTTTAAGATTGAAGGGTCGCCGTTTCCGGTCTATTCCGAAGATACGGGAGGAGCGCATCTTCATAACGGAATCGGTGAAAATGAAAGGGAACGCAGCAACATAGGTGACTTTAAGACGAATGTGAATGCGAATACTTCGAATGCTGCTCAAAACGATGTGCACGCTCCTTCGACTGGTATCGATGGCCCGACGTCATTTGATATCGGCGGAGGTATCTCCGTGGAAAATGATAAAGACGACAAGAGAACTGTCCACGTGGCAAATTTATCGATAGCGATGAATCAAGATGCGTTAGTTCAGCTCATGTCGCACGTAGGAACTGTAGTTGCAACCAAAATGGGAGGTGAAGGTAAGACGTACGCGTTCGTTGAGTTCTTGTCGCACGAACAGGCAAGGACGGCGAAAGGATTAAACGGCATGGAAATAGGCGGCAGAAGTTTAAAAGTTGAATTTTCGAAGCAATCGAGGTTAATCGGGACGACCACGAATGTTGTCATTCATTACGGACCTCAGCAACAGTTGGCTTTGGAACAAGAGCAGAAAAAGAAGGAAAAAGAAAGAGAGGAGAAAGAACGCGCGAGAAATCAAATGAGAGAGGAAAGAGACAGAGTGCGAGAGGAAAGAGAGAGAGTGCGAGAGGAAAGAGAAAGAGCGCGAGCGCAAGAGATATTAGCGGCAGAAAAGAGTAAACCGATATATTCCAATCCGAACGTTCGACATCAAATCGAAATGCAGAAAGTCTTGGAGGGAAAAACTGAAGAGGAGATATTATTAGAGCGCGCTCGAGCGCAAAAAAGGATGAAACCAGACCAACCTGGAAAACTTATGACGGCGGCAGAACGCGCCGCAAAACGCGCGCAAGAAATCAGCGCCCGATTGAACGCGAAGAGATAGACGCAAATAGATTTTAGATTACATTAGATACTTTCAATAATAGCATATATATTCGCGCTTTTTTTCTTTCGCTCAATCTCACAATCACCTACTCTATTTTGTATATGTCTAATATCCACACGCACACGATGTTGTAGATGGCGTATAACACATACAACCCGATGTATACCCATCCAATCTTTGGCGATAGCGTGAACCCACTCGCCGCCACTGATCCGAAATAAATAAACAAAACCCCGGCTAAAATAAGCGTGCTTGGGATCAACTCGTTCGTCGTTACGATCAAATAATTTGGCGTTTGCCACGATAAATAGCAAAGCCACGGCAATCCCAATCCGAGCCAAATATCAAACACGTTCGATCCGACGGCGTTTGCAACCGCCATGTTCGCCAAGCCATCTTTCGCGACCGCAATTGAACTCAAAGCATCTGGAATTGAAGTTCCCGCAGCTAAAACAGTCGTTCCCATGACGACTGGAGGAATCTTCAAAATGCAACCGATTCTAGTGCACCAATCAACCATAAAGTGCGTGATGAATCCGATAAAAACGATGGACATGAGAAACGACATCGGATACCATGTTTTCCACTTTTCTTTCTGGCAGTTTGGAATGCAAAATGCAAAGACGCAATACCAAGGCATGGATAACAAATACATCGGAATTTGTTTCTTGTTCTCCGGGAGCGCGAAGGACAGTTCCTCTTCTTCTCTGGCGTCTTCAATGGAGAGTACCGACGCGACGTTTGTCGAACGGTCGCCGGTGGAGGACAACCCGTTCTTTTCGCGCATCTTCAGAACATGTTCAACCAAAAGCGCGTCTGATCGCATCTTACGAATCGCACTCTTCGAAATATAGCTCGAGCTGATACTAACACCGACGCGATCGTCTGGATCTTTTCCAGTCTCTTCGCGAATTTTGTCGCGATACGTTTTCGTCTTTTTTCTCCAGACGTTTGCCGCCGCTTTCGCCGCGAGAATCGCCGATATGTTCGGCGTTGCTCCCTCTTCGCTCGGTCGCCCTTCGCCTCCGTCGCTCGGTGCTTCTCCGGTTTCCGCTTGGCTCGCTTCTATTTCTGCTTGTAGACTTTTGTTCAACTCCATGAGCGTCTTTGCTCGCTCTGGCCACAACAAATCCATTTTGCGCATGAAAAATTCGTTATACGTCATGAACAAAATGTAAAGGCCGTACAAACCGACGTAGATCCCACCTTCCCACCAATCAACCCGGCCTCCTGAAAACGTCGTCGCAATCCCAACCACCGCGGCACCGTAAAACGTACAATCTCTTACCAAAGGTTTCCAATCTAAAATCAAGGTGTCGCCGACAGAAATCGTCGTTATCCCGATGATTATCAAAATGTTAAATATCGCGCTCCCGACAATCGTACCGACGCCAATAGACGACGACGCGTTCGCATTCACCAACGACATCAACGAACTCGCAAGTTCCGGTGCAGACGACCCCGCTGCCATGAATGTCGCCCCGGCGACGTCGTCGGACAAGCCCAACGCTTCCGATATCGCCTCCAACGACGCGACAAAATAGTCGTCGCAGACTATCGCTATCCCCAAGAATAAATACAAAACGCCGACAAAATACCCGATTAATCCTCCAACTTTCTCCCAATCTTTCGTTGGTTTGCATTTGCCGCCACCTGCGGACAACAGTCGTCGTCCTCCTCCACCCATATCGGTTGTCGTCGTCGCCGATTTTGACACCAAGTCAAATGAAGACGATGAGGAGGAGGAGGACGACGACGAGAAGACCGCCGAGAGCGTCGCTAAAAGCGCGAACAAAGCGAAACCGCACAGGAAAGCGCGCATTCTGTTGTTATCAGAGAAAGAGAGAGAGAGTGCGTGTGTTAATGAGTACGCGACACGAATACTATTTACCCCGACCCCTTCCTTGAAAGAAAAAAGGAGAAAAAGACCGTTTGACGAACGGGTGATGACGATTGAAAAAATTCGAATCCATGTACTGATACTAAACGTACCTCAACCGCTCCTTCGTGCTCTGCGACAGTCTCGAACGCGCTCTTCTCGCGTTCGGTATTCTCATCGTCGTCGTCGTCGCTCTTCTTCCTGCCGCCATTTTTTAGAACAACAACAACCACAACAGAAAGGATTAATAAGGGGAAAATGTTTGTGATGCTATTTTTAGCTAGGAAGGAATATTATTTTTTCTCTCTCCTCTGCCTTTTCTGGTGAATTCCTCTTCGTCTACGACCAGAAAGAGAAATCGACCAGCTGCAACAGCGATGGTACTACTTTCTCTCTCTTTCTTTCTCTCTTTTATTCAAACGACGCTCTTATATAATAAAACGGACTTTACGGTTATTGAAAACTACTACCCGTATACAGAGAGAGAGAGAGAGAGAGAGAGGAAAGAAAGCGTGGTTAGAAGTCTCTTGTGTGTGTGTGTGATTGAAATGTGGGATGACAGAGACAAGAAAGAGATACAAAAAAAGTATGTGAAGAGGGGGACAAAAACGCTCCTCTCTTTTTTGGTGTTTTGAAACTCGCTCGCCTTTACAAAAAAAATTATTAAACGGACACAAAAAGAAAAAGAAGAGATCCGAATTAGTAGTAAGTATGAATCCACCTAATCCTTCGTCTCATCAGTATCACCAACCGGGACCACCGATGCACAACGGAGGGTATCAGCAACAACAACATAACGCTCCGGCTCCTGCGCCTCCACCGGGATCATCCGCAACAGCCGGGTATCCCTCTTCTGCGCCTCCGACGGGGATGAATTTGCAAAATAATAATTCTCCTTTACACGCGCATCCGCAGGCACCTCCGAGAGTCCATTTCGGTGGGACGCCTCCTCCACCAACATCGTCGTCGACTTCGACGAATACTGGGTTTCGAGGAGGAGCGCAGCAGCAGCAACAACCGCCGGCTTCGTCTTTCTCGTCGTATCCTCAGCAGCCGCCCGGGCAGGCGCAATATCCTCCGTCGGGGATGGGTGGTCAACCACCTTTACAACAACAACAACAACAACAACAACAACAACAACAACAACAGAATTTTCAATCCGCTCCTCCAGCGGCGATGGGAGGAGGTATATCGCAAGGAAGCAGCAGATACCCAAACCCAACGCCGCAAACAACGACGCAACAAGGGTATCAACAAACACCGCAACAGCAAGAGAATGTTGGTGGTGTTGGTGCGAGGACGTATCCGCAGTATCCCGGGACAACGAGCAGCGCTCCGCAACAACAACAACCGCAGTACGGAGGAGGACAACCGCAACAACAGCAGCAACATTATCAGCAAGGGATGCCGAGTAGCGGGTATAATCCTCCACAAGCACCGCACAGCTTAAATCAAGGGTTTCAGCGGTACGGTCCGCAGCCAACACCACAGTCTGCGGCTTCTAAAATCGATCCTTCGCAGATTCCGAGACCGCGGCACGACTCGCACGCGGATCGAACTATTTTTGATACTAGAAACCCACAAACGGGTGCTCCGATGCACCCACCAGGAGCGACTTCGAATTTTATGGCGAGAGATGTTGGGAACGCGAATCCAAGGTTCATTCGATCGACCACGAGCACGATTCCGAATCAATCTGATTTGTTACAAACGTCCGGGATGCCGTTGGCGGTGTTTGTCAATCCTTTGGCGACTTTAAAAAACGACGAGGTGCAAGTTCCGATCGTAGATAACGGAGGAATGGGTCCGGTGAGATGTTTGCGATGTAAAGCGTACGTGAACCCAGGAATGCGATGGGTGGATCATTTCCGATTTGCGTGCAATTTTTGCGCTCACGTGAGTGAGTGTCCTCGCGAATACGCGTGCGCTTTAGGATCTGACGGGAAAAGGCAAGATTGGATGCAACGTCCAGAGTTATGCCGTGGAAGCGTAGAATATATGGCTCCAGAAGAGTACATGGTTCGAGCGCCAATGCGACCAAGCTACTTCTTTGTTATCGATGCGAGTCCGTCGGCGGTCCAAAGCGGCGTGACGGTATCGGCGTGTGAAGTCATCTCTAGAACTTTGGATAACATTCAAGGCGGCGACACCGCGAGCGTGGGGATTGCGACGTTCGATGGTACCGTGCACTTTTACGCCATTCGCGGAGACGATGAGAACAACAACGCAAGCAACGAAAATCAGGAGAATGAAAAGCCGACGACGTCAAACGGCGCGACAAAAACGCCGAAAATGCTCATCGTTCCAGACGTGGACGATCCCTATGCGCCTCTGCCGAAAGATCTACTCGTGAATTTGAACAAGAACAAAGAAACACTTAAGACTTTATTGAAACAAATTCCAGAGATGTTTGCGAATTCGCGTCCATCGGCGGTAGCGAGCGGCGCGGCTATCAAATCTGCCATCGACGCTTTGAAGTATAAGGGAGGGAAAGTTATGCTCTTTCTCGGATCGATGTGTTCGGGTGGATGGGGAAAACTGGAAGTGCGTACGCACTCTGGAAATGTAGAAAAAGAACCTCTGAAAATTATGAAACCGGCGGAGAAATGCTATCAAGATTGCGCAACGGAAGCTGCAGAATATCAAATCGGCATCGACATTTTCGTGTGCGGTTCGCAACCTGTAGATTTGGCAACTTTAGGCGTTTTGACGAGAACAACTGGTGGCACATTGTATAGATACCCGAACTTTAACGTGCAGTTAGATTTTGCGCAGTTGCTGAACGATGTGCGATGGAACTTTTTGCGACCACAAGGCATGGAAGCGGTGATGCGGGTGAGAGCTTCTCAAGGTTTAGGCGTCGCCGAATACGGCGGATATTTCTGCAAACGCACGCCGACGGATGTTGATTTGCCAGTTTTGGATGGGGAGAAATCAATCATGGTCAACTTAAGATACGAAGACAAGTTAGTAGACGGAGCGGAAGCGTACGTACAGTGCGCCTTGTTGTATACGACGATGACTGGAGAGCGCAGAATTCGTGTCCATACGCTCGCGTTACCGGTGACATCTGTTCTCGGCACGTTATTTAGAAACGCAGACTTAGATGCGCAAACTTGCTTCATGGTTCGGAAAGCTGCGAATACACTTTTGGGTGGGAAACACACGATTGCAGCCGCAAAAGATGCCGCTTTGGCGCAATGCGTGTCTTCCCTTTACGCTTATCGTAAATACTGCGCCTCCAACAACGCCTCCGGGCAACTCATTTTACCTGAAGCGTTGAAGACTTTACCACTGTACACAATTGGCATGTACAAATCGAACGGCTTGCGATCAGAAGCTTCGGCGGACGATCGCGCGAACTGGCTTTTTAGGATGCTAAAGAGCGATCCGTCTGAAACGACGCCTTCGGTATATCCGCGACTGTTTCCGTTGCACTTCATCTTAGAGGACGATGGATTCCAAGCGAACCAAAAGCAGAGGCACGACGATGGTGACCAGGCGGCGAGCATTACCGATTCCTTTCCGCCATTTCCACCGTGTCAATGGCTCTCCGCTGAAAAACTCGACGGCGATGGCTTATACCTTCTCGAAGACGGCGGCGAGATGCTCGTTTGGGTCGGACGAAACTACCCGCAAGACCGGTTAAAAGAAGTCTTTGGTGTAGACACCGTAGACCAACTCGACGCTCGACGATCCATGCTTCCGCCAAACTTACCAAACGAAAGAAATAAACGCATGAACGCCTTCATCAACTCCATGCGTAAAGCTCGATCTGGATATTTGCGCATGCGCATCTTGAAGCGAAACGACGCCATGGAGACGTTGTTTTATAACCGCTTAATCGAAGATAGAAGCGTTGCGGGAATGTCTTACGTAGAGTTTCTCTGTCACGTTCACAGATTGATTCAAAACAAGTTCACTTAGAAAGAGAGAGAGAGAGAGAGAGAAATTGTAACTACTTATTATTAGAAGAAGAAGAATGAATGAATATACACCCCCGTCTCTTTTCGTTTTCACTTTTTCACATGCATAAAGAAGTTCGTTACATTTATAGAGAGATCACTTACTTGTTTAAATCAAATCGAAGAAACAGCGTTCACTCTCAAATTGTTGTGCGAGATATAACGCGGAGCAAACATGAAGATTGCGGTCGAGGGGTGTTGCCACGGCGAACTGGAAACCATTTACGCAGCCATGGAGAAAATTGAGAAGAAAGAAGGCATCAAAATCGACTTGTTGATATGTTGCGGTGATTTTCAAGCCATACGGAACAAGCGCGACTTGGAGTGCATGTCGGTGCCGATTAAATATCGCGAGATGGGGACTTTTTACAAGTATTACAGCGGAGAGTTGAAAGCGCCGTACCCGACTCTGTTCATCGGAGGCAATCACGAGGCGTCTAATTACTTGTGGGAACTCTATTACGGCGGTTTCGGAGCGCCAAATATTTACTATTTAGGACACTCTGGATGCATTAAGTTTGGCGATTTACGCATAGCTGGTTTGTCTGGAATATATAAACAGTACGATTACAGGAAAGGACACTTCGAACGACCGCCTTATACGCAGGATAAGCAAGTAAAAACGGCGTATCACGTGCGAGAGTTTGACGCGTTCAAGTTGAAACAGATTCGGGAACCGGTGGATGTGTTTTTGTCTCACGATTGGCCGAGAGGGATTGAAAAGTTTGGTGACATTCAAGATTTGTTAAGGAAGAAGAAGTTTTTGAAGGAAGATATACAGAAGAATCAGTTAGGATCGGTTCCTGCGATGGAGATTTTGAAACAGTTGAAACCGACGTATTCGTTTTCGGCGCATTTGCACGTAAAATTTGAAGCGATGATAAGTCACGAGAACGGAGCATCGACGCACTTTTTAGCCTTGGATAAATGCATACCACACGCACCAAATAGACAATTCTTACAGGTGATCGATTTACCGGAGAAGAGTTCGGATGGAGGGTTTCAATTAGATATGGAATGGTTGGCGATTACAAAAGCGAACCATGCTTTTCAATCCTTCACAAAGGCGCCGGCGAAACTTCCCGATTATGGAGTGCCGGAATCGGTTGATTTAACCAATTCAATTGAGTTTGTGAGGAACAAAATGGAAGGAATCAGGATGCCTGAATTTGTGGAGACGGTTTCACCGCACGATGCGAGCGTGAAGGCGAGACAACCACCTCCGGAAAAAGTCGAAAGGAACCCGCAAACGGTTCAGATGTTGGAGATGTTAGAGCTAGATTTTAAGTTAGACACGGGAGGAGATCATTTTGGAAACAAACCGTATTCTTCTTCTTCGGCGACGAGATATCGAGTTCCAGGCGCGGGGCCGTTTACTTTGCCGGGAACGCAAGGAATGCCTCCAATGGGCACTCAATACCCTCCACCGCCTCCTCCGCCTCCCCCTCCAGTCGTCAAAGATCCAGACGTTATAGACTTAGATGATATTTAGATTGTTGTAGGAATACAGATACGCGTAGTATTAGTAGCAAAGATAAATAACGCTGGAGGCTAAGAAGCTATGTTTTATTTGTTCTTTCGATGACTATCGTCGTTTTCGTCATCAAAAAAGTCGCCGAAATCATCCTCGCTCGGGTAGTTGTTGCTTTGATGTTGTTGCTCCTCGACGTAAGGATTTACTGCTCCTTGCCTTGGAGGATACGCGTCGTCTTCGCGCGCGAGGTCTCTATCGATAGTTCTTTTGTCTTCATTAGACAAAACCACAAAGTCCTCATCACTTTTCGCGGCGCTGCTGCTGCTACTTTTCGTGGACGGAGGCGATGATTCTTCTTCGCCACCCATGGCACGCTTTGCTAGCTCATATCCAGCAAAATTCATCGCACCTAACGGCGCAATCCACGCAATTCTAAATAGCGCGCCCTTAAACAAAGCTTTTGGACCTTCAGTTGCGAGAATGTTTCTGATGGTGACTAACATCGCCTCGCCTACGGGACTTCGCCCAGTCATCGCTCGAGTTTTCAACACGTCAAATGGCGTCGTGCACAAGGAACCAACTGCCCCGGCAGCGCCGCCAATGGCGATAAACTCGTGCGAAGAGAGCTCCTTTCCTTTGATCGAGCGAGCGAGAACTTTGAACTGCTCGTATGCGGTCATACCAATCATATAAAACGGAATTTCTCTCGTGAGCGTTGCCGCGGTACCGGCAAATAGTGGTCTCGGCCCATTCGTCGTCACGCCTTTCACCGCAGCTAAAACGTTCGTGTATTGTTGGGTTTGAAGCTTTTGTTTCAACACTTCGCACGGGATTCTCACGCACGTGCCTACTAATGTTCCCACACCTGCAGACATGCCTTGTACAGTAATCTCAGAAACGAACGGTAATAGCGTCAATGGGCCTAAAACTAATCTCGCCATCTCGTACGTTGCCGCGCGCATGCCGTGGCCAAAAAAATTCCCGGTGACGGACGGTAAGATGCCTTGATACAACGTTCTCACCCCGGCTGGATTTCTCGGAACTGATTTCAATATTCCAATCATCCCCGGGCCTTTTCCAACTGTAGCTTGGAGTCTCGTTTTAAGCGTATCTATCGGATGTAACGTGGATGTGGACATAGCCGAGGCGCACCCTCCGGCCAATGCGGCTTTCAGCGCCATCGAAAACGTCCCTCCTGAACCTTGAGGTTTTGCAAACTCTACCATCGTTGCCGCTTCAAACCACACCTTGGATGGATCGGAATCCATAGCCACCACATCTTGAGGCAATAACATCATAAAATTTCTAAACTGCCCGTAGGAAATGAATTTCTGGTTCCCGCTAAGCGCCATGTGTCGCAGCATAGCCTTCGCGTTTTCATCCGTCGCCGGTAACCCAAGTTTTGCCAAGGATAGTTTCACGTCGTTTTCTCGCAGCATCCCCGATCTCCCAACCGATAACGAATTGTACGCTTTTAACATTTTCGATTCGCGTTCGTTCATGACCGCTTTGAAATCTTCCCACGACAAAGACCTCGCGAAGTAATTCGGTTTCGCTCGGTCGAAGAACTTCTTGGCGTACCAGTTGGGTAGTTTCCTTCTCCGCATGACAAACTTCAAATCGTCCAAGGTCACTTTTCCAGTTTGCGTCACGTCTATTTCTTCTTCGAAGAATTTGAGTCCTTCCTCTTCCGTGTATTTGAAAAAATCCGCCACCGAGGATAATCTCTTCCGATCAGGATGATACTCCATGTGCTGCCTCTCTTCTCTGAGTTCCTCTAAAGCCGCTTTAAAATCGGGCAACTTGAATTTCCCGGTCTCTTCGTCCACGAATTGCTTTGGAATTTTCTCCTGAATTTGACGGAGTTGTTCATTCAATTTCGTCGGGTCGATGACCGCGAGGAAGTTTACACGAGAGAATATATTCGCGCGGCGGTCGCGCTTCTTTTTCTTCTTTTCTCCTCCATCATCGTCTTTTCTTCCTCTGCTTTTGTTGTTCTTGTTGGCGGCGTCGACGCCTTTGATGGTAAACGCTTTCATATCTGTGTTTTTCTCTGCCGTCTTTTCTTGTCGTGCGGCTGCTTTTTGCTCCTGTGTGTTGAGCTTCTGTACCCTAATTTTTTGCTTTCGACACTCCTCCTCCTTGGAGAAAGGAACAGAGAGAAAAAGGAAAATCGGCACTTTAGAATCACCGTTTAGAGAGAGAATAGAAAAGTCAAGATGGCCAAGTCCACGAACCACACGGCGCACAATCAGTCGTATAAAGCGCACAGAAACGGTGCGTGATTAAAAATGTGGAAATCTTTTTCGCGTCGTATTGTCGCGTCTTTTTGGTGGTCGATTTTACACGCGCGGAACCGGAATTTTTGCCTTGAGAGGGAGATTTAAGCGCTTAAATGAAACCGCGATTTCGGGTTGAGAGACGCGCTTTCGAAGTGGAAACGAAAAGTATTTCGCCTCGGATGGATGATTCGTGTTCTGTAGGGCGTGAATGCGTTTTTATATTGGACGTTGCGTCATTCCATGGGTGTCTTTCATCGCGTTTTCAATTGCATTTTTTAACCCTTTTCTTTCTCCAAGACACCACTAACTTTCGTCTCTCTTCTTCTTCTCTCCTTTCAAAATACTTTAGGCATCAAAAAGCCAAAGAAGCACGCGAAGAAATCCTTGAAAGGCATGGACCCGAAGTTTCTCCGCAACCAAAAGTTCTGCAAGAAGCACAATAAAGTGAACTAATCGGTCGCCGTGAGAGTTTCTATTGCCTGCGTCATTCATGATGGATACCAGGTTGTAGATACTCTTCTCGTCGCGCTCCTTCCTTCTTGGTTGCGGGTGGCGAAAGCGCACTGGTGTTTATATAGCTTCATATAATAGTAGAGAGAGAACTTAGTCCTTTTAGCACAGTTGTATGTTTTACAGATAACTATACGTAAATTTTGAAACATCTCCTTCTGGAAACAGTGATGAGCAACTGTTTGTTGTGTATACCTTCGCGCAAATAACTGGTCTTCACTTCTTTTCACACGGTCGAAAAAAAAAGTCCACAGAAAACAAAAGAAAGAGAGATCTTTTCAAAACAATTTACCGCTCACGAAACGACGTCTAAGTCTCGTCGTCAGTCGTCGCAAGAAAAAGAAGACAAACGCATTTGTACGCTATTCGTCATGGAAGCGTTGCCAAATTTCTTCGGCAACGCGGGAGGCCAACAGTCCGCGGAAGAGACCGGGATGGACGTGGACGGGGAAGAAGTCTTGTGCGTCATTCGATGCGGACGATTACATAAAGTTGAAAACAAAATGAAACCAGACCCGACGAAAGGGAAGTTACGCGTCGTTCGAGGGATCGATTCTTTAACTCGATTACAATACGGGGAGAGAAACCCGTCGACGCCTTTTGAACCGAGCGAGGATATCATCATATTTCCGCAAGAGTGTTTGAGCAAAATGATGAAACAACCAAACTGTTTCGCGTTGAAGTTCATCGAGGACTCGTCGAGAGATATGTACTTTTGGTTCCAAGAGAAAGGGGAAGAGGATGTGAAGAAAGAGTTGTTGCAGAAACTGAACGAGATGTTGAACCAAACGGAACCGACGCACGGTGGAGGAATGGGAGGAGGAGGTCATCAACCGATGGATGAGCCAGACTTTGAACAACAGTTGCGAGATGCCATTGCGGCGTCGCAAATGCCGCCAGATACTCCCGTAAGCGAACAGCAAGAAAACGGAGAACAAGAACAACAAACAGGACAACAGAAAGAAGGTGATGAGAAGAATGACGCAGAGATGGATATGGAGACGCCATTCGTGGGAGCTTCGAACACGGCGCCGAAAGCGCCGCAAAAGGAGAAAGACGCGACTACTCTTCCAGGCGGGGTAGGAACGAGCGCAACTGCGTCTGAAATGGCCGCCGCGATGGCTGCCACTATGTCTGGAATTCGAGTTCCAGCTTTTGGAGAGATGACTCCGCTCCAACAACAACAACAACAGCAACAGAATGGTGGCAGTTTAAGAGATGTTTTAAAGCCGGAGATTGTTGGCCCAATATTGAGAAACAAGGAAGTGCGCGACCGTTTGTTGGTGCATTTGCCGGAAGAGCACAGAGAAACGGCTGACTTAGAAGAGTTGATTCAAACGCCGCAGTTTAGATCGCAATTGGAACGATTTTCGGAGGCGTTGCAAACTGGACAGATGGATTTGGGTCAGTTTGGATTGAAAGCGGAGACAAACTCGCCGATTGCAGACTTGCGCACGTTCTTAAAGGCTATTCAAGAGCAAGTGAAAGAGAAAGAAAGCGAGGGTAAAAGTGGCGGCGCTGATGCGATGGAGTAAGAAGAGGACGAAGGAAAAGGAAGCGCGCAGATATAAAGCAATAATAAATAACTTAGAGTAATTAATATAACTACTACTGAATAAGATTAGACAATCAAAGATTCGATTTCGGTCTGAAGGATGTCAAACGATTCGTTTTCCTTCAAACATTCTTCCACGTAAGGTTCGCACGATTTCAAGAATAACTCGAGCTTTTTAGAGTTTAGTACGCGTTCTAAGTCCACCCCGTCGGATTTGTACGTTCTGAACTCGTATTGCGAAGAGTGTTCTGCTCGAGCGGGTGGCGAAACTTGAACACTTTTCGTTTCCAACTCTGCCGTACTTTGGATACCAAAATCGTGCGCAATAAAAAAGGTGTCGCTCTCGTTATCGTCATCGTCTATATCTTGATCTGAGTTGTTATCATCATCGCTATTTTCTTCATTTTCTCTCTCCTTCTCCATCTCCATCTCCAGCGCCGACCCGAGATCTACCCAAAGTTTTGGCTCGTACTCGAACATATACGTCTTCTTCGCCTTCGCTTCTTCCTCGGCTTTTTCCTCCTCAGCTTCTTTCTTCCACATCTCGCCGAGTTCTGAGGTCAATGCGAGTTCGAAATTGTTCCCGTCCCCGTACTTATCCTCCTCATTTCTTCGCAACACAAACGTTTCCTTGTTGAAAACCGTCTCGTTTTTCTTCTCCTCTTTTATCAGCTGTTCTTTCAAACAACAAAAATCCGAGATCGCGCCGCGGAATCGAACGTCTTTGAGTACCTCGCATTTCTTCACCTCTAATAACTTAAAAGGTTTCTCTTCGCTTTCCTCCTCGTCTGCGTCTGCGTCTGCTTTTCCTTCTTCGTCTTTGTCTTTGTCTTTTCCGTCGGTCAATACGTTCTGTTTCACTATTATATCCAAAGTGCCTTGGGTGAGAAAAAGAGAGCAAATATTTTCGGGAATAGAAGCGCCTCCTTCCTCGGGCTTTATTTCGTCACGAGTCTTTGTCTTACTCTTCGTCTTCGTCTTGTTCTTGTTGCTGTTGTTGTTCGAGAGTTTCTTCTCGGTGGTCGTCGTCGCCTTCATCGCTAAAACCTCGCTCTTCTTCAAGTTTTAT
>Ga0115556_1000659_pt1 | contig 23029 bp, 14 predicted proteins | sample COGITO_mtgs_1104_5_FD_87282 | JGI IMG/M metagenome (GOLD analysis project Ga0115556, IMG submission 87282) | Pelagic marine microbial communities from North Sea - COGITO_mtgs_110414 | ecosystem: Environmental > Aquatic > Marine > Epipelagic | place: Germany:Helgoland, sampling site Kabeltonne... | reverse complement strand
TACGCGGGAAAATGTCTCAAGGACAACGAATCGTACGAGGCGTGTCCGAACGTGTCACCACCGCCGTCGCCACCGCCACCGGGCGTGGGGTACACTTGTATTGCCAACATGGAACCGTTTTTAAATGCTTTGGCATTGGCGCAGATGGATGAAACGAATGTGGAAAATGCTATCGCGATGTGTGGTTTAGCGCAAGGGTATTACGGGAATTATTGCATGGATGACCCTACTGTTATAGCAGACGTTATTGCAAACCCAGCATATGGAGCTGCTATTAGTAGTGCCGTTAACGCTGAAGTATCCGCTAATTGTGCTACGGGAGGTATCGCCGTTCGAGCGCATACCCCCGATCAAAAAACGCAACACATGACGTGCGCGAGTAATTACGACGATTACCAAGGCAAGTGCTACGTTGTGATTGGAAAAATGGGCGCTAATCCGCCCATTAATCCGACAGCGGCGGAAGTCTTTGCTTGCTGCACCGCCGCGAACGTCATGGCGCTTAATAAATGTCCGTGCGTCAATGTGGAGGACGGATACGGCGTCGACAGGTCCATCGCTTCGACGAATGACATCCGACTTGACTTTATTCTTAACACACCAGTAAGCGGTTGCGTGGCCGCACTCGCTGATTTTACTGCGAATACGTACACCTGCAACTCGCCGCCGTCGCCGCCGCCGTCGCCGCCACCGGGCGACCCGAAGTATACGCTACCGAGCTCGACGAGACACGCGGTGGACGAATCCGAAGCGGAATCCATCTTAGAAGGATGGGAAAAAACGTGGCTGGATGGCATCGAAGATGCGACGAAAGATTTTGAACACATCGAGGTGTCGTGGTACGCCTCTCGTTCTCTCGAAGATGTCATTAGCGACGCCTCGAAGTCGGCGTACGGATTCATCGCCATCGGCTACGCTTTGGTGGTTGTGTTTTGCTTCTTCTTCTTCATCAGAGGTCTCTCTGCGCAAAGCGGGAAACCCCCGGGACCTGTGCCGGCGATTTTAGCCACCATCGTGTGCATTCTGAGCACGGCAGCTTCTCTTGGATTTGCCGCGTTTTACGTCGAAGCTGGGTTGAAGTTCAACGCCATCACGTTGCAAGTCGTGCCGTTCCTCGCGCTCGGTCTCGGCATGAATGATTATTTCGTGTTTGCGAAATACGTTGGGATATGCCACGGCGAAAGCCCAAAAGGGTCGTCCGCGCGATACATAATCAGGAAGGCGTACAGAAAGGCGGGTGCGAGCATCACGGCGAGTTCAGTGACAAATTTTGCAGCGTTTTGTCTCGGCGCGATCACGCCGATTCCAGCCGTTCGCGCGTTTTCCATTCAAGTCGCCATGACTGTCGTGTGTAACTACATCGCCGCCGTGGTCATTTTTCCGTGCCTTTTGCTCTTCGATCTTGAAAGGCACGTGAACGCGAATCCCGACGCCGTCGGTCAGCGTGCACGTTTAACAGCGAAGAGTGAAGAATCGAGCGGTAAAGACGGGTTTTCGTGCATCAGATGTATGGGCGCGCTAGCGAGCATCGTCTTTCGGATGACGTGCGTTTTACTCTCGGCTGGATTTTTCGCATTTTGTGCCTCTGGAATCGACAAAGTCAATTTAGGCTTAGATCTCGAAGATGTCGTGCCTTCCTCGTCGTACATTTACGATTACGCTTTGAATACGAGAAACTATTTCGCGACCTACCAAGTGTCGCTCGTCTCGTCGGGTATTGACTTTGCGACCACGACAGAAAATCAAGCGTTGCTCGAGCACGATTTTGTCACGGCGCCGAACGTAAACGCCGACTACGGCTCGGTAAACTACCTGCGATATCTTGCGGACGAAACGACGGGGAGAGTTAACGCAGGGGAAGTCTGCAGCGAGAATACAGTTTGGCTGTACGATTACATCAACCTCAGCGACGAATCGTTGGAGAGGTGCGCGTCTATCAACGCAGACGCGATTTTAAGTGATTCCGATAAAAAGAAGAAGTGCATTCGAACGTGCATGAACGCAGAGCCGCAAATGGCGTACGCACCGACGACCCACAATCCAACCGTTACGAGTGCTTCGCAGACGTACAGGTGTTCGTACAACGCGACGAACAATCACTGCGTGTGCCCGTGGCGTCAAGTGTATAACCCAACGTTGTACAATACAAACTTGCAAACTTTTCTCGACGGAGGCGAGAGAGGTCAAATTTCGCAATCGCTGATGATCACCAACTCTACGCCAACGAGTGTTGGGCACACGACCATTAGCGACGTGCGCGCCCTCTTTTACGTGGAGGATGTGTTCTCGTTGGAAGACAAGTTAAATCACATGCGCAAGGCGCGAAAGATTGCCGAAAATTCTAAGCTCGCCACTGAAGATGGTGCGACGGTATTTCCATTCGACTACGCTTTGTACGCTTTGAACGAACAGTATCTGAACATAGAAAGAAACACTCTGCGCGGTTTAGGCATTTCCGTGGCGATTGCCTTTGTCGTCATGTATCCGTTTGTGACCTCCCTATGGCTGGATGTTATTTTGACCTTTGTGATCGCGGTGATTCAAATCGAGCTGTATGGTTTAATTCATTGGATTGACTTAAAATTAAACGCGGTGACTATGGTGAATTTGATCATGACGGTTGGTATTTCGATCGAGTTTGTCATTCACGAAGCTCGCGCTTTCGCGGAATCGAAAGGCACGAGACCCGAGCGCGCCGCTCAGGCGCTCTCGGAAATGGGACCGGCTATTTTCGCGTCTGCGTTCACGACGTTCTTGGCGGTACTCCCGCTCGTCGGCGCAGATTACGAGTACTTCCAGAAATATTTCTTTTCTATGTACGCGATGATTTTATTTGTTGGCTTGTTCAACGCTCTCGTGACGCTCCCGGCGATATTATCTTTCATTGGCCCTCCGGAGTTGACCGAAGACGCCGTTCGCGACTCGGAAGGTGTTCTCGACAAAGAAATGGTTTAACACGAGAGAACGAGAGAATAGGAAAAAACGAAATAATTAAGATAATATAATATGCGCAGTAATACGCACGTATAATACGCAAGCGCGCGCGAGAGTTGTTGGTATATATAGATTTTTTACGATGACGATGTGTATGAACGCAGTTAGGCTCGAACGAGTGATTTAAAGAATACTAATAAAACAACTCACACAAATAATCAATCAATCGATGCCAAAAATAAGCTCAATCAATCTTATCTATTCTCTCTCCTGTTTTCAAATCTTTCACCTCTATGTCGCCGACTTCTGGTCCCTTTCTCAACTTTTCCTGTTTGCCGTCCTCGCGCAAACGCTTGTCTATAGATTTACAAATCCTCTCCACGATCGTCTCCACGCTTGCGCCGTACGCCTCGTCCTCTTCCCCATTCACCGAAACCGCAATGTCGCACTCCGCGTACATCTTTCCCCTATCTCGCCACAATGACTGTATCTTCTCTTCAATTTTCGTAATCTGCGCCTCTTCGTCCTCCTCGGAAAGACACTCCTTCAACAAAGGCCTCGCGCCGACGCCGTCTTTATGCACCCGCCTCGCCAACGTCCTGTGGTCGCCTTGTAAACACACCGTCACGCCGTTGTGCAAGTGCATCCAGTTATTCCTCACCGTCACGATGCCCCCGCCAGTGGATACCACCACTCTTTTATACGACGCCACTTCCGCTAATATCGCGCTCTCTGTCTCTCGAAACCCCTCCTCGCCGTCTTCCTCGAATATCTCGTGCACTTTTTGCTTGCATATTTGTTCAATCAACTGATCGGTATCGAAGTAGCCGTACCCTAAAGCGTCGGCGAGTTTTTTACCCACCGTGGTTTTCCCGGTCCCCATGAGACCGAGGAGGAATACCGAGGAAGACTGGAGCGACTCCGAGGTTTTGTTGTCGTCGTTCGACGACGACGACGCAAACGCGACGAACTTTTTTCCTCTTCCAATCCTTCTGCTGCCATCACGCTCAACAACGCTTTGAGAAGAAGATAAAGAAGAAGAGCTGCGAAAAAAAAGACATCCTCGACTGCTCCTACTGTTGCTGCTGCTGCTCGTGCATTGCGAGGAGGACGCGGTCCGGAGGACCGACGACGACGAACAGAAGGAAACACCGGCAGTCATGGTTGGATGATTTTGTGGATAAAACGCAACACTTTTCGAACTCTTTTTTTGTGTTGCACTAAATTTAGGGCTTTAAACCCTAATTGGAGCAAGTCCTCCCCCTTTTTTTTTGCAAGAAAGGACAAAAGAGAGGAAGGAAAAGAAGCGTCAAAAGAAGAGCAAAACATCTATCGCATCATCATGGCTTTGATTGTCGGCGACGATTTCCAGCACATTTTGCGCGTTTTAAACACGAACGTCGATGGACGCGAGAAGGTACGTGAAAGAGAATTTGTTTTTCTCGTTCGCGTCGTGCGCGTTTGCGCGCGCGCGAGATTGAAATTCAAGCCCCGCTTTCACATTTTTTAGCCCTCGTTTCCTCCCTTTTGAGAGAGATCCAAAACCTGCGCATTTGTGTTTGAATGGACGACGCTGTTTGGAGAAACAAACTCGCGAGTAAAATCGTTCGCGTCGCGTTCAGAAAGTATTTCCGCGCGCGAATGCGTGCTTTTGGAGCGAGTGGCGCGTTCGCGTGGTGTGTTGCGGCGCCGAGATGGCAACGAAATTTCCTCGACATTTCGAGCACCACCAAACACGAAGAGCGAAAAAGGGTCCAGAGAGACCAATTTTCCTCTCCGTTCCTCGCGTGGTTTTCGATCACCGAGTTCTCTTTTTCTCTCTCTTTTGCGCTCTCCCTGGTGTTTATGCCGTTTACTATTGTTACTCACACGCTTGCCTTTCTCACACATAAAACAGGTCATGTACTCTCTCACGAAAATCAAAGGCATCGGGCGTCGATTTGCCAACATCATCTGCAAGAAGGCGGAAATCGACATGGGGAAAAGAGCCGGGGAACTCTCCGCGGCTGAACTCGAATCGTTGATGGTTATCGTCTCCAACCCGAGACAGTTTCGCGTGCCGGATTGGTTTTTGAACAGAAAGAAGGACGTGAAGGACGGTAAATATTCGCAATTGACGTCGAACCAGTTGGATACCAAGTTGAGAGACGACATCGAGAGGTTGAAGAAGATGAGAAACCACAGAGGTTTGAGACACTACTGGGGGATCAAGGTGAGAGGCCAACACACGAAGACGACCGGGAGAAGAGGGAAGTTGGGCAAGTAAAAGGTGAACTTTTTTTCGTAGTCAAGACTTAGAGAGAGAAATACAGAGAGAAGATGCGAGCGAGAGAAGCGCGCTTCTCGACTTAGACTTATTTGTAGTAGATTCCTACACAACTATTTAGCATTATTACACAATTTACAACAACAATCTGATGTTTTTCTATTATTCTATCTGCTTCGCGCGAAAGCTCTATTCTCTACTCGTATACTATTATACTGTGACCGAACGCGTCCGGTCTCTCATATAAACTCCTCCTCTTCTCCCTCCGGCGGCATCGGGAAGCACAACTTTAACCGAAACGCATCCGTTCCGCTCAAATAATACCGTCGCAACCGTTTATCCCGAATAAACCCCAAGTTCTCGTACAACCTCAGCGCCCCTGCGTTCGTGCTCTCCGCCTCTAACACGCACTCGTCCGCGCCCATCTCGTGCATCACTTCCAGCGCTCTCTCCACGAGCATAGACCCGAGTCCAACTTTTCTCATCTCTGGTGCAACCACCAACATCGCCACGTACCCTCGAAACGACCCTCGGTGGTCGTCCAACTTACACACCACCGTCCCGATGCACTTATTCTCTTCAGAATCGTACGCGAGAAACGTCAGCTGTGGCCACTGGTTTAAGAAGTATCGGTACGTGAATATCGAATACGGTTCGCTGAGTTGCTGTTTAATCAGAAGGGAAATTTCGGGAAGTTGTTTGTCCTCGTCCGTGTATTGCGTGAAGGTTATTTTCGATACTCCTTCTGATGTCTTTGAACGAGACGGGATGCAAATGGTTTCGGGAGGACGGAGAGGTGGGATCGGAGGCGGTGGGCCCGGTTTGACCGGCATGTGTTATTGTAGCGTAGGAAAAGGAGTTTTGTGCGTAAAAAAATGACGAATTCAAGGGGACGAGTGACTCGTTGAGAGTGGTGTTGACTGGTATCGTCGTATCGACGAGAGATATCGAGAGATGTTTTCGGGTTGTTCTTTTTACAACAAATCTCTAACTCGAAAACTCACCCTCGCTTTCCATCTTCGTCAACACTTTGAGTGTGGTTTCTTCGACAGAGTCGCGCCAATTTTGGAAATCTTTACGCGCGGGCGCCCAGTATCGACCTCGGTTCGGATTCGCTTTGGCGGCGCGAGCGAGGACGTCTTCTTTGGGCGAGCTTTTCGCGTCGGCGAATGATGCTTTCTTCGAGGAGGCTTTTTTGGCGACGGCGTTGAGATTACCCTCAGCAGCGTCGTCTTCTAAAGACTTTTCAAAGGCGTAGTAGCGGACCCACACGTCGCCGTCTTCTGGGCGTAACGTGGCGGCTCTGTTGAACCAGGCGCGGGCTTTGTCTAATTTGCGGTCGTTCCAGAAAAGGCGCGCGACGGCGCAGACGACGTCTGGGTCGTCGTCGCACGCTTTGAGTGCATCCACAGAACGAGCTTTGCGCTGCGGGCGAGGCGCAGATTTGATGGCTTCGGCGTGGAGAATACCGGACTTCGGACACTCGCGAAGGGCTCTCGCTAATAACGCGGACGCGGCGGTGTGTTCGCCGAGCTGTTTCTCCACCGCGACGGCTTCGAGCCAAACCTCTGGAATTTTCGGGTTCTTCAATCGCGCCTGCTCCAACGTCGCTCGCGCTAAACCAAACTTCTTTTCCAACACGTCCAATCGCGCTTTAGCGATCCACATCGGCGAAGAGTCTGGACATTTCTTTAATCCTAAATCGTATATTTTTCTCGCCTCGGCGTACTTCTTTTCTCTCTCTTCGAGTTGACCGGACATGATCCAGAGTTTCCAAAACTTCGGGTGCAACGCCCGGCCTTTCTTCAACACCTCGCGTTCTTCCTCGGCGTCGTTCATTTGTCGAGCGCACACCGCAGATTTCATCCACACGCGAGCGGAATTCGTCTTGTCACCGCCTTCTCGATTGCGCGCGTTTTTTAAGAGTAAACTCGCGCGTTCCAACTCTTCGTTTTCAAATTCTAACTTGAACGCCGCCAACCAAATGTCCTCGTTTTCTGGGTTTGCAGAAAACGCCTCCTCTAATACCGTACGCGCGCCCGTCACGTCGCCTTGTAACCATCGCTCTTTTGCCGCCATGAGCCACAAAATTTCCTCGTTCGGAAGTTTCGTCGTCGCCTCTCGTAAGACTTGGTCCATGCCTTTGAAATTTTTGCAATTCTTCTCCAGCGTCGCGGCGTCGATCCAGATTTCCACGTCTTCCGGAAAAACCTCGATGAGTTTCTTACGAATCGTTCGCGCGACTTCAAACGAGCCATTCTTTTCAAACTCGGACGCATCTGCCGCGTACGTGAGCTTTTGATCTAATTCGTCCACGTTTTCGCCAATGACCGCGTGGACAATCGCGCGACACGTTTCCAGCGATTGCGGCTCGCTCTTCTCGCACGTCTCGGCTTCTTTCATCCATAACTCTCGGTCAATTTTCACGTTCTTACCTCGCAAAGATTTGATGGCCCGGTCGATAATTTTTTGACACATTTTGCCGTTCCCGTTGGCTTCTTCTAACCGCGACGCGGTGACCCAAATCGCGCGTTCCGTCGGTAACGTTTCTCTCGCTTTGTTCAAAACTTTCCTCGCGTTGTCGTAAGACTCTAATCGAGCTAGCGCGAGCCATAACTCGATGTGTTGTGGACAGCACTCCGTGGCTCTTTGCAATAACGCTCTCGCGTCGTTTTCTTCGGATAAATCTACCAACGCTTTCCACAATCGGACAGAATTCGGAACGTTTTCTAACGCTTTCCTTAAAACTCTTCTCTTGCGATCCTCGTCTTTTTCCGCTTGCGCCGCTCGCATCCAAATCGCGACAGAGTTTGGCAACGATTCAACCGCCGATGCTAATATCGCTTTCCCTTGATCAGATTCCGTGCCGTGTAAACGAGCGGCTTCGATCCACGCGTCTTCGCTTTTCGGGCACGCCTCGCACGCTTTCCTCGCGAGATCTTTCGCCGCTTTCAATTTCCCGGCAATCTCTTCCAACCGAGCTGCTGCGATCCACCCGGGCGCGTGCTTTGGGTTCGTGTTTATCACCGACTTTAAAAGCAAGCGCGCTTTCTTAATATCCGAAATTTCCGCCGCCGAGTTAATTTTCAACGACGACAGAGAGGTTAAATACCCTCTCGGATCGACCGTAGATGACCCGTTTTGACTATCTTGCGATTGTTGTTGCAAACCGTCTAATTTCAATCCCAATCCTAAACCTCTCGCCTCCCCGACCGCGGTTAAATCCGTGCTCGTTCCATCACCTCCTCGCTCGTGATCTTCGTCCGTATTTACCGTCTCTCGTTCTTTCAACGCCGCCGATAACAACGTATCCGGCGCCGGCGTGAAACGTTCGTACGCCTTTGACTTCTTAACGCTATAATCTCCAATCTCTGGAATCTGATCCCACTCTTCCTCGCTCACTTCGCTCAGTTTCCTCTTCAAATCCGCGAACTGATCTTTAATCGTCTTATCTTTCACCCTATCGTTCTTCTCCTCTCGCCGTTCGCGTCGCATCTTTTCCTTCTTCGCTCGCGTCCTCTCGTCCGGCTCGCAAAACGCGTCGACGGCGGCCCATATCCGATCCGCTTCCTCGTCGTCCTCGTCGTACGAGCCATCGTTTTTATCCTTGGCGAACAAACCCGCGTCGTCGTTTGTACCTCTCCTTCTATTCTTTTGGTCGGTATCATCGCCTTCGTCTTCTTCCTCTCCTCCTCCTCCTCCACCTGCTCCTCCACCACTCACCAAAGTCACTTTCCCAGCGGCGGTTTGTTTCACCGCGCCACCTATGTCAGACCGAGTGGTAAACCCAGTCGCGCCTCGGCCGATGCCGGCGACGTAGTTTGCGGGTGGTTTTTGTTTCAGAAAGTCCAGGCGAGAGACTTGAGGCGGTGGTATTCCCGCCATAACTTACGACGAAGAGATTTCCCCACGGGGAAGGATTTTGAATTCTCTCTCGCTCTTTCTCTCTCTCTCTCTCTCTGAAGACAGTCGGAACGGGTTTTACAGACGTGAAACGAGAATACGCTTTCCCCTCGACGCTACCGCGCGTATCAAACGCTTTTTACCGTAACAGGCGCTCGAGCGTAAACTCTTCTCTCTCTCTCTCTCTCTCTCTTCTTTCCAATTGGTTCCTTTTAAAAGTGAAGGAAATGTCCGCACTTTAATCTTATTAATAACAACGATATACACACGCAATGGTCGAAGCAGGAGCCGCAGAAGACGACGAGGAAGAAGAAGGCGAAGTCGTTCACCTCGCAAACGGAGCGCACGACGAAAACAACAACAGAAACACCATTAACGACGGCGAAGATGACGACGAAAATGATGTCGTCAAAGTGTCCAACGGAGACAAAGACGAGAAGGAACACGGCGAAAGGTATTTCGGCTCGCTCGCGAAGGAAGGGAAAGCACCACCGGGGACGAACCCGTTCGCGACCAAAACGTTTGCGAGTGATACCAAAGAGGATATCAAAAAAATGATCGAAGACGCGAAAAGGCAAACGGAAATGCAACGGAAAGAACGAGAGAAGATCGAATTTGAGGAACGAGAGAAGGAACGTTTAGCGGCGGAGAATCGAGGGTTGAAATACGTGCCGAGAGCGAAAGCAGGGGAAGGAGAGGAAGGAGGAAAAGGAGGGGACGTGGTGAGAAGGAAAGTCGTTCGAGCGAAACGGCCGGGGGGGATGTCTAAGAATGATGGCAAGGAGGACGGAAACGAAGCGAAGACGCCGAACGCGTTCGCGAGCTTAGTCTCCGGAGGCGTGAAGAAAGCGGTTGACGAGAGTAAGAAAGAAGAGAGTCCGCAAAAAGGGAGCGTTTTTAGCCGTTTGAGTAAGAAAGGAGGAGGAGAGGAGGACAAGACAAAGAAAGGTTCTCCTTCGCCCGAAGCCGCCAAACTCGCGCGAGAACAACAACAACAACAACGACAAAAGAGCGAAAACAAAGACCGACCAGGCCTGGCGCTTTTCCCAGGCCTCGCCAACTTCAAAGACGACGAGAACAAAAAACCGCCCCCGAAAGGCGGCGCGGGCGTCTTCAGCGGCTTCGCCGGGTTCGCGCCGAAACCATCGACTTCGAAACAACAATCACACCGCGGCGGCGGCGAACCGTCGTCGTCGATTTTAGAAGAAAAAGAAGACGAAAATTCGAAACCATCGTCTTCGTTCAAACCGTCCGCGTTCGCCAAAGAGCTCGGCATCGTGACCAGCCTTTCGAACTTTGATCGCGACGACGAGAAGGAAACGACGACTCGGCATTTTAGGCGAAAAAAAGACACCCAGTTTGCCAAAGAACTGTTCTGAAGAGAGAAAGAGCTTGCCAATTAGGATGTAGAACCCTAAATAAGAGAAACCCTAAAGCAAATGTTCTTCCTTCGACCGCGCCTTTAGAGAAATCACATCCACACTTAAACGCGCGCGCGCGGGGCGTACCTCGTCGCCTTTTTGTCTCTCCTCGCATCGCCGTCCTCTCTCTCTCTCTCTTTTTGTTCTCTCTCTTTTTGTTCTTTCTGTCTCAAAAGAGAGAGTAAAGAAAAATGATGACACCGATCGACGAGCGGCAGCCTTTGTTGCTCCCCGTCGTTGGCATCGTCAGAGAGGACGCGGATGGTGATGATTTAAATGCAACGGGGAAACATCACCAAACGCCCGGAGGAGACGACAGAAACACGACGACTCAAAGCGCGAGTAAACCCGCGCACGCGATTAAAAAAGTCCTCCTGATAACCCTGTGCATATGCGTGCTCGGGTTTTTGGCGTGCGTCTCCCTGGCGTCGCTGAACAAAACGAACTCGTCCGGGAAAACATCCAACGGGTTAGGGAAACGCATCAACGAGAAGAATCTCTCCTGGAGCGCGGACGAGAAGATGGACGCGGTCGAACGCGTGACCAACCCGGGTGGGAGACGGTCGAAGAAGAAAGATTCGTCTCAAATCGCGTCCGGTTTTTCTTCTGTGGCGACGAGTTCGAGCAGTTCTTCTGTTTCGTCGTCCTCGAGTAAAGATTTGATATCGAAGAAGAGCAACTCGAGAGGAGGAGGAGGAGGAGGAAACAAAGTGCGCTGGGAACTCTCCGAGTACGCCTCGAAAGACGGGAAGCAAGAGAGCGAAAGGAAACAAAAACAGGCGAATTTAGTCGAGGTTCTGAAAGAGAATCAAATCGTCAACGAGGATAAAGAGTACGAAAAGCCAAAGAGGCGAGAGCAGAGAATACCAACGGCGAGGAGTGGTAGCAGCGGTAGTAGTACTCCTACTACTCTTTCTCCTCCTCAAAAGGGAGAGAAGAAAAGCAACAACAACAACAACGTCGATTATTTAGGCATGTCGTCGAACGAATACGCGTGGGAACCGCCCTCGGATTTACCGGAAAGTTTTGACGCGAGAGAGAAATGGCCGGAGTGCTCGGAATTTATCGGCGAAGCGTGGGATCAAGGCGAGTGCGGATCGTGTTGGGCGATTGCGCCGACCAAGGTGATGAGCGATAGGTTGTGCATCGCGAGCGGAGGCAAAGTGCAAGAGCGATTGGCGGCGTCGGAGATTTTGTCGTGCGGTCAGTTGGTGTCGGAGTTTTCATTCGGGTCGTGCGAAGGTGGGATGCCGGACGACGCGTACGAGTTCGCGAAAGAGTTTGGTGTCGCTAGTGGTGGAAAGTACGGGGACGAGAAAGGGTGCGCGGCGTACCCGTTCCCGCCGTGTCATCACCCGTGTCACGTGCAGCCGACGCCGGCGTGCCCGCTGAAATCGGACACAGCTCAGTGCCAAGGCGATTTGGACGAACACACTAGAAATGAAGTCGCGCAGCACATCGATAAGTTGATCCACTGTCCAGACGGTGATTACGATTGCATGGCGAGGGAGATTTATAACAGCGGACCTGTGTCCTCGTATGCCGGGACAATTTACGACGAGTTTTACGCGTATAAAGACGGGGCGTACAGAACGAGCGCGGATTCAGAGACAAGAGGTCGATCACACGGTGGGCACGTGATTGAGGTCATCGGTTGGCACAAAGAATCAGACGGGACGTACTCGTGGAAAATTATGAACTCGTGGTTGAATTGGGGGAAGAAAGGCCACGGGCGAATCGCGGTCGGGGAGTTATCCATCGGCGACTCGGTCGAATCGGCGACGATGTTAGCGGATACGAATGTTGCCCGGTGATTCAATCACGGATGGGATTTATTGTTACTATATTATTACTTCCAAATCATTAAGATTTGGAGGATTTAGCGGGATTGTTTTGTTTGTATATGATTTAAAACTTCAAATATGCGTTTTGATTTCTAACTCGTGCGCGCGCTCTGCTCTGCTCTCTTTTTGTATTTCATTCATTTCTACCCGACGTATTACGATTAAACTTTCAACTCCTTTCCCTTCAAAGCGGATACGGAGAAGGAGAAATTCGGCGCGTCGCGTAACCGCTCGATCAAAGTTTCCCCCAACGCTACGCTCGGCGTTAAACATCCGCCCATTTTCAACCCCGGCGCTTTATCGGATAAGCTCAAACACAAGGCGGCTTCAACCGCGAGCGCGGCGGTACCTTTATACCCCGGGTCCGCGTTTTTAAATTCAAAGTGCGCCACCCTCGGCTCGACTTTGCTGCTCGCGTCGTTCTTATCTCGTCCGTGTCCAACGACGTAAACGTTGGAGTACCCGTTCTCTAAAATATCCTCGTTCGGTCCTTGGCCCGGCGCAGGTAAGACCGTTTTTCTCAACAACCACCTCGTCGGCGGAATGGCGAAGAGAACCCCGAACGTTTTAATCCCTCTCGCGCCCCAATTCGCTTTGGATTCGTCTTTACAAAAATCGCTTTCGCCGTAACTGAAATCCTCCGCGAAACACGCGTTCTCTTTATCCTTATCGCGGAGTAACGAGTAACTCCTCGCGACGACTTTCGAGTTAATTCCGGCCATAATCGACGGCATCGTGTACTTCCCCGTCGCCTCGTCCAACCTCGCGTCGCCTTGCAAACGCCAATTCTCTTTGATCTCTCTCTTCAACGGTCTCTCTCCGTCTCGACACAGCTCCGGAACGCAATAAAACGGATCCCCCATCTTCTTCAAATCTGCCATTGAGTTCTCCGCGATGACTCCAGCCGCGCTCGCAATCGTCCCCCCGCTCACCCCGCCTTTACTTTTCCCCGCGTGCGCTTCCGCTCTCACGCACTCGAACCCGTCCGCTTTGAACGACTCCGCCACCGCCCACGCGCCTAAATCCCACGGTATCGAGTCGTACCCGACGCAATTCACCACGCACGTCTTCTCTCTCTTCGCTTTCTCGTGTAACTGTTCCACGCATTTTCGTATAAACGGTGGTTCTCCCGTGATGTCGCAATAGTGCGTTTTCGTCGCCACGCACGCTTCGGTCAAAGCGAAGCCAAACTTGGCGAACGGGCCGGCGAAGGATAAAACGACGTTCGCTTTCTCGGTTATTTCTCGCAGTTCTTCCGGCGTAGAACCGGCGTACACATCGACGGAACGACTTTTGCTCTCCTCGCTCGTACTTTTGTTCGCGATTTTTTGCAGCTTCTCCAAGTCTCGACCGGCGAGCGCGTATCGAACGTTGTCGTCTTTCTTCGCCAAGTACTTCGCCGCTAAGGCGCCGGTAAAGCCAGTCGCGCCGAACACGATTAAATCGTACGGTCTTTGATGCTTACGATCTCGATCCCGCGCGGTGGTGGTGGTATCACTCTTTTGCGCAGCACTCGTGCTCTTAAAACCAGCAACACCAGGTTTCGTTGGCATCATCGCGCGCATAATACGTGCAACGTAAAGCGTCAAACGTTTGACCAATTCCGGATTGGATTTCCCCAAAAGTTGTGTGCACGTGTCGACTGCAAGAATCACGCGACGACTGCTCTCTCTGCGTACATCATGCGCTCCTTTTCTGCGTGATAGTATACGCGTGCACGCACAGAGATGTCGTCGTCGTTCGTCCGACGAGGACGACGGTTTCAACAACAACAACAGAACCAACACCAATCGGAGCGAGAGACGACTTTACGCGCAACGACTGAAGTGGACGACGACGAAGGACGACGACGCGCGCGACGCGAAGACGCGAAGATCTGTAAAGAAGAACACGAAACGAGGAAACTAAAAAGCGAATTCGAAAACGAGGAAACAACGACTAAAGCGCTGAACGGCACTCGACCGGGAGCGCACGGGGTAGGCGTTGGCGGCAGTCGAGTAATTTCCACCGGCACGGAGGATTTAGACGACGTGCTCGGCGGCGGTGTACCTCTGAACGGCGTGTTCGGGATCTTTCTCGACGATTATTCAGACGACGAGAACAGAGGAGGATTCGGAGGAGCTGAAGCGGTGGCGAACGTGTTCGCGAAACTGTTTCTGAGCGAAGGCGCTTTGGCGTGCGAGCAAATTGGGTTGTGGTTGACCACGGACGACGAAGGTGCAGACGACGAGAGAGATGTGAGAGAGACGCTTCCGAGGATGACGACGAGGAGAAGCGATACTAGTACTGGCGAAATGGATGGGGAAATTAAGAACAGTAAAAACGATGGAGGTGAAGGCAAAGGAGGAGCCGAGAGCGCCGCCGCGCGCTCCGGGGAGGATTCCGAGAAATCTTCGAGCGGCGACGGGTTGAAAATCGCGTGGCAATATCGACGGTATTTGGAAAAGAGTAAGGAAGAGAAGGAGAAGAGTGGTGATACTCGCAGTCGTGGCGGTGCTTTAAATAGCGAAAGTAAGAAGAAGAAGAAGATGAAGTTGCGCGCGTTTTGCCACGATTTTGACGTGACTCGAGCGCACTCGAACGAAGAGGCGATGAATATTCCCATCGACGTGGTTCAATGCGACGTGAGTCGGGATAACATTGGGAAGACGTTCGAGGCGGTCAAAAGTTTTGGGAAGAAACTCGTCGAGAAAGATTCAGTCGGAAGAATAGTTATTCAACCGCCCCGAGCGTTGCTCGATGATCCGTCCAACGCAATCGTCTTCAAAAACTATCTCGCGCTTCTTCACGCGGTGAAAGGTTTCATGCAACGAGGCGATATGGTACACAGAATGGCTTCGTTCGTTTTGTTCCCATCGAAACAGTTGTTATCGATGACTAAGTTGAGTGATTTACGGCAAACGTGCGATTGTTACGTTGAAACCTCATCCTTGTTAAATCCAGAGTTTGGTTTCGATGAAAGGGCGACGGCGATTGAGTCGGTATTGCCAGAACCGACCATCAATTGCATCGCATTGTTGTCGCTCGGTAAAAAATGTTTTCCAGGTGCATTAGCCGGCGGGTTCGGAACGGTGGATTCAACGTTTGCGGTGCAAAGAAGAGGAAAGAAGTATGCGATTAAACCGCTGGCGCAACGCCCGGAAGACCACGATGCCAACAACGAAAAAAAGACGAACGGTAGCGGTGGATTATGTAGTAGCGGTCCGACTGGAATTGGAAGCGAAGGGCCTCTAGACTTCTAATAATTTTAGTAATAGTAACAACAACAACGACAACAAGACGAAGGCAAACGAGTAGTAATAGCAAATAGACGTATCGTTGTATTAGCAGAATATGTTTAGCAGCTTTCGCGGTAAAATTATAAAATTACAGTTTGACATCAACTCTCCCTCTCTCTTTCTTTCTTTCTCTCGCTCCGTGTGCGTTCTACGCGCCTAAACTATCCAACAAATACGCCACCGAGGCCAAGTGCCCTCCCAAAACACACGCGGTCGTCCCGGCTAAGATTCCAATCGCCGTCGCGTACCTCATCCTCCCCGCGCCGAGAAGCGACGATTCGTCCTCAAACGTCACCCGTCTCCTCTTACCACTCGACGGCGGTGGCGGCATCATCGTCGCCTCCTCCTTGCCGCCGAAGGAAAACGAAATCTTCCTCTTCCGACTGCTCGGTCTTTTCGCCGTCTCACTGTCATCGTCGTCGTCGTTTCCCTTCGTCTTCTTACTCGTCGGCGTTTCCTCTCGAGCGCTCTTCTTCTTCTTCGCGGAACTGAGCACCGCCGTCAATCGATCGAAGAAGCTCACAGACGCGTTATTATTATTCGTGTTCTCGTTCTTCGTAGTCTCGTTGTCTTGCATCTCTTTCTCTTCTTCTTCTTCTTCTTCTTCTTCTTCTTCGATGTTGTTCTCGACGTCCTCGTTCTCCTTCTTCGTCTTCGTCTTCACCTGTGTGGTCGTTTTGAGTATCGAACTCTTTTTCTTCTCCGTCGTCGTCTTCGTGAGAGATGGTGGTATCGGCAACACCATCACATCTTTTGCTCCTTTTCGTTTGCTTCTTTTGTCCTCGTTCTTTCCTCCTTCCAACACTCGCTCGGTCTTCTTCGTCGTCTTGGTCTTCTTCACCTTTGCGTCGTTGTTTTTCTCCTCCAACGGGGGGGAAATCTGTTTCTCTTTTGTCTTCTTCTTCTTCTTCTTCGGCGGCATCTTTAGTATTTCTGTCTCTCTCTGTCTCTCTCTGTCTCGTTCGTGCCTGCTTTTGTTGCTTTTGATTCTTCCGACGAGACTCGCGCGTTTCTTTGCTCTCTGATGACAGTAAACGCGCGTTTACAGAGCGAATCAATGAGGAAAAGAGTTCGTTACACCACCGGTGTTTTCTCCATTCTTTCTCCGCGCGCACGCATCAATCGTCGTCATGTCGGACAACCAAGAAGACCAAGACGAGGAGGTCTTTGGTGAGGACGACACGGACGATCGCACGAGCTCTCGGTGGGAGAAAAAGAAGGAGAAAAGAGAGGAGGAGAAGTATGCGCTCTCTGAACTCATCGGGATCGGTTCGTTTGGGGCGGTGTACAAAGCGTCCATGATGCGAACGGAGAAAGACGAGAAAGAGGACGACGACGACGAAGAAGTCGCGATAAAGATACTCCCGTTCTTCGACAACAACAGTAACAAGAAATTAACACCGATTGAAGACGAAGAGAACGACGACGACGCGTTGATGAAACAACAAAAAGATGGCATGAGGCGAGACATCGAGAAAGAAATCGAAGTCTTACACGCGTCCAAGCACGAAAACGTGACGAAATACTTCAAGTCGTTCGTCACCTCGAACTGTTCGCAAGTCTGGATCGTCATGGAATTCTGCGGCGGAGGAAGTGTGCGAGACATTTTGAACGCGTTTTTAGTGTCTAAAGTGGTGAATAAAGGGTTCAGGGAGGATGTCGTCGCGTACGTCTGCTTCGGCGCGTTGAGCGGATTGCAGTATTTACACGAGAACGGGAGGATACACAGGGACATCAAGTGCGGGAACATCTTGTTGACGAGACGAGGGGAGGTGAAACTGGCGGATTTTGGAGTGGCGACGCAGTTACAAGAAGGCGCGAACGAACGCGCGAAGACGTTTGTTGGGACGCCGCATTGGATGGCGCCGGAGGTGATTTCGAGCGAAGGCAATAATGGTGGCGGAGGAGAAGAAAAAAGCAATAGCGGTACAGACAAAAGGAGCAAACAATTCTCGAGATCGTCGTCATCGTTCGCCCAAGGGTACGATGGTAAAGCGGACGTGTGGGCTTTAGGTATCTCCGCCATCGAAATGGCCGAGATGCATCCTCCGCGACATGACGTGCACCCCATGCGAGTGATCTTTCAAATCGCCGTGGACGCCAGCCCGGAGTTGAACCGCAGGGGCGAATGGTCCTTAGCTTTTCACGATTTTATCGCGCAAGCGTTGAAACGAGATCCGCGAGGCCGATCGAGCGCGCAAGCGCTGAGACGACACGAGTTCTTTAAGAATGCAAAGATTAAAGCAGGAGGTGATTGGCGCCTGGCGAGGCGAGTTTTAGTCGAAGAGTTGATTCCTTTGGGAGTATCGCATAAGAAGGAAAAGTTAGAGGAAAAGTACGGCGGGTTGGATCCAAACGTCGACGCATACATGACGCTTTTGATGAAAGGTGCCTTAGGTGGAGGGGGACAACGTCGATTGTCACAGTACAGTAACAAAGAGGGCTCGGATTACTCGTCCTCGGATACGTTACGGAAAAGCAACAGCGGCTCGGATATCAGAGATTACGGCACGATGATTTATAGGAGCAATCGATCGGTCGGAAGCGTTGGCCGGAACGCGAAGGAAGATAAAATGTCGAAAACACACGCGCCACCGCCGCTGGTTCTCTCGTCTTCGTTACCTCACAAGCACCACCACGGAGAGAACAAAACGTCGGCGGAAATTTTATCCGCCGCGCTCAACGACCCGTCCATTCTGAATAAAGTCAACGAAGACTCCTCGACGGGAGAAGCATCGACCTCTCTTCTCGCGCAAGACCAACTCAAATCCGGCTTGCCGATCGAAGAACTTCAGCGAATGGTTCTAGGCCGCGACGAGAAAGAAGACGTCGACCGCGAAAGACTTCGATTAAAAGCCATAAAGAACTTTCAAAAAGACGCGCTCCTTCGCGAGTGCTTAGAGTTTGCCAGAACGAGGAAGACCGCGGACTTAGGCGCGCACGACGTTAAAGATCTCGCCTTGGTCGCGACCGCCGCTCGCCAATTCTTCAAACTCTTTGGATTACTCGACGATAACGAGAGATATAACAATTCAGAAAACTCGGACGACCTCGAGAGCGAGGACGAAACCGAAGACGCCAAACGTTTGTTAGACCGAGCGTCGGACATCGAAAAAGAACTCCACTCCAACTCGCATTCGCCTTTTGATTTTTAATACTAACACTCGTAATAATAGTACGATAGCACGTAGTAGCAGATTGTAATAGCAGTAGCAAAAGGAGTAGTAGACTAGTCGCAGCAGAACAGTAAGAGCGAGAGCGATAGAAAAACTTTCTTTGATGACTGTCCTTTCATCCCTTCAAAAAATGAGCAAAAAAACAACCACAAAAAAGGTCAAAAATCATCACTTTTTCCTCCTCGTGATCAGATTCTCATTCATATTCGTTGCAAACGAAAGCTTCAACACGAAGAACACGCCGCGTTAAGAAGAAGAAGAAGAAGCAAAGATGATGACGCGTCGTTTTCCTTCTTCCCTTTTGTTCCTGGTCGCTTTTTTCTTCTCTGTCTTCTTCTTTTGTATCGAGGATTATGTCGTCGCTTTCGGGGAAAGAATTGAATCCTCCGGGCGCGAAAATCACAACGAAGAACGACTGGTAGAAGAAAGGAGAGGAATGAGAAACTTGTTGGGACAAAAAGACCACTCGTATAAAATTCACGAGAAAGTGCCGCTATACGCGAACAAGATTGGCCCGTTCCACAACCCGTCCGAGACGTATCAGCACTACGATTTACCGTTTTGCTTACCAGCGGATAACCAAATCGGGTACAAATCGGAAGACCTCGGCGAAGTTTTGGAAGGCGACCGAATGGTTGGCACGCCGTACGATATTTCCTTTCGCGTGGACCGAGATAACGAATCGTTGTGTAAGAAGACGTTGAACTCGAAAGATTTGAAGAAGTTTCGTAAAGCCGTGAAGGATGATTATTACTTTCAGATGTATTACGACGACTTGCCGATTTGGGGGTTCATCGGGAAGATCGAGAAGATTTTGAGGCACACGCACGGAAACGGGCCGGAGTTGAGGTATTATTTGTTCACGCACGTGCATTTTGATATATCGTACAACGGGGATAAGATCATCGAGATCAACGTGAGCACGGATCCGTTGAGGACGGTGGATATTACGGACGGCGACGAAGTCGCGGTTGAGTTTTCGTATTCCGTGAAATGGAAGGAGACGAGGATTCCGTTCGAACGCAGAATGGAAAAGTATTCCAGGTACTCGTTCTTGCCGCAACACCTGGAGATTCACTGGTTCAGTATTATCAACTCGTGCGTGACGGTGTTGTTATTGACGGGCTTTTTGGCGACTATTTTGATGCGCGTGTTGAAGAACGATTTTATCAAGTACGCCAGAGACGACGAGACTGGAGAGGAACAGGAGGAAACGGGATGGAAGTACATTCACGGCGACGTTTTCCGCTTCCCGAGACACGCGAACTTGTTCTGTGCGGTCATCGGTACCGGAACGCAATTGCTTTTTATGGTCTTGTTTGTATTCGCGTTGGCGCTGGTTGGCGTGTTTTACCCGTACAATCGAGGCGCGTTGTTAACCGCCACGATTGTATTGTACGCCTTAACCAGTGGGATCTCTGGTTACGTCGCTTCGAACATGTACCGACAAATGGGCGGTGAGAAGTGGGTGAGAAACGTTTCTTTGACCGGGTGCATGTTTTGCGGACCGATGTTTTTGATGTTTTCGTTCTTGAACACCGTGGCTATCGCGTACAGAAGCACGGCGGCGTTGCCGTTTGGTACTATTTGCATAATCGTCGTAATTTGGGCGTTGGTGACGTTCCCGTTGACCGTCCTCGGTGGTATCGCCGGTAAAAATTCAAAGAGCGAGTTCGATGCGCCGTGCCGAACGACGAAATACCCGCGCGAGATTCCCAAGTTGCCGTGGTTTCGCGAGGCTATTCCGCAAATGATGATGGCTGGTTTCTTACCGTTCTCGGCGATTTATATCGAACTTTATTATATTTTTGCCTCGGTTTGGGGACACAAGGTGTACACTATCTACTCGATCTTGTTCATCGTGTTCATTATTTTAATTATCGTCACCGCTTTCATTTGTGTCGCGTTGACGTACTTTCAGTTGGCGGCGGAGGACCACGCGTGGTGGTGGCGATCGGTGTTTTGCGGAGGAAGTACGGGGATTTTCATTCTCGGGTATTGCTTTTATTACTACGAAGCTAGATCGGACATGAGCGGGTTCATGCAAACGAGCTTCTTTTTCGGGTACATGAGCATTATTTGCTACGGGTTCTTCTTGATGTTAGGGAACGTTGGATTTAGAGCGAGCAGTTTGTTCGTCAAACACATTTACAAAGCCATCAAGAGCGATTAAGAAGAAGAAGGAGAAAGAGCAGATACTACTATAACTAATAAAATACATACTACATAGCCGCTACAACAATTCATACGTTCGTAATCATCTGCGCGATCGAGAGGCTCGCTATCGCCGCGGTTTCTGTTCGTAAACGCAAATCGCCTAACGAAATCGTTTCGCACGTGTCCATCAATACTTTCATCTCGTCGTCGTCAAAATCACCTTCGGGTCCAATAATTATCAGACCGTATCGTTCTTTCGTGATCTCGTCGTCATCTTTCAAAATATCTTCTTTCACGCCTCTTAACTTCTCGGCGAAATCCGCTCCTCCCGCCGCCGCCACGAATCGACACGTCGCCTCTCGAAAATATGTCGAGCTCACGAAATCGTTAAAATTCACCGGTTTCTCGATCCCAAACACGTGCGCTCTCAGCGACTGTTTCGATGCTGCCAAAGCAACGCGTTGCCACCTCAATTCCTTCCCGGTCTCTTCATCCTCCTCTTCCTCGTCCTTCCGTCGTTTACTCCGACCAATACTATTATCGCTACTACTCCCGCCTTTACTCGCGTTCTTCCCGCTCGCCGACGCCGAGCCAATCTTCCCGCTCCGACTGGTCAGTAAAGGCACCAACGCTCTTCCGTTCAACTCTGTCAACTTTTCAACCAAAACGCTCGACCGTTCGCCTTTAATCCCAGCGCACGCGCACACCACGTCCCATTTCACACGTCCCGGAAACGGATGAAAATTTTCCTCCTTTGAGCTCATCATTTCAAACGTTGCATCCGTCCTTCTCGAATCGACATCGACCAATCGCGCGCGTTTCACCCGGCCTTGTCCATCGCACACTTCGATCGCATCGTCTACTCGTAATCTCAGCGATTTCAACGCGTGCCTTGAATCTTCTTTAGACAAAGAGAAGTTCGATGTTTCGAACGTTTCCGGTCTGACGTAAAACCGTTGGAGTCGGAGCGTTTGCGCTTTTCGATTCGCGTTTACGTTCTCACTTGTTGTTCCATTATCAGAAGAAGATAAAGAAGAGGAAACAAAAGACCTCCTACTCTGCAAAATTCGCATCGATCGAAAGGAATGCATCTGTCGATCAAACGTGAGGGTGAAATGTCGTATCGCCGACGATGAAGTCATTCTTTGTGTGACGAAATGTGAGGAGGATTTAATTGGATAAAATTGAGGAGCGAGCGAGGTACACGTAGTGAGTGAAAGAGTTCAGCGCAAGACCCGCAACTACTAACGGTTAATAAGGAAACTACAACGACTCTTATAAAACGCATCTTCTAAAGTGCGAAGCAATTTCTGACTTTAGGGGACGCCCCGCGGCGCGCTGAAACGAACGCTCTCTCTTCTCGCTCAAGCGTCAAGCGCATACGCATACGTACTCGCGGCGGCGAACATTGTATTTTACAGCCCTTCGATGACGACGCTGACACCACTCGCGTACGCTTTCTCCTCTCTCTTTTTCTCCTCCTTCTTTTCCTCCTCTTCTTCTTCTTGATCGTCGTCTGCTTTTAACCCTAGCATTTCTCGAAACGTCCTTCTTTTGTTCATCTTCGCCTCTCTTCGTTCTTCTTTCAATTTCTTCTCGAATTCCGTGGCGGCTTTTTTCCGTCTCGTGTTCTTTCGCTTCCGAAACCCGGTGACGAAGTCCACGCGTTTGTTATTGTCAAACGTGGCCGTCCCTCGGACCAAGGTCGTCGATTTGTGCCTCTTGATTTTTGTTTTCTCTTCTTCCTCTTTCTTCGTCTCTTTGTCGTCGTTGGTCTTCTTCTTCTTCTTCTTCTTTGCCGCCATCGAAAGACTCTCTCTCTCTCTCTCTCTCTCTCTCTTCGTCTCCTTCTCCGAAGAAACAGCGAAAAGAAACGGGACTCCTCCTCCTGGTGTGTGCGCGTTTCCGTCCTCGTCTCGATGCCAAAGTTCGTGTGTGTATATATACGCGTGCGCGAAACTCTCACGAAGAGTATTCGTCCGTGTGTCTGTTCTTTTTCCCCTAAAAGTCGTTACAACGAAAGGGGGATTTCACTCTTTCACTCTCACTC
>Ga0115556_1000656_pt1 | contig 23100 bp, 16 predicted proteins | sample COGITO_mtgs_1104_5_FD_87282 | JGI IMG/M metagenome (GOLD analysis project Ga0115556, IMG submission 87282) | Pelagic marine microbial communities from North Sea - COGITO_mtgs_110414 | ecosystem: Environmental > Aquatic > Marine > Epipelagic | place: Germany:Helgoland, sampling site Kabeltonne... | reverse complement strand
GGGGGGGGGGGTACTTTTGCCTCTGTGACAGTCACCAAATTAGTCATAATGCTCACCAGGATCACTAATGTCAGAATGACTGTGTTGTGTTATGACGGGCTGGTATTCAGCCTGCTTCATGTTCATGTTCATCGGAACCCTTTTCAACGCTTATGCTAACACGACTTTGGAGGACGACAACAGCCTATCCCACGACGATGCAGTGATGAACTGGGTGTTTGGTTATATGTGGTCTCCGCTAGCCTTGGTTGTAGCGGCGAAATTTCGACGAAAAATTGTAGCTTGGGCAATTGGGAGAAGCCAAAACAAGATGAAAAAAAAAGTTTCAACGAAGTAGATTTTGATTGTGCTGCTACCCCCAATTTTTTTTCTTTGTTTAATCAATCTACACTTACTTATTTACTGGTTAATTGCCTTCAAAAATAATTCTTCATCTGTCAACAGTTCCGACTCTGAAGCCCGCACTCTGGTTGCCTTTTCTTTCTCCACCCACAGCTTTCCAAACTCAACCACGCTGTTGTAGATTAGGAGCGTCTGATTCTGCGAGAAGAGATACCTCCGCGACGCCTCGCTTATTTTGTAAGCTCCGCAATAATTGAAACGAATCAAATTGGTCAATTGTCCAAGGTGGTAGATCCCACTGTCAGTCAACTTGAAGCACCCAAATATACACAGATCGGTGAGATACCTTAATGGGGTAAGAGATCTTAGCCCCTCATCTGTTACTTTGCTGGCATTCGCGATAGACAGGAATTCCACAGACTTTGCCAGAGGAGAAATTTCTTTCCCCCCCTCATCCGTCTCCGATTTCACAAAAAGCGCTCGCAACCCGTCATTGTCAACGTTACGACAATTTGATAAATCAAGGAATCTCACATTCTCTAGATTTCCAAGAGCTTCGCAAACCTCCTTGTTGACTGCCAGCACTCCATCGAGATCAACGCGTGCGATGGTACTCGCAAGGCTTGAATGAGTGAATATGTTCAACAGAGAAGACTTTTCAATGTGCTTCATGCCACTGAATGAGATAGATCTGAGTTGATGAAATGTTCTCGGGGAGGAGGAAATAGTTATTGCCTTCAAAGCCAAAGTAACTGCCGAGGATGTGAGGCCAAATAACTCCAACAAGCACAACGGGGGAAGATTGTTTGGATCGGAGGAAGGAGGGAGGAGAAGTGCGCGCTTCTTCCTCTTTTTATTTCTTTTTGGCGGAGCGGGGGCTGGCGGATCTTGCTGATTTGGCGGATTTTGCTGAACGGGAGAGGAGGGCTGCGGAACTATGTCTGGCTCGGTTTTAGAGGAGGGCTGCGGAACTGGGGCTGGCTCGGTTTTTACTTCAGCGAGATTTACTGCGAGTTTGAGTGACTCATCAATTGCCATCTGTACAATAGACCGTTCGACACTCTCGAGTTCCGTAAACGAATCTTGTTGCAACGACGTTTGCTGCGTCACTGCCACTTGTTCTTCTTCCCCAGCAACTTCTACGCCTCCTGACGCCTCCTCCTCAATCCCGTTCCCTGCCCCTTCCTCGACTTCCTCGGCTCCTTCGACTTCCTCCTCCTTCTCAGCTACCTCCTCTTCCTCTCGAAACCAGAAGACATCCTCTGATTCACCAAGCAAATCCCACAATTTAAACTTCAAAATTTCCGGATTATCCATCAATCTTGCAATCACGCTCTGAAGCATCCTAAGGTGTTCCTTACAAAGCTTCCGATCTTCTCGATCAATCATCAACAGGTCATTCTCATCCCATTCTTTCTTCCAAACAGGAAGGTCACGGTCTACTTCTCCCATTGAGGTAGGGAAGGAGGACTTTTCCACCTCCACATGGAGATCACCCCCGTCAAGGGCAGCAGCACGTCGCAAACGGTGGGAGATAACGGACTCTCTCCAGTGCTGCCTAAAGCTTCCACTGATAAAAAGCGAGGAAACAATATTGCGGAGACGGCTGCCGCTGTTGATTGCCTTCTCTGTAGCCGCTTTCATGTCAGTATTCAAAGTTGAGTGAACTTGAGTAAACGTTTCGAACACGAATTCGAAAACGACTGGGGAGGGCATGTAAGAAAGAATCACAGCGAACAAGTCGGTAGGGAGGCACCGAAGTTTAGATTGTAGTAGCGCTGCTGCGATAGCTACCGACTGAGGAGTCAATGCAGGAGTCTCTGTTGTTTCAGCCTCTGTAGCAGTTGTGATGTCCACAGCATCAGCAATTTTATCATCTGAAAAAGGTGTCCTCTCGACTCTTTCTTCATCAACGAAAGATTCCCCATGTAACACACTTGCACTGTCCATTTCTGTTACGATACTCTCACTCTGCGTGGCATGCAGTCCCTTCCTTCTCTGGTTTTTAATATCCTTCCTTTTCTTCAACAAATCCCTCCTTTTTAAAGTCGGCAACCTCACCCCCCCCCCCTTCTTACGGACAAGGTAAGGATTCCCGGGCTCATCAGATAGACACACAACCCTCCGGGTGTCCTTCACCCGGAAGCAAGCCCTTGGCTTCTTAGCGCTGGGTGAAAGGACCTTTTCGTAACCAGGAGGAAGCTTATCAGGTCGGACTTTAGAGGAATACTTGAGTTTGGCAGACGGGCAAGCGAGAAAAAGAGACGTGTTGTTGTTCTTGAAGAGGGCACGGAGGCTGTGGAGATCAGACGGGTACGGAACAAAGCTGTTCATGGAACTGCTCATGTTCATTTCTGGAGGCATGATTTCGATGATTTACCCCTATCGTACTACACTAAGTTGTAGAGCGTAGATGGCAAAAAAACAAGATATTATATAATTTGGAAACTTTTATCTGCTTGATTTCAGGAGGTGAGGGCTTTGTAATTTTTGAGGATCGCTCCCCACCTCGAGGATGTCGTTGATCTCGTTAATCGCGCCTTGAATGCGCTCCACCTCGCTGATTTTTGTTCAAATTTCGAAGCGAGGAGAGTGATAGTAAGGGTTGTTCCCAAACACTTCTTGGAATTTCGAAATTGTTCCAGTTGCTTTGTATTAATTTCTCTGGCTCCTGCTAATACATGTAAAGAATAAGGGCTTAAATGATGACAGAGCAGTTTACCAGTCTACCTTGGAATTTCGAAATTGTTCCAGTTGCTTTGTATTAATTTGTCTGGCTCCTGCTAATACAAATACAAATACAAATACAAATAATAAACAATAAATTCGGGCTTTACGCATAAAATACTTTCACGCTCAATTCATCATTTTTGCGACGCCATTTTGCCCTCGTTTTATCCTCATCGACTGTCTTTTTGAAGTCAGCCTTGAGATAGAATTTCTCTTTTTTGCTCTTTGGTGCTGATATTGTCTCCTCGACAATTAAGCATAGATTATTGATTGCCAAAGTAAGATGCTCTATACCCTCAACCCCAGGCATCCGAACGGTTATTTTCTCCCCCCCGGCGAAGTCTTCAACCTCAAATTCTGGGGTAACGATGTTAATTTTCACTTCTGGTTTGTCAATGTCATCATCCTCTTCGCTGCTATCGTCACTGTCTTCAGAAATCACAATTTTCTTCTTCGACTTCTTTACCTCATCAAAACCACCCCCCTTCTCCTTTCCCCCAACAATATCTCTTTTGATTTTCTCCATCTCGGCAGCAACTTTCTCAGCATTTCCTACAACTGCTTCAACCATCTCATCTTGCTCTTCATTTGTTTCACCTTTGGCCTTTTGCATCATGTCCATGAGTTGCGCCTCGGTCATACCGCTCTCTTTGAAAAAATTCATCGCTTCCTCGGGAGAATTTACAGCTTCGAGTTTTTTCTTCTGTTTATCAAATGCTTTCATCTGCTCATTCAACTCCTTTAATTGCTGTTCCATCCCGCTCCTAGCCGCCGATATATTCTCCCCAATTTTGTCATTATTCGGTACTTGACCGTTCTGCGCGAACATTGCGTGCGCAGCTGTATTTCTGATCGAAGTGGACGTTGCTTTTGGGTTCATGACATGTGATAGTATTTTTCGATCAACATAGTCCTCGTCATCACTGTCAACAAACTCGAACTTTGAATAGTTCAGGGAGTCCTGGAGCTTAGCCATGGAGGGGTTTGTGCCGTCGTTTTCAGGGTCGCCAGAGGGAGTAGGGAGTAGGGAGTGGGAGGTCGCCAAAAAACCCCTCTGCTACAGCTGGAGTTGGAATAGAAAGTAAGATTGGAGGGGGATCGTAGATGAAGGCCGTACACGAATAATAAGGTTTATAATCGGTTTCTTTATCAGCTAATATTACTTCATATTCCTTCATGCCTCTTCACGTGCTCTTCGTCGTTTTTTGAGTTATTAAAATTTATCTCTGCCCCGTCGAAAGTAAATCCTATTGCGCGAAAGTATTCCTATCGCAACTAAACGGCCCTAATCACCGCAAATACCTCTTCAAACAAAAGAAAATCATTTCCTGAACCCTCAAAATTCCTTCGGCGATCGTTTGTTCTTCGAGATGGTCGTGACAACTCCAATAGCCATGCGTGGTCCAAATCGTCTTTTGAAGAAGAAGTAGGTGTCTACTTTGCAATGGATTTAACAGTGGCGACGCCCCCCCCTGACGAGGATGTTCTCAACGATAATGAGACACAGCAACAACACGATGCTCAGTCCCTCACCGATTCACTGGACCAATCTTCGTCTTTACTGCCTCCGCCGGTCATAACACAAGACGGCGATGGGATCGGAAACGACGAAGACGAGGCCTTCATCTACGACCCCCCTCCAATCTCACTTTCTATTCCAACTCCAGCTGTAGCAGAGGGTTTTTTTGGCGACCCTGGCGACCCTGAAAACGACGACAGAAACCATGAAATCACAACTCCCCAAGCCCAGAGACAAAAACAGCAACCGATTACCACGAAGGAGAAATCGGAGCGCATTCAAGTGCTAATCAGGATCAAGCCACTATTTGATGACGCGCTGGATCGCTCTGTCAAGGTTGGCGATGCCTCTTCTCCCAACCAGCCCAAGTCATCATCCACAAGTACTTCCGGATCTTCATCAGCCTTTACAAAACTCAATAAGCAGAAACTACCCAACGAGTTGTCTATAATTACTCGCGACAAGAAGGGGTGGTTGAGCTTCAATTTTGACGCCGTCGTGGGGGAGACTGGTTCTCAGCAAGACGTCTTCCAGCTGATTTCGCCGGCCATCGAACAGGTTGTGAGCGGAATTAATACCACAGTCTTTGCCTACGGACAAACAGGAACGGGAAAGACGCATACCATGCTTGGAGAAGGGTTAGAACAGCAGGTGACAAAGAAGCTCAGTTGGAAGCAGATGAGAGCGGATATGACGAAAAATGAGGAAGGCTGGGGTGTCATACCAAGATCTCTGCACTTGCTCTTTGCTTCCCTCTCCAAGCAGGGAATGCGACCTAATTCCAAGCAGCGAAAGAAGAGTATCATCGGGATTGCTGAGGTAAACGACACAATGACGAAGCGAACGGCAGGAACAAAAAATTTCAGTGTCATGTGCAGCTACATGCAGATCTATAACGACCAGTTATATGACCTCCTTACGGACGAGAAAGACAACAAGGGAAACTTCAAGGCTCTCCCTATCCGTGAAGGGACTACAGCTCAGGGAGGCCGAAATCTTTACGTGCAGGGTTTGAGCGAGTATAGAGTCAGCACCGCGGACGACGTCTTAGCACTACTTTTTCAGGGAGGGCGGAACCGGGCTGTCCGCGCGACGGAATACAATCAACAGTCCTCTCGAAGTCACGCTATACTGCAGCTTAGCGTCGAGATCGAGATTCCGGAAGAAGATAGTCGGACAATCGTTAGAAAGGCAAAACTCAATCTCGTAGATCTCGCCGGTAGCGAAAAGTGGGGTACCTTCGCGGGCGAGAAGGACGTAGACATGAAATTGGAGCTCAGAAAAATCAATTCTTCGTTATCCGCCCTGGGGCTGTGTATCAGCGCCCTTGCGGACAAACGGCGGTCGCACGTACCCTACCGCGATTCGCCTCTGACGAGGCTTCTGCAAGATTCTCTGGGTGGCGGGACAAGGACTGTCGTCATAGCTACTGTGAGCGCTAAGATGGACGCGCAAGAGGAGAGCGCTAGCACCCTTCAGTTTGCAAACCGTGCAAATCGTGTGGACGCAAAGATTAAAATTAACGAAGTGGTCAATGATGCGGTACTTCTGAAGCGTGCCCAGAGGGAAATCAGTCGCTTGAAACAGAAGCTTGCCGAAGCGCTGGACCAAGCTGGACGACAAAACTCGACACAGCAGGTCACACCGCCGATGAGCCGCAGAGTCAGGGATGCCACCCCCGACGAGAGCAAGAACGATAGCCGAACGAGCAGCGCAAGCGCAATCAGCAAAGAAGGAGAGAATAACCAGCCGAAACAAACTGAGCAGCGAGAGCAGCAACAGCAGCAGCAACAGCAGCAGCAACGAAATCAACACCAAGAAATGAAGCCACCTAGGACCGGCAGACGTAAATCGCTTGGCAAACAAAACTTCAACTCCTCGAAAAACATCAATGTGAACAATAGCCTCGATCAATCTTTTGGTGCGAGCATGACGGAGCAGGAGCTTCAAAAACTGTCTGCAATTACGACGAGTGATGGCCAAAACCAGCTCGCTCTTGCCGGTCAGCCAAACAATCAACTCATTGCTAAACTCGAGAGCAAGTTCGAAAAGCGAGAGGCCGATCTTCTCAAAGAAATCGACTCGCTTAGGAGCATGGTGCTCGGAATCGTCGACGATAAGACGGAAAAAGAAAGTGAGAACAAAGTGGAGGAGATCAGGAATATAGAGATTGACAAATTCAAAGACGAGGTCAGTCAACTAAAATCCTCCAAAGAAAGCATGGAGGTCATGGTCGTAGAGATGAGAAATCACCTAAAAGAGATGCAAAATAAAATAAATAGCGCCGACGAGAAGACGAGCGACTTGATACAGAAGATGCAAAAAGGACAAATGGACCAAAAACAACTCGAAACGGAGATGGAGGCGTTACTCCGGATTAAAGGTGACGTCGACTTCGAGCGAAAAATGGCCCAGAGCCAGGAGCGACTAGCCTCCCTCGGCGTTATTACCTCACCAGCGCACCGAATGCGATCGAAACAGCTGTCAGGCGAAGCCGAGGCGGCCTCTGGGAGTGAGGCCATAAAACGCGTAATGTCACACCTCAACGATGACGCGAAGAAAATGCTCATCGAAGCATCATCCCCCTCGGTTCACACCACTATTGCCACTCATGTTGGACAGGTTGGACAATATTCTCCATCTTCAAAAACCCCACTTGCCTCTCGGGTCTCAGTCAGTCCTTCCCAGCACAGGTTGACGACGCTTAAGATCGATCCAGCGTCCTCCAGTTATTACATCCCAAAAACGACAAACTTTGCCGTACCACCCAAGGACATCTCATCTGATGCCGATGACAGCAATTTTAGTTCTAGAGAGCTCGAGCGCTTGGAAGCGCGCCTAAAGACGCCCCCCTTGGCGAAGGACCCAGAAGTCATTAAGGATGCTAAAGATGTCAGCGACGGCGAAAGCAAAGACTACGACAATGACGGCATTGCTCGTAACGATTATACCGTACGCGATGACGATACACCCCGCGACAAACATACCGCTCGCAACGATAGTACTGTCCCCGATCCTAACACGAGTAGGGGGAAAGAAGAACTTCTTGACTTTCCAACAGCGAATAGCAGCAGTATTAGCAATTCAGCAAAAAATTTCAATATGAGTGCGCTTGAAGCTGCGAATCGCGTGCTCTTGAACGATAATACAACATCATCATCGCCTACCCTCTCCAATTTTCTTAGCAAGGCCGCCGATGACATAGACGATCACGGCAACGACAACCATCACGACGACGACGACGATGCGCTGGAAGTGGCCGATGATGACATTCTCGAGCAATCTGCCAAGTCTAACATGGGCGGCGACCACAGTATCAGCCAGTCCGGCTTCTTTTTAGCCGATGACGACCCTTCAGCAATGTTTAACAAGCCAGCAAAGCCAGTTTCAGTTCCTAACGCCGTCACTAAATTGGATTTGACCAATGCTACACCAAACAAAAACAAGACTATTATGAAAGTAAAAACGATCAGTGCAAATACGCAAAAGATCAGCGAAGCGAATGCCAACAATAGCAGTGTTCTAGAAGAGGTGGTAAAATCGGATGACTCGGACGACGAAGAAGCTGTGGGGGGCGACGCTCATGTCGACGGGGAAGGCGACGACGGCAGTGACAGTGAAAGGCAAAACAACAACAACGATGATCGACCAATCACAACAACATCTGTAGCTTCGAAAGTCACAAGCGAAGGCTCCACAGACGACGAAATGAAGGGCATCGTTGACGACCCCAAGGAGCTCCAAAAAACAGAATCGACGCCGTTGGCAAGTGACGAAGAGCACAGTTACAGCACCAACGCGAACAACTCGGTCAGACCGACGTCCGTCTTAAGTTTTCGACCCGGGTCAACGAGGCCAATGTCGACGAGACCTATGAGCACGACAAACAGTTTTCGCCGAGGTTCACTGCGCACTCCCGCGACATTAAGAGGAAAGACCCCTTCGACTTCTCGACCCCCGCCGACTCGAGAGGGGGACGTTAGTAGAAGCGTCATCTGTCTAGCAACTGTTAAGTTCGATTTTGTGGCGGAGGAGCAAGACGACCTTGCTATGAAAGCCGGTACGGTGATTCAAGTCATCGAGAAGTGTGAGAGTGGGTGGTGGAGGGGCAAGTATGAGAACGGAAAACTTGGTGTTTTCCCTTCCAATTTTGTCAGCGTCATTGAGGCGACAGAACACATGGCCAAGAAAAATGCTGAGCGCGACCGCCACAAAGCGATTCAGAGCAACAGCATAAGCAAATCCTTCGCAATGAAGAGCAACAAGAGTAGCAAGAGCGCCGCCAGTGCCGTAAGCGGTACGAGCGTGGACAGCACAGAATTTCGGGAGCTTGAAGAAGAGGAGGAGCTCAAAAAGGAAGCGGAGGCGGCCATGGCAAATGCGGCAAAGGCAGAGGGATTTGATCTAGAGGGCGGAAAGGATGCGGTCGACGAAAAGAGTGCAGAAGATAGCGCCACTACCGCCTTTGCCGGCGCTATGGCTGGCGCCGCGGAACACTCGCCCCCCAAGCCCCCCCTCCCAACGAAGTTCACAAGCGATAATGTCTTCGGAACTACACCGCCAAAAGCTACATCAGCAGCAGCCAATGGCGTTTCTCACATTTCACCTAATCAGTACAATAGCATGCAAATATCAAATAGCCAGCAAGTGCTGAAGGCGCTCCCCGAGAAGGAGAAGGAGAAGGAGGAGGAGCTGAAGCAGCAAAAGCAGACAGAAGCGTTTTTGAATTCCGACAACGAGGCGTGCGAGCGACACGGACTCACGCGGTGCGTACTTTGCTCGCTGACCCTTTCTTCAATGACTTCATCGACTTCGGCAACAGCAGTGGCCAAGCCCGGACTCCAACCGCTCCCGAAAAGCAGCACAGATAAGGAGAACATCGACCTCCATATGAGCAAGAATTTGAGCAGTCTGAACGAGCTCAAGAGCAACACGACGCAGCTGAAGTCCATGAGCAGCAGTCTTCCGAACCAAAAATTGTCTCATCCGTCTCCTGATAATATCTTCAATAGCGTGTCCTCAATCTTGACCTCAAGCACGCTAGGCGGGTCTTCATCCGTCACAAATAAAAAGCCTTGCGAGCGCCACTTTCTTATGAACTGCGTTTTGTGTAGCCGAAACATTATGGAGCAGGCGAGTGCGCAGCAGTCGCCACTGAAAATTTCCCAAGCATCGCCTTTGGTAAAGAATTCTGGCGACCAGCTTTGCGACCGTCACAATTTGAAAAACTGCTTTTTGTGCAATTTACAACAGAAGCAAGCAACTCAACCTGACATGTTTTCGCAAGGCACCAGCAATAACAATTCGACCGCGGTTCGTACAAATATGCAGCAGCAACATCAGCATCCACAGCAGTTCTCGCAGGACGCTTATGCCACCTACAATGCGATGAAAGCCAGTCCTCCCATTAACAACAACAACAGCAGCACCAATAACTACAATGGGATATCTCTAGGCTCGATTCCTTACAGCGCCAACACGGGGCTACTTGGAATGGGGATCGGGGGCAACATCGGTAGCGCGGGTATGGGATTCTCGCCACCCCACCAAAGCCACAACATGTACTCGCATCAGCTGCCACATATGCAGCAGATGCAGTCGCCGCAACAGAATGAAACTTATCAATTCGGGAACGGCGCGGGCATATCTCCGGACGTTCACGGACGACCCGTTGACCAGCCTTCCACAGCTAACCCGATTCCAATGGATAAGTACCAGTTCGGAAATGAGCCGACCCTTAATCTGGGTTTCAGTACCACTCGCAGCATTGCCTCTCCTGGAGCGAGCAGTACTTATAGTCAGGAAAGGATGATGACTGCCGATAGTTATGGCAGCGGAGTAGCGAGCATCGACGAGGAGGACGAAGATGACGACAAAAGAGGAAATCAGAACGGCGGCGGCGACAAAGACGACGACGACGGCAACGACGACGACGACGACGATCCTCACGAGACGAGCGTCACCTGGAACGAGGCGGAAATAAAAAGGCAGCAGGGGAGCAAGCAAAATTATGGGGATGGTGGGGGTAAGAAAAGGGGGTACATGAATGCCACTAAGCAATTACGCGGCAGTGGTGGTGGCAGCGACGGTAGTGGTAGTAAAAAATCCAACATCACCTATGCGAAAAACTGGGATGGCGGCAGTAATGGTAACAACAATAATAACAGTAACAGCAGCGCCAAGAAAAAAAACGCGAGTGGCAACGCGAACAGGGGAAGCGCCTATAATGTGGGCGTAAAAAAGCTCAAGGCCCAAAGAGAGAGGCAACTAAAGGCCATGCGGGAAGGCCCCAAGAAAAACGATAACGGAGGCAAGAGGAAAGCGCCTGCGAAGGCGAAGAAGAGTGGCGAAGGCGGCGACACCCTGAGTAGGGCGAGAATGGCCATTGAATCCGCTAGCGAGATTTTGCTAGATGTCGGACCAGCATAATTTAATGTAACAGATGAAAAACTTTAGCTACGCTAGCTACTAAACTACACTGTCGTCATTGTTATTGCTGTCTGGGGCAAGGGCCTTCTGCAGTGCTAGCAACGCCATTCCGGCTGCCTCCACATCCTTGGACTCGTCATCCATTCCCGGATACTCATTCATCTTGGGAAGCTCGCTTTTAATCAACGGCTTGCAGAAGACGTCACGCACGTGCCATTTGCTGACAATCTTTTCTTTTCTGCCCCGAAAATACTCGTTGGTTGTCATCCCCCTGTACAACAGCATCATGTGGAACGAGAGCAGGCTACCCACAAGAGAGCCAACAAACACGTTCCAGACAACAAATATCGGACAGACGATTTCTTTGACTAAATCACCGTCTTCGAAACCTTTTCGAGCAATATCCGTCGCCGTTACGGCGTTGAAAATTGTCGACAGGGTGGTGAATGTGATAAATGCTAGGAAGCTAAAATAATTTCGCTCGCCAACACTATTTCCTGTCCATGGGCAGTGGTGATCAAAACGCTAAGATTATCGGGGGGCCAATAATGATTTCGGCTCCGTTAGAAAAATTGTTTTTGTCGTCGAGTAATGAGAAAAATGGACCGAGAACCATACACAGTCACTCACCTTGATACAGCAATTGAGCTGGCGGCAATGTTTGGTTCGGGGGGGCCTAATAATATTGCATGTCACGCAATATTCCATCTTTTCCTTGACCTCCAGTGACATTTTGTCAATCAAAGAGCTCGGAACCCGGTGCGGGATTATCCCGGGCTCGAGAATGACTGACCTAGCCAGGGTCAGTACCATCGCCACGGATAGCAGGATGGAGGCAGGAAGGGTCATTTCATGGCCAAGCAATGAGGGGGACGCCGGGTAAATAAGCACGAAAAAAATGGCCCAGCTTGCGACTATCAAGCCGAGGGTCAGTGAGAGTTGACCCGTGTTTGAGCCTACCATCACCCTCCCTCCAAAGAAAAACTTGTGTTTCCCCTTCCACTGCTCATAGCGTTTCTTATTGATTTCATAGTCATCGTGAAATGTCCTCTTCTTGCAATCAGAGAGCGTCGTTGGCGGCTGCTGCTTCGCTTTTCGCTGCATTTTTGGCTTCGGTCGCACCGTTCTTTTTGACTTTACTGTGCCGCTCATTTCGATACTAATGCTGTTCTTGCTATTGTTATCAAGGCTTGTGTTATTGAAAGACAAATGCTTTGCAGCAGTTGTCGTAGTTGTATTCATGCTTACTATGCTACTATCGTTGCTCACATTTTGGAGGGGAAATCGCTTTGATTTGTTGGTGTGTGTATGTGGGTTTGAGGGAGGGGGGAGTTGAGATATGTTGAGTCTCTGAGGTGTTTTTGGCTCCTCCTCATAGGGTTCATCTGAGTTGTAATCCATGGAGTATTCTTCGATGCTTTGGTCATATTCGCGCCCGTAATAAGAATTATCAACAGTACTTCTACTACTGACAGAGTCGTCGTGGCCGGACGTGACCTCACTAAGTGCTCCATCAAGATTGAGATCAAGGTTGATGTTAGATATGGACAGGTCGTGATCACTTGCCAAAGAAGAGTTTGTAGCTGATGTATTTGTGTTCCTGCTCACAAGGGACATCTTCTCGCCCCTGCGAGACTTGCGGAAAGATTTTAACATTTTATATGGGTGTACATTTGAAGACAACAAACTCGAAACCTTCGAAAAACCAAAATCCGCCAACCTTCAGTTCAAACACTTTTCAGAAAGAAGGGGAACTGATTCACTCAAGAAAAACCCATTAGACCGCTTCTCCGTATTTCTTTGTCCCGAAGGTGAAAAATTACCGCCAAATCTAGCCAAAACCTTTAAGTCTATTCAATGGAGAACCTTACTTTCACCGGCTTGGATGTTTCAGTCCTTGCCAACAGTACAGTGAAAGGGAGCCCTTCACGGAGGCGGCAACGACGACCGAAGCTAGAAGAACACGAGCATCAGCACCAGCAACAACGATCTCAGCAACGACAACCAAATCCACTACAACAACCTCAGCAACGTGCAGGAATCATGCCACCTCCACCTCCACAACCACAACAACGAAACCCACTCAGCCCCACACAATTGAACAAGTCAGAGACGGTCGAGTACGTCAACAAGACTGGCCGTGAGAAGGCGTTAACCCGCGTTCGGGAGAGAATACGAGAAGAGGAGAGGCTTGGCATCCGTCGTAGGGCCCAGAAGAAGGGGAAAAAAAAGAGAGAGAAGGTCTTTGTGCAGGCCCCTTGGAACGACGACACCCTTTTGGGTAACACACAGCCGTCCCAGGAGCGGAGAATGAGAGGAAGGAGTAGGGAGGAGAGAGAAGCTGCCGAAAACAAGAGGAGGAACGACAAGATTCGAAGAGTAATGGCTAGAGAAAGTGCCAAGGGCAAGGGCATGGGCATGGGCATGGGCATGGGCATGGGCAAGGGCAATGCTGTTGGCAACCTTAAGGTCAAGAGTAATCAAAAATACTACTCTGGCCTCTCTCGTGCCATCGCTACAGACAACATCATTAATACAGCACCCAGGGGACTGGTCGACCGTGGAGATGGTAGCCCTAAGCGCAGTTATAAAAGTGCTGAGAGAACATCCTCTATGCAGACGGTCGAGAGGAGGACCAGGGGTACGTCGCCATTTGACCTCAGCAAGATTGAAGAGCTCACGGGAGTCAAACAGTTGGTAGGAGGGAGGGAAAATCGAATCCCCTTGCCCAATTACCGACAACAACAGCAACAGCAGTACCACAACCACCACCACCACCACCGCCACGACCAACAGCCGCAGCAGCAGCCGCAGCAGCAGCAACAACAACAAATGCACCAACACCTGTACCAACAACAGTCACTGCAGCTCCCCCCCGAATTCAACACTCTGACAATGGCAATTCAGAACTTATCGTTGATGTTGGAGAAGCAGTCAAAGGCTTCGACTAGGATGGCGAGCTTCACAGCTACAGCTGCTGCCAATGCCGCCATAGCCAAGCTCAACTTAACAGGGAGTGCTTCTGAATTTGCAACAACTGCTGAGATTACTTCAAGCGCAACAAACGTGAGCCAAAGTTTGGCCGCAGCCACACCATCCACTGCTAAAAATACCAACCAAAAAACCAACCAATCCCCCCCCCGTGAGAACTTTCAGATGGCGATGAACAGGTCAATGACACCAGGCGAAGCTGAAGCCAGGAAAACGGCTGCTATTTTGGAGTTGGAGATGCACTTGAATGATGTAGAGACGAGGGAGGAGAATTTGAGAAAGAGACTTTCTGCTGGTGATAGGTTTGGTGGGTTTAGTACTGTGGGGAGAGGGGGGAGAAAGGAGCTCGGCAAATACGAGATGACAAACGATGTCAAGCAAATCTACGAGCAGCTGAAGGAACACGATCGAAATAATTTGCCTCTCGAAGAGGCAGAGAAAACGTTTAGTACCACGAATAGTACTCTGGCCGAGGCGGCGGCGAAGGCAGGCAATGCGGCCGTGAAACCCGGTGCTCATATTGCCGCTAGCTCGACTCCACAGCCGAACTCGCAGCCCCAATATAAGCCTCCGAAGAAGAAAAGAGCAATCAACATCGATCTCCCCAAGGATGTGATCCATCGTCTGCGCCGGCAGCGAGCCGCTTTTAATAGGCACCGGGAGATAACTGAGGCAGCTCTCCTGAACTCAGGCATGAGACAGTACCAAATCATTGAGCTGTTGGCAGATGATATAGCAGTAGGTCTCGTAAAAAATATTGTCGACGAACTCGAGAAAGGGGTGGAGGGAGAAGCCGAACGAATTTTGGAGATTTTGTAGGCGAAATATTTGTTTGAATAGGTGTAAACATGGGGATGTTAATTTTTATAGACGCTAAGGTTGGGTCCTTTTTCTTTAGTTTAGTTACCAGAGGTACAGTGCTGTTTTCACTGAAAGGAGGCACAAGAGAATAAACACCGATATCCTTGAAGTTATTACCAAAACAACTCCACTGTACCTCTTCACAGTTGCTTGCGTATAACCACGAGAGAATATAATATAGCCGAATCCTGTTGTAAATGCGTAAATGATCATAAAGTACTGCAGAAGAACTGAGCACAGTACGAGATGTAGGATCTGCTGGTCTTTCGACTCTTGCCAATTGTAAATAGATCGCTGGGCACGGTTGAACTCCCCTTCGGCTCCATCATTTTCCATATAAACCTTGAAGTCATCTCTCTTTTTACCAATCATTGACTTTTTGGTGCTCTCAGTGGTACCTCTCTGCCATTCTCCTTTGACCTCCCCCTCCTCAATTTGATATACAGAAAAGACTTGCATATTTGTTCGGTACACGTTGGCCTCCTTTCTCTTACCACTGGCCTTCTTCTGAAGAACCTGATGACATATAAAATACACGATTGCCACAACGCAGCAAGACAAGTAGGTCTTTCGCATTTGCAATCCCATCTCAGAGAGAATACTGTCGATATTTTCCAGATTCAAGTAGAAAATAACACACATCATCGATAAGTGCACCGTAATAGATCCTCTAATAGCATTTGTTCTCGTGGAATCAATTTTGCCCTTCGGATGCCCTCCTTGGCTGTTGTTGTTGGTGTCAGCAACGGTCGAGGAGGAAGACATACCCAATCCCCCCTCAACGCATCATTTTTTGGTGTTCTCGTTCGTGAATGTGAACTCAACTCAGTAACTCCATTTTAACTCCTTTTAACTCCTTTTAACTCCTTCCTTTTAACTCCTTTTACCTTTTAACTAAGGAGTAACCCAGTAGCAATTTCGATAACTCACTTGTACACCAATCCGATACGATGGAAAACAATAATTACTCGTAGGGAACGATGGAAAACAATAATTACTCGTAATGAACCCGCCCAAACCAAGCCAAAAAAAACCCCAGAAGAAGACCTTTTCTGCTGGATTTCAGCGCCGTGCGGAAGAATCCTTGAACCGTTCTGGTAGGTGGAACGCCACGGCATCATCGCGCACGGAGGAGGTTTTGGAGCTCGAAGGTTCTGATGACGAAGATGGTGGAGGGTGCGCAGCTTCCGTGGGAGCGAGGTCTATAATTTCCCATGCTCCATCTCTCCACCCGAGCATAGCTCTATCTTCCATGTCCCGCGGATGCAGTGATGTTACCATCGGAGCAGGGGACAACACCGAATATTGGGACTATGCCCACAGAGTGAGTGTCAGGAGCGACATCGGGCACACTTGCAGGGAATGCAGGCTTCCCTTCACCAAGCTCAACGAGCCACTAACGGAGAGGAGGGGCGCTAGGACCAGCACCAGATATCATGCAGAGTGCTTTAGCGGGTTTGCAGACCCGAGGAGCCAGTCCGAGGGCAGTATGCACACTGGTAAATTGAGGGGAAGTCAGATGAGGGCGGCACCAAAAGGGAAGGCCGGCAGCAAAATGAGGAGCGCAACGCATTTTGAGGGCGGAGGAGACAGAAAGAGTGGCGGCGAGACTGGGGGTGGAAAAATTGCAGCTTTCATGAGTGGCGGAGACAGGTTCAAAAATGGCCAGTCAGCCAAGGGTAAGGCAAGGCAGGAACCTAAGGGGGCGGCCGAAAATGGCGGTTTATCATTGGCGGATATCGAGGCTCACAATAAACGAATGGACAAGGAAATCTAGCGGGTAGATAAAACACAACATTGGAGAGTGAGATTTTTTGAGTTTTTTTGGTGGTTGGTGAGCTGCACTTGACGTCACTCGTCTGTTATTGCAAAAGTAGTATCTACACTTTTCCCTTATTTATTGTCTCTTCGCCCTCTCCACCATCGCTCGAGTCAAGAATATCTCCAGCCTCCTCCAAATTAAGCCTATCCAAATTGATGCCATCAACTTCTGTGTTGTTCTCAAGAATCTCAAGCATCTCCTTACCCCAACCGATAGTACCCATTCCCATCGGCCTCGCTGGCCGAGCAACCCTGATCTCTCCAGGCCTGTCGACAAGCTCCACAACGCTCATCATTGCCCCATCCCTCCTCCTTGGTTCCGCCAACTTCAGCACCCGTGTGTATCCCCCCTGGCGGTCAGCGTACCGGGGACCAAGGATCTCCATCAGCTTCGTCACCGCCGCGGGAGTCTTGAGAGTCCTTGCCGCGAGGCGCCGAGAGTGTAGACTGCCGTCCTTTCCTTGCTTAATCAGTTTTTCACCAACGCGACGCACCTCACATGCCTTGGGGTGGGTTGTTATCAGCCGCTCATGCAGGATCAATGAGGTTGCCATATTCTTAAGCATTGCCAACCTGTGGGCAGTGTTTCGCTGCAGCTTTCGGAACTTGAGTCGCTTCTTCATCGTGGGGTGGGGAGGGGGAGTCCAGAAAAACCAGAGAAAAAATTGTTTGGGGATGCACTGAGGGGTTTACCAATAGCCTTGGTAATTAATTATCTCCTACACGGACAGAAAAATTATAACAACTTATGGTTATCACCGCTTTTATGCGAAAATAGATGAAATGATGGTAAGGAGGGGCAAGTAAACTGCTGAGCATTAAAATTGGTGCAGACAATTAATCGTCCAGTCGTCTCTTCTTAATTTTCCTTTATGGGACCCACGGGGTATCCCCTAAAGCAAACAAAGCGGCTGAAGCTTGTACCAACGAACGAAATTTAAATCCTACAAAGATTATTTCCCCTACGTTTCGGGGTATAGGCCTTTCACTGACGACTACACGGATACCCACTGCTTCCCCGTGACAATTTGTGCTCCACTGTACCGACTCTGTCTTCACATATTGAGGAAAAGCAGCATGGGGCCCGCAGACAGCTCGAAGTTGTCAAATTCCGAGTCTGATTCTGATACCGATTCTGATTCTGATTCTGAATCTGATACTGGGTTAACCTTTGTCCAGCGACAGAAGCAGAAACGCTTGCGCAAACTTAGCAAAAAGAATAATAACAATAACAATAAGAAGAGGAAGCGGACTGAGATGGCAAACTCAACTGGAGATGACACCTTCACTGGTGATGCTAGAGCTGCTCTGGAGACCGCTTCCGAGGCCGTGAATTCAACGCTGTTGATTTCAACTGCAACAACTCAATCGGCAGGATCTTCAACGAAATCACCACCTTCGTCGACATCGCAGAATTTTAACCAGCAGGAGCAGCAGGAGCAGCAGGAGCAGCAGGAGCAGCAGAGTGTGATTCCAAATGTCCCAGAATTCCAGCTCCCTCTGCCACGACAATTGCAAGGAACAACGAGCACAGTTTCGGAGAGCGAGAAGAAGCAACTGCAAGATCTTACCCGCGTTAAGTTTTACTCATCGAATCTTCCATCGAGACGCGAATACGACTACGAGGAGTCTCAATCGCAGACACAGTCACAATCGCAGTCCCAGACCCAGGTTGAATCGCAGAAAATGTTCGAGAATGACGATCGATCTAATTCTTTCCTGTCAGAATCCTACTCTCAGTCTCAGTCTCAGTCTCAGTTGTTCCCTCAGTCAAGCTCTCAAGCATCAACTGAATCACAGCTTCCTCTCCCGACGCCATCACAGGTGAAAAAACGCCAGGAAGTTGAGAAGGTAAACGAAGATGTAGCTAGAGAAAATCAAGCAAAGGCGAGGGCGACTGTATATGTGACAAATCAGCGCAGCCGAAGGGAATTCGGAAAGGGGAGAACAGCGGGCGCTGGCAGTAGAAATAAGAGCAGGAAATCAGAGAAACCCCTCTATTCGGAAAGCTGGAATCCCCGGGAAGAAAGTGCGCGGACACCGCGGTGCAAATGCTCAATGTACGCTAAGTTACTCACTGTGAGCGCAAACACTGAGAATAAGGGCAAAGAGTTTTTTGCCTGTTCTGAACAAAGGGGAAGTGAGGCCAACTGCTCGTTTTTCATGTGGAAGACGAACTACTGGAATGAAGTCTTTGAGCGTGAGGTGAGTGAGCGTTGCCAACGAAACATAGCGAATTTTTTTAAGGATTGCAAAAAATGTCACGCAATTTATCCTTCTCTACCTCACCCATCCTAACAACAAAAACTGATGGAATCCCCACGATTTCAGATGGGCAAGGAAGTAGAATATCATTATGGGATGTCGAGTGACTTCAACGGCCACGGCCACGGCCACGGCCACGGCCACGGCCACGGCAACGGCAACGGCAACGGCAACGGCAACGGCAACGGCCACGGCAACGGCAACGGCAACGACACCCAGTGCTCATCTCTTCCTCCCCTCCACAAATTCGCTTGTAGGCTCGGTTATCTCGGTGGTTTTGCGGTCCACCTTCACTCGCTTCTCAATTGTCCCATAAATCCATGTCGCTACAAGGCAGACATACAAGTATTGAAAACCGAAACAGTGTTAGACAGTGAAAGTGATTCTAGTGAACATTTTGAAATCAACCCCAATATCGGCTGTGATCTCAAATTGCGTGACCAGGAGAGTCAAGGGAAGCATATGCCAAACAGGGGAATTCTCTTCATCGATTCTGAATTCTTTGTCGCTGACAACATCTTGAATGCAACATCTCTCACTCATCAACCGCCAGTTGTGGAGATTCAGTTTTCGGTCTTTTGCCGGAACGCTCTCTACGGGTACCGTATGTCCTCGAATAAAATGTCAGCGCTATTGCTGCAGCTAGGCCTCTCAATTGAGGGCTGTCCGGCACCCTCTTTTGCAAATTACACGGCCAAAGCGCTCTGTGACGAAGATTCAGTATTTCGGTTCGTTGAAGACGGCGTAGAAATGACACTATTTTACAAGGATTTGGAGGAGGAAGTCAAATTTAAGCTTCAAGAGCAGCCCATGATGGACAGCTCAACCGGCAGGCTGAACAGCAGAACAACAGAACTTTTTTTGAACCATCTGGAAGCAAAGGCTGACGGGGTTCACTCGGGTTTGGTGGAAAATCAAATTGTTTCTCGAATCCGCCTGAATCAGTTGATAGACTTTTGCGAGGGGCTATTGGAGAGGCCCGCGGACAGGTCGTTCCCATCGAAAGCGGCAGCTGCAGAGAGCCCAAACCAATTGATAATAAGTAGGTCGACTAAACCCAACTCGATCTCGCCTCGGAGTACAAATATGACGGGATTTCATGGAAGCGGAGAGGGAAAGTCACGCGTTTTCTCGCCATCTCAAAATAGCGAAACCAGCCAAACATTACAACCGAAGAACTTACAGATGCAGCAGTCACCTTCGAAGGTGACGACAACCAACAAATTCGTCCCTCGATCGATCAGCGAAACGAAAAAGTTAAGCCGAAAGCGAGGCAAGTTGACCATCGGGGGGAGAAAAAGGTAGAGATAACGAACAAGAAACAAGATGGGTAATGTTACAGTTACAAGTTCGCTCTTTTCGTTTATAACAATTAATTCACGTCCAGTTACTTAAAGTGACAGGGCTGCCATATCAATCCCGAGAGTGCTCAGATCCCAAAAGACAATCTTTCCGTCAAGCCCGCTGGTAGCAAAATGTTTTACGTTCCCATTGCCTGCAGATACGGCTTTCATGCACGTTATGGCCGACTCGTGAGTGGTGCTTAGTTTATCTGCCGCCTTGCTTTCCGCCTGACCGAGAGTCGTCTTGTTCTGAAAAAGGGCTCGTGCCGCTGCAACTCCAGTTTTTGCCACCTCCTTCTTCTCCTCTTTCTTCTTCTCCTCCAGTTTTTTATCAAAGGCCCACTGCCCTGTCTTGTTGGTGAAAAGGAGAGGATTCATGTCGTGTCCAGCGCCAATGGCGGCATTTTCGCTGAGAAATAGCAGAGAATTGACAGGAAGGTCTCGGTATCGGATACTTTGAGGTGCCGCGTCACCACCGTTACGGTAGTCCACGAACTGAATGCTGCTATCATGCCCACTGAAGGCAAGTGTGCTCCCAGATGGGCTCCAAGCGACGCTATCGATCCAACCAAAAGCACCATAAGAAGCATACTCCTCCTCAAAGACTTTTGCGCTCGGGAAAGCTCCCTGCTCGTGAGTTGCATCCACATCAGTGATGAAACTGCTGAACACGCGGCACTTAAAGTCGCTGGACCCAGTGGCGAGAATTTGGGAGTTAGGGTGCCAAGCAACAGTCAAAACTGTAGACTTGTGCTTCTTGATATGCTTTGACACCCACCAATCGTGTTCCTCCTCGAAGTAACAGACCGGAACACACTTTGCCCCGCTAGCAACGGCAAACTTCTTACCGTCAGGGCTCCACTTGACGTCCAGTGCAGCCCTGTTGATGCGCAAGATGACAAGGCTGGGTTTCCACTTCGTTTCCTGCTCGTCGTAGGTCCAGACAAATGCATTTCTGTCGTGACTGCAAGTAACAATCATATTCGTCACCGGGGACCAGTCGATGGCCGAGATCAGGAGGTCGTGTTCATCGAGAGTGTGCAAGAGAGTCCAGTCTTTGCAGGAGGGTTTGTTACAGTTGCCGTAGATCAGCATTGTGTTGTCATTGGGACATACTGCGAGCATGGTTCGCTGAAAGAGAGGAGACGCGAGTGTGTGCGCGAGTGTGTGTGTGTGTGTGTGTGCGTGTGTGTGTGTGTGTGTGTGAGTGAGTGAGTGAAAGTTAGACGGTTTTGACATGGCAGGCATTTTAAGGAGGAAGGTAGGTCAGTGGAGCAGGGAGCGGAGACAAATATACTGCGAGTGCGTGCAGTTATAGACAATTCACATGCAACTAGAAACAATACCAAGACCGCTAAGTCGCATTCACAGGACACCTATTCACCCCTCATAAGGCCCCAAAAAACATCAGAAGCAGACGGAAATTAGGAGAAGATCCAGGGACTCACATCTGCATTCCAGCTAAAGCAACTTATGCCCCGAAGAGGGTCAATGAGAGGGTTGGCAAGAGGCGCCATTGGTGGATTTATGCAGTGATCCGTGAACCAGGGGAGTGGGGACCAGGGAGAGTTGCTGACCCAATTTTTTTCACATTTCGTGGAGAAAAGGGTTCATAACTTGCTTGTATCGTCAGTGGGAGAGAATATAATACATTTTTAGTAATGTCTTGGGCCAACGAAGGCGACGACAGTGCGAATCCATTCGCGAGTACCCCTGCTTCGGTGCCAGCACCTGCCCAAGCACATGTGCCTGCCCCACCTGAAGAGGTTCCCGCAGCACCTGGTTGGTTAAGTACACCAGAGTCAGTTGGCGGTAAAGATACTACACCCCAACCATCCACCGATCTTCGACCCCCCTCTCCACCAAACGAAACACAACAGCAGCAACAACAACCAGTCCATACACAGCAAGAGAAGCGGACCTCAGCACTACAGATGAATGCAGTAGCGCTGCAGGATATGGAAGCAAGACAGAATAGTGCGGACCCCCCCAAAGCAGTAGTCTATCTTCGTCTTATCAACTTGCTAGTGTCAGTAGGTGTGTGCGTACTTGCCTCCCTCTGTGTAATAAGCACTAGTACCACTAGTACCACGAAGGCCATAATGTCAGTCTACGTATTTATGTTTGGCTTCATGATCTGCTGCTTCGAGATGCAGTTCAAAGCGTTTGCCAACTACATAACCGCCAACTTTGGCTTCTTCTTTGACGCCAAAATGAGGACCCTATTTCTGCTCTTTGTTTCTCTGTTGTGTTTTGATCTTGGTGTTCTTGGGATTATCATGGGTTCCGGTTTACTGTTCTGCGCCGGGCTTAATGCCTACGCACTCTGTAAATATCCGGAATTTATTTTGCCTCAAGCAGTCAGCGAGGAGCAGAAAAAGGCGGCCACTGCAAAAGCCATCAATGCCGGAACCAGTGCAGCAATCCAAGGTGCTGCTTGGCATCAGCAGGCTGGCCAAGCAGCAGCTTAAAAACAAGCGAAAGAAATACAAGCGGACGCTACGGGAATAAAGAAGCGTAAAATTGTAACGAATGTTTGTTTGTTTTGTTTTGTTGTGCGCACTGGGAATTTGACTGATGTTACGTGACGGGAGGAGGATGGGCCCTAAAAAAGTTCTTCAAAATTACCCCCTAAACTTATCATTTCCCGTTTATCCCCTTCAACCCTTTAGTTGATCTACCCCAGCATCGATTTCGACCTCAAAGTCATTGTAGTTGGAGCCGGCGCTCGTGAGCGGGGCGTAGATGAACGCCATGGTCCACACATATAAATTGTATAGTCCTGTCATTCCTAAAAAG
>Ga0115556_1000653_pt1 | contig 23135 bp, 22 predicted proteins | sample COGITO_mtgs_1104_5_FD_87282 | JGI IMG/M metagenome (GOLD analysis project Ga0115556, IMG submission 87282) | Pelagic marine microbial communities from North Sea - COGITO_mtgs_110414 | ecosystem: Environmental > Aquatic > Marine > Epipelagic | place: Germany:Helgoland, sampling site Kabeltonne... | reverse complement strand
GCCGCCTACAAGAAGCAGATGGCAGAGGAGAGGAGGCAGTCGTACGAGAACCGCAACGCCGAGGGATTCCAACAGAAGCAGCTTCTCGAGCAGCAGCGTAGCGAGCAGCAGCAGCGCGACCACGAGTCCTATGAGCTCACGTGGGCTGGTCAGGACGATGCTGCCGCCTACAAGAAGCAGATGGCAGAGGAGAGGAGACAGTCGTACGAGAACCGCAACGCCGAGGCTCGCCAGATGAATCTTGTTTTGAAAGAAATCAAAACGATTGCCGCACAGAAGGAGCACGAATCGATGATGTTGAAGTGGGCTGCACAGAACGACGCGAAACAATATTTATCTGAGTGCGAAGAACAGCGACGTCAATCTCTTCAGCAGCGAGCTGAGCTTGCCCGCCACCACAGAGACGTTGAAGAGCATGAGCGACAAGACAAGCTCGAGAATCAAGCGAAGGAGAATCAAATAGCTGCAGCTGAGGCTCGAGATGTAAACACCTACAAAAAACAGCTCGCTGCGCGCGATCGCGCTTCCCTGTGTTTTCGTGCGAAGGAAGCTAAGCTTAATCGGCTTCTCGAGGAGAGCAATGCAATCGTGGAAAAAGAGAAAGAGGTGAGTAAATGTATATTCTTGGGTCTGCTGACCTATTTTGCCGCTGTTGCAATTACTCACTCTCCTTTGGCATCATTCACCCCTCACACTGTCTTTATCGTTTTTGTCAGACTGAAAACAACGAACTGGAGGCTGCCGCGCGCGATGATGTGCGAAACTACGTCGAAAAGTGCAAAAGGCGCGACCGCATGTCGCTCGTGGGGCGAGCAAAGGAGGTAAGACTAAAGCAAGGCCCGCCTCTCGTGCTGTCTTTATACAAAAACCCAATACTCACACTTCCCGTTTAACCGCACCATTTTCTTTTAGAAACGCCACCATATTGAGGTGGAAGAGAAGCAAAAGAGGCAGAAGCAGAAGGAGTTGCACCGCCGTGTGAAGGAGGATGCCTTGGACAGCAGATACGTTCAACTCGCCCGCGACAAGGAGCTTGCGATGATCGCCATGGAGGCGCTCAGACACAAGGGATGCACATTCGCGGTGAATCCTTTTGCTTCCCTGCTGTGAATGACAACGAACGACAAGTAAATGATAATAATGACAATACTATTAGGGACGTAAGAAAGGAGTGCTTGTTTTGTGTAACGAAGGTCCGCTTCAATTCTAGCTTTTATTGTCAACTCTCGATGCAGTCTTTCTTGAGTAGTAATCTACAATTTCAAACATGACCCGACAGTCCACCTTGTTGTACGATTCAATCTGAAGTGGGAACGAACAAGAGTTGAGTTCGTAATTATTATTAGTGAGGAGCTTGATGCACTTATGCATGACGGATGTCCCGACTCACCTCCCTCATCAAATTGCTCAAATTGTTTCCCACCTCCGTGACATTCTCGGGGAAATCGCTCAGCTCCTCCCCCCCGTCTAAATCTACCATTCTGCACCCCCTTCTCTTCGCTTCCTTGTCGCACCAAAGAGTTCCGACGTTAGCAGCCATCCCGTCCATTTCTGTGTTCGGCCAAGACGTTTCAATCCTACCGTCCGAGTGCAGAGCGGTTGCGATCTTTTTGAGTCCGAATCCCCATGATCCACGGACGGCGAAGCAACCATGACCCAAGGATGATTTTTTCGGACGCAAGAACACGTCGGAGTACAAATCGAACCAGCGGAGTGGGGGGAGATGGAGGGAGGAAGGAGGGTGACGCTTCAATGCAGATTTCAGAAATACCTTTTCAGCTGAGCTGTAGTGCACTATCAAGTTCGGGGAGTCTAGAGAATAATCGAGACCTCTGCGCATTTATATGTGTGGTGTTTTAGTTTCGTGAGTGTTTCGTTCGGTTAGCTAAAAAGGGTGAGAGAATTCTGAAATGAGGAAGATTATCAAAATTGCCTCGATGAAGAAAATAATCTGGGAGAAACTCACTCGTACTTGGCCCTGGCATCCCTCATCCCTTCCCCCCATTTGTTGATTACGTCCCTTTCTGAGTCTCCGTCGAGCCTGTCAGCGATGTGGCACTGAAAATCGACCCACTCTCCTTCCCAAACGACCCCGCATCCAATCATGAATATAAGGTCCGACTTTTTTGACCTGCGCGGGAAATATTCAAATTCGTCCCGAATGGAGGTTACAGTCTCAAAGTCGACATAGAAAGCGCATTGACCTTTTCCCAGGAGAGATTCGGGCAAAAAAAAACCAACGTCATCGTGGGTAACGCTATCTCCAGCCGCACTATCGTCGATCGGCCTGTTTGCATCCAGGACACTGTTTATGAGTATAGCCTTGTGAGATTTTGGGCTCCGGAGTCCAAGCGCTTCTGAGACGGTGAGATCCCCGTACCTCGAATCAGTCCTCGCCATAAGTTCTTTTCTCGTCATGATCCCGTGGGCAGTTCTGGCGTGATCTCTCTCCTTCGTCCCGATGTTTGTCACCTGACTCACGTCGTCCCATTTTTTCATGACATCCTTCCTTAATCCGACCCATGGAAAACACCTGTCTGATTTGCGACCAGAGAAAAGCAGAGGCCACATTACTTTGTCTGAAGGATGAAGGCGCCATTTCCGGCTAGATGGGACATCGTAGGTAAGTCGACAAAAGGCGAGGGAGTTGGAGAGGATCGTGGAGAGTCGATCTTCAGCTGTTGTTGTGTTTGCCGGAGCGTCGACGGCGGCGGTATCTGTTGGTGCTGCTAATGCTGCGGATTCGCTAACAGAAGGAGGAGTGATGAGACCAGGACGAATGCCTACCATAGTTCCAAACCTGTGATCGTGACAGTAAAAGTGTCGCAATTTGTCGCGGTGGCTGACTTTTACACTTTCGTCACTGCTGCCTTTTTTGTCGTCTTCAGAGCGATTCCTCCCCCCCCCTCCCTCCCTGACCCCCATCCCAACCAAAAAACTGACACCGCGCATCTCCTTTCTTTTTCTTTTTCTTTTCATCTCCCCCTCTACTGCCCCCCTACTCGTCATCTCGTCAATCATCTCGTCCACAACCAATTTGTACAGAGAGCCCCCGACAACTGACTCCTGGTGGGCGCTCCAGTTAACATGGCCAGTCTTTTCTACAGTTACAATCGAGGGCTTAATTATCAGAGGGTGGTAGTCGTCGTCATCATCATCATCATCATCATCGCCTTCAAAAGAGGGGACGAGCTCACAAAGTGATGAAAGTGCTCCCCTCCTCACAATGGCAGGGGGAACCCCCCAGAGCCTCAATTTTTCCGACTTGAGCGCAGGGTTGATTATAAGGTCCTTCCTCTGTAGTATTGCCTCCAGTGTTGTTCTCACCGCACCATCTGATACTTTTACACCTGCTTCATCCTCGCTTACATCCGTATTTATATCCCCATCAGAGACGATCGTTACCGAGTCCTTCTCGCCCAATTTTTCCTGGAAGCTTTGCAAGACAAGCCTCTTCCATTTCTTCCCTCTTTCAATGAGAAAGCTAGGCCCACACCCCCTCCTGTCATACCCCGCTCTTTCATCGTCCCTAACGACTTCTTGGGGTTTCATTGTGAGACCGCCGTCGTAGCCACAGTACAAATCAGTTAAGGTTGGGTTAGAGAAGTGAACGTCGGCAAAAACGGAGAATCCATTTCCCATCGAGTGAAGGACCACGGAAGAAATAGGGACGAACGGCACCCCCTTGGAGCGGGAGGCGAAAAGAGCAGCAGAGCGGTTCATGAGAGGCTATAAAAATGACCAAGTGGAGGTATATGAGGGGGGGGAAGGGGCAGGGAAGACAGAAAAGCGTAATAAACTCCGTATGTGTGATTTAGCTCGAAAACGTAATATTCTAATATTCTCACATACATTTTTACTCTTCTGCTCTGTTTCTAAGGTGTTAGAAAAGGAATCATCCGATGAGGTCGCCCATATTCTTTCTTGTGTTACTCCCGGCAAGCCTCTCGTTCGTTTCGTTTTCTCTTCCTTCCCTCTTCAATGTTCACGACGACGACTCGAACCGCTCCAGCAAACTTTCGGCACGCCCCCCTTCCCCGCCTCTCCACCTCCCTTTTCCCCTTACCCTCTCCTGCTTGGAAATATTCCATTCATCGCATGGACACCTCCAAATACCCCACTCCTTTACCTGTTTGACGCCTTCCTATCCTGAGATTTTCTCGGGCGTGAAGCTTGCAGATGTTGTGTACAGAATGTCTTGGTACCGGGAGAACTTAACGCCTTCCCGACCCCATCTTACAGAAGATGAGTGCAGGGAGAGGAAGAGGAAGCTGAGCGAGATTGGGTTTGTATGGGGAAGATTGCAAAGCAAGTGGGATTTGGTGGTCGAGGGGTTGGGGGCGTATAAAATTTGGAAGGGGGAGGTAGATTATATTGGGGGGGGGGATGTTGGTGTTGGTGTTGGTGTTGGTGCTGGTGTTGGTGCTGGTGCTGGTGTTGGACTTGGCAGTGAACTTGGCAGTAGCCTTGGTGGTGGACTTGGCGGTGGACTTGGGGTAATGGACAGCTCATTAGGAGGCATGGGCACGAGTTCTCTAGAATATATGGAGGTTGTTGATGTAGAAAATGATTTTGTGGTCCCTCTCGGCAGGTGCGTGAAAACTCGCAACGCTGATTAATTATTAACAGCCAAAAATCATGTCAATAAACACACACATTACACAAAATACTAAAGCAGTCAAACACAGCCCCCACTTTCCCCCTTCAACCTACACTCTGCCCCTTGGCAAGCACGCGCAGATGATTCGCCTTCGTTCTTGGGGCCTCCGCGGTCCTGACAAGTACGAGCGAATCCGCCTCCTTAACCAGATCGGCTTCGTCTGGGATAAGGGGGAGCGCAAGTTTAACACTTTGCTTTGGGCGATAAGGGAATATCAGAGGGAGGTTGGGGGGAATGTGAATGCTATCAAGAGGGGATATGTAATACCGGATAGGGATGGCTTTCACAAGCAGCTTCGTGGGTATAAGTTGGGGGACACACTGGCGAATCTCAAGCAGACGAAAGTTTACATCAAGGGGAATAAGCAGAGGTGAGATTTCGTCTTTCTTTACTATTTTGTCTATCGCTCTCTTGGTCTGTCCCTGAGGGTGAATTCCTCCACAATATGACGGAATGTCACTCTCACACGCACCTTTTACTCACACGCACCTTTTACTCACGCGCACCTCGACAAAAGAGAAAAGCTGCTCCGCGGTCTTGGCGTCAATTTGGATTTCGATTTCCGGCATAGATCGTTCCGTCGCTTTGTCCAAGAGCTCGCCTTATACTCGCGGCGGCACGGTAATGTCGCTGTGCCGTATTCGTTCACTACAACTGATGGATATAAGCTCGGTGATGTTTTGTACAGAGTTTGCAATCTGGGTTTGTACACGAAAGGTAAGGAGGGAGAAGAGAGGAGAAAATGTTTAGAAGATCTTGGTTTGAAGATGAAACAGAAGAAAAGAAACACAAAGAAATGAAGACTTTCAAGCAACCGAAAACTAGAAAGAATACAATGAAAGCAATTGTCTCTCAAGGTGGTAATTAAATTGTAGCTGCCATCTTTACACGGATACACACAAATATTTTTACACCCACAACACAACCTTCCTCCTTGAAATTTCAGAAGACATCACGAGGCCCACCACTGCACCCAAAATCTGTTCCTCCTCCTCCGAGTTGGTGCAGGTGGGCTTTCAAAGCATAGTTCTCGTTCTCTAGCCTTGCGGTCCTCGCAAGCAATTCCTGTCCTGCGTTCTTTAAGTTGTTGACCTCGGCCTCCAGGCTCCCAATTTTGTTGTTTTGGATGACAACAGCCTTCTTGAGAACTTCGTTCTCCTCCCTCAGTTTTGTCAGCTGGAGTGATCCCTCCGAGCACTGAGCCTCAAGACGCTTAACTTCGCCACTCAGTGAATTGATTTTGTTCCTGTACGCGGGGGAATTGCTTGTCTGGGTCTGGTTCTGGTGATGGAAATGTTGGCTGTTGTTGTTGTCAGTAAAGACTCTGACACGCTTCCTGCTCTGGGGTGTCTGGTTCGCATTTGTTGTGTTCTCGTCGTTCATATTCGGTAATGCTGCCATAGCAGCGCAGTCACTAAAATGCAAGCTGCTCGTTTCGCTGACTGTTCGCCTTCTCTTACCCCCAAATATCGATGCGCTTTCCACCTCCTCAAAATCAGTAAAGCGACGCTTGTTTCTGGGGGGGACAGGGGGCAGTGGAGAGGTTGCCATGGCCGTGGACATGTTAAACGAAGGTCTGAGAGGCAGTTAGGCCGGCGTAGGGGATATAGGGAGACTACGGGAGGGCAAAACAACCTGAGAGTTTGACCAGTCTTTTTTAGTGTCACAGCCACTGGAGGTAACTACAGGATTAATTACGACTGTATATGTGTCTATTTACCTTCAGAAAGGTATGCCTGCCGTTTGAAAAAACAATATCCGTTTTTAAGAGTAGGGCGGCTGATGACCTGAGAATTCTGAATCTCAAAATTTCCTGGTTCCCCCGGCGCTCCGGCGCTTGCTCAGTTCGATCCCCTCCTTCAAGTTAAACGATTTTCAATTAAATCACACACCCATCCTTCACCACGACTATCATAAGGCTGTCACAACATTAACAATAACGTTAATACAAGGTCTGTTGTTTTGGAGCTGTTTCGAACCTCGAAAGTGACGATGATGTTCCTCGTATCCCTTCTCCTGGTCTTACCATTTAGCCATGGGTTTTTGTCTCCGCCGATCCCAATCTCGACGTTATCGCACCTCAGCTCGTCATCGCTCCGAGTTCTTCGGACCCCAGAGGCTGTATTTGAACGTGCTTCTACGCAGGACCTGCTGGACGATCTCATTGATGAGTCTGTTCGCCTCTCTGCGCGCCGTCCGATAATGCTCCAGTTCGAGCCCTCCGGAGCCAAAATCTGGCGTCGTTGGAGGGGGACCATATTCAGCGAGACTTGGCGAAACACCATCCGAAACATGTTGTTTGCCTCTGCTGTCGGGGTATATTTCCGTCTTCATCCGTCTATGAAGGCTCGGTTGGCGGGGTTTTCAATTTTATGGCAACAGCTCCTCGGGCTGACGACCTTTACCCTTACCTTTTTTCTGAATGTCAGGTAAATTGGACTGAAAAAACGTTATGGGGACATACCATCAAGGATGCCGTCAGGGATTATTTTATTTTTTTGTCACTCCGCTCACACTACTCTGATCTCGACTCAGCTATGGCCTTTGGCGAAAATGTTATCAGGTTTCTCGGAGATTGCAAGGTCGTCTGAATGATTTGGGTCTTGGGCTCTGTATCCATGCTACTAGGACAACTCCCTCAGAAGAAGATAGGGAAGCGGGTGTGTTGAGTGAGTACACGAAGAACTCTCGACAGGTCCTCAGCCTAATTTCTCGCTACGTGCGAGTATTCAACCTACTGGTTTACGCCTCTTACGCGCGTTCTCACCGTCCGATCTTAACCCCCCGCGGAATGCGGCGCCTTGTGGAGAGAGGGCTGATTACTGAGAATGAAAGAGTGGCTCTGTGCAACGACTCTGTGCTCGCGACGCAACGCCACAATGCTGTGATAATGTGGATTGGTAGAATTTTTGTCGAAGCACGTGAGGCAGGGCACATCCAAGGAGGAGCCGGGTACGAAATGCAATTTTTGGACAAGATACATGTCATAAGAAGCCAGTACGGAGCGATTGGGGACGAGTTGAGCGGCCGCATGCCATTTGCATACGCACACATCGTGCAGGTGCTGGTTGACGTGGTACTTTGGCTCTATCCTCTCATGGCCTACCCGAGCGGGATGAGTTTTCAGCTGGGGGTAATTGGAACCGGACTGTTAACTATGTTTTACCAGGGTTTGTTTGATCTGGCGAAACAGTTTCTAGACCCCTACGACAACGAGAACTTTGGGCAGGGTGACGATCCCCTTAGCGTTGATACTCTTGTTGCAGAGACGAATGCAGGAAGCGTGAGGTGGCTTAATGGTTTCGAATTTCAGCCCTTCTCTTCGAAGGGAATTCAAACCGGTGAGATGGAAGATGAGCTGCTCCCCATTCAGGGCTACTCCCTGGAGCAGATGGAAAAGCGGAAGGAGATGGACGAAATGAGAAAATTTGCTGAGGAAGAGAAAGAGGAGCAGCTTTCATTTCAGGAGCTTGAACCCCCATCGCTCGAAGACGTTAGCAAACTTGCTGAGGAGGAACTGAGTGTAGCACAGCTTGAGTTGTTGGAGACAGAGGCAATTCTTAATGCAGAGCCCATGGCGAACAGTTTAGAACCGAGAGAGGAGAAGTCGGGCAAGGAGGAAAAAGAACGGATAGGCGAAAAGAAAGCCGCGCAGGAAGAGGAAGTCGAGGAGGCGAAGAAGAAACTCCAAGAGGCTGAAACAAGCAAAGACATAATCTCAGAAATTGAAAATATATTGGTGGACAGTGTAGGGGCGGTGGACACATTAAACTTGGGACTGCCTTTGACTGGTGAAAGCGATGACACACATATCTCTGGTGATGATGCTTAAGCTGGCGATGACATTGTCGAGCAGGGCGGAAAGTGGTGTGGGGAGGGAGGGGAAGAGAGTAGGTATTTTAAAACTTGTGCCAACAATAATGTGCACAAAACGAAAAGTAGCAGCGGTTAGGCCAACAGCGCAACATCCTTCTTCACTTTTAATTTTTTCATTGCTAACTTTATTTAATCGACCTTAATGCTGCCATAGATCTTCTTCACGAATGCGAAGGAGCTGTAGAAGCCAATGGCTCCGCAGAACAACCCGAACGCAAGCGCAATCATGGCGTTGTAAGTGAAGTACACTAAGGCGGAAAGGAAGCCCTCGATTTGCAACTTGGTAACAAAGTACCACACCGAGTATGCAAAAAGATACCCTCCAGTGCTCGCGGTGTTCAGGAATGATCTCCACCACCACCTGTAGTCCTCGTGACAAAGCTGGAAATAACACATCACAATGCTAATTTCTGCGCAGGTTAACACCAAGATCGCAAGGACAGCAAATAAGAACCCGAAGACGTAATATATCTGGCTCAACCAGAGGCTACTCATGATAAAGAAAAGCTCGATGCAGATGCTGCCGAAAGGGAGTAACCCTCCAAGGAGAATTCCAACAAAAATGTTGACCTCAGATATTTCGGGGACGTGGCGAGCAATCAGAGTGGGTTTCAGAGGAGTACTGATGACCTCTTTCCGGAATCCAAAGTAGCTACCAACAAATACTAAGGGAGTGCTGACACAGATCCACAACATAAAGATGCTTATGACGGTGGTGAATGAAACTGCAGTGGCAGCTCCGACCCACATTAAACCGAAGTCCAAAAAGAAAAAGAGAAACAACAATACTCCAGGGAAGGCCACAGCAGTTCCGATTGTAGACTTCTTCCAGTTTTTGCCGCCGAAGAATTTGTAAAGTCGGGCACTGTTAAATCCCGCGAACGAGCCGCTGAATACATAGAGTAAAATGATTGTGGTGAGCGATCGTCCCTTGTCAGTGGCGTGAATGACCCCCCCGACAGCGCACAGCATCACAAAGAATATGGCTACACCAATCTGAACACCGGTACCACAAGCGACGGCAAGAATCATAGGGTGAGTCTGGGGTGGGCGGAATACATCAGCATGCACCAACTTCCACCCGCTCTCCTCCTGCGCCTCCTCGAGCGTCGAGAGTTCATTGTATTCACTGATCTCCTTGTGGAGCGTGCGAAGAAGAATCATGGCGATAATCCCGCTAAGGAATAGAATCACCATCAGACTGTTGACTAAAGAGAAGATGTGGACCTCGGCGTCAGGATTGCCAGTCAAGTAGATATCCCAACGGTTAGACCAAACCATGTCAGAGAAAATCCAATCGACATCGTACGTCCAGAGCACGCTTGCGCCCGGGTCAATCTTCAAGAAGGAAGCAGGGTCGTTGACAGCAGGGGCAAGGGTGGAGCAAGTTTTGAGCTTGGGGGGGGCGGCACCAGATGGGAGGGTTCCATCCTCGGCAAAAGTGGGCTCATCACCATCAAAGACGTGATCGATCGAATAGGGGATAATCTCTACGCCAACAACCCGGCTGCCAACCCACTCCGTTGGCTCTTCGTGATAACGAACCACAATGCGCACATGGTTGTACAAATAGTAGAGCCCCTCGTCATCCATGAATCCTACAGGAAACCCACGCATAACCCAGTCCAATTTGGGAGAATGCATTACTGCAGGAAGGCTATCGAGATACCAATTGTGGCGGTACTCGTCCTTGATCAGCTTTTTGAATTTTTCAGAGTCCTTTTCAGTCAGCGTCTTCTTGCAAAGTGTCCCACAAGCTTCTACTTCTCTAAAATGAACATTGTAGCCAGACTCCTTCCACTCCCCTCCACCCAACTTGTCACCAATTGACCCCGTCTTTTTGTTGTCACCCTTTGTGCCGGACGGGCATACAGCAAGTGAGTGATGGCTGAAGGGGATACGGGCACTAAAGCTTGTCAGCAGGTCAACAAATAATGGTAGCTCATCTCCATCTTGAAAGGTGTTGGGGAGCACCCCAGGAACAAACTTGGCGCTCACGACAGAGAAAATGAGCGCAAGAAGGATGGATCGCATCTCGAGTAGGAATTTGGTAATGAGTGCTGAAAGGTAAGCAATTTGTTTGGGGAGAGAGAGGGGGGGTGGGATTTTTTAGCTGCAAACCCCAACAGGGACCCCTAGGGCCATCATCCTGATAATTTAAGCCCCTAACAGTCCCCCCTTCTTGTCCTCCTCTTTGCTTTGCTTTTTTTTTTTCGATTCGCCCACTCAGCTGCTGCCTGTACGTAATTTGTTTGAAAACAATCCAACAACCCACACTGTCCAATGCTAAGCTGGATATTAAATGGCGGCATTGGTCTTATCGTTGCTCCTCCTAACGAGGATCACCGCATTGGCAATGCGCCGGACAAGGGGGAAAGTGAAGATGAGTGTGTTGACTCTGTTGCAAAGCAGGTGAAACAATTGAAAATCAAAGCCACCTCTCCGCCCGCTCCCCCTACCCCTCCAGCCCCTCCGCAAACCCCCTTCCAGTCGCCCCTTTTGTCGCCCCAAATTTTTAGCCCTAACTCCAAAGCTAATCTGACTTCGCCCTCGAATCTAACCTCCCCCCTGGCTGTTTCCGTCCTCTCTGCCTGCACTGACACTGCACTCTCCCTCTCCTCTCCCAATGCAATTTGGGAGAAGCGCAAGGCTATCTTCAACCTTTGTGCGAGTCAGCATGCGCTGACAGAGAAAAAGATTGCCACGCTCACAAAGAAGATCACCAAAGACCCCTCCCTCCTCAACATTCGATCCTGCAACATGGCCCCTCTTGTACCTGACGGTTACACTCCCCTGCACGCCGCGGCTGGCTGCGGTAACGTCGAGGCAGTGAAGGTGCTGCTTTCGATTCCTACAATAGACGTTGAGAAGCGAGATATGACTGGACGGACCGCATTGCACATTGCGGCGGCGGTAGGATCAGTTGAGGTCATCAGAGTACTGAAAGAGTTTATGGGGGAGGGAAATGTTGTTGGAGAAGGGGCACCTGTGGATTTAGGGGGCAGGTGAGGCTAAGAAATTGCCCGACTCTTGGTCCGTGCGTTAATTGAAAAATGCCAAAAGAGAAACAAAAGTATATTCCAGGACCACTTAAATTGAACTCACAAATTAAACTCACACACAACACAAACACAATTCCTGTACCCTTTCTTCGCAGAACTCCACTCGGGTTGGTTGAGACCTCACACAACAAGAAAACCCAGGCAAACCGGAAAGACATCGAAGAAATGCTGTATTCGCCTGGAGATAAAAGCATTTGCCCGATCACTCCGTTAGCTGGCCGATACCACGAGTCCAACAATCTTTCTTTTGGCTATGGGGATCTCCCTGGATGGAGAGTTGATATGGAAGACGATATTGCAGCACATTACCCGATGAGAATGGAGGGTTTGTTTGGGGGAGACGACTTCGGTGTGTTTGGTGTCTTCGACGGTCATGGTGGTGAGCTGGTGAGCAAGTTTGTTGCCGAGAACATTAATTCGGAGTTGCTCAAGGAGCTGTCGAAAGCGAAGGTGGGAAAAATCGATGATGAGAATCAAGTTGTCGTGCAATGTCTTACCCTTGCATGCGAGGCTGTGGACAAGATGATTCAAGAACAGGGTACGAAATTGCCCGGGGGAAGCACAGGAGTAATTGCTCTGGTCAGCAGCCAAAAGATTTTTATCGCTAATGTCGGCGACTCTAGGGCTGTGATTGTTAATTGCGATGGGGATGGAAGTGTGATAGGACAGGCGCTCAGTACGGATCATAACGCATCGATCGCTTCTGAACGCGCAAGAGTAGAAGCCAGCGGTAGCGAGGTCATCGAAATCAAGATTGAGGGGGAGCCAACCATGTATAAAATCAAGAAAAAAGGTGGCCAAGGTCATGATATGATCAGCGTCAGCAGGGCCTTTGGCGATTTTGATTACAAGGGCAACGAAGAATTGTCTCTTCGAGATCAAGCACTGATACCGACGCCTGAAATTACTGTGAGAAATAGGGAGGGGAATGATGTCATGTTGTTGCTGGCATGTGATGGTATTTGGGACGTAGTAAGCAATGATGAAGCAGCCAAAATTGTTCACAGAGTGGCAACGGAGGGGAAATTGAAGGAGAGCGGGAGCGGAGAGAAGAAGAGTAAGGCACTAGCCATTGCTTGTGACATGTTACTGCTTGAGTGCTTGAAGCGTGACTCGAGAGATAATATGACAGCGATGATAGTGCAATGGGACAAAACTGTTGAGGGGAAGAAGTTGGGTTTCTGAAAAAATAACCTAAACAGAGAGAGGGTAGATTATGTGTTTGTGTTGAACTACTTAAATTACTTTAATTATTATTGTTTTTTACATTTTGGAAAGGAAGTGTTCTGATGGAAGGGGCAAAGGGCAAAGAGAGTCCACGAAAAAAAAAAGAAATCGAAAATCATTAAACAACTCGTTTCCCCTCATTTTTTCTTTCTCAAAAAGATCTTCGAACATCTTTTCATAACCTATAAGGACAACCCTTGTCTTTGTGAAACGTTTAGATTCACAGATAGAAAGAAACAAATTCACCACACACTCTTTCATAACCATGACCATTCCATCGGATGGTAATGAATCTGACTCAAGCGGGTCGTATATTCTTGGTGGTGTCGAATCTCTTGATTTTGCCTCTGACGACGAAGCTTTCTCTCCTGAAACAAACCCCGCCACCTATGAGGATGATGTGGTGGTTCTGCCACCTCCTACGACAACAATGACAACCATGCCTCCAGCAGTCCCTGAGGAAGTGATAGTCGATCTTCCAGTCCCAGTGTATCCCAGCCCCTCCTCTTTGACCGCCGCTTCTTCCCCCGCCTACCAAATTGAGCTCTCAATTCTCTTCACAGACCCGTCGCTCTTACCCCCAACAAACTCCTCTGAAATTTCCTCTCAAATTACCCACGCCGAAGACCTTATTTCTGGATCATACCTGAATTTACTGCTCTCGAATCCGCTCTCTCTTCCCTCTGCACCTTCCATGGTCGAAATCAAGGCTGCTGTCGAGGACCTTTGTTCCTCTTCTCCCACCTCCGGTCCTTTGACTTGCCTAATAATGGCTCTTGCAGCTTTCAACATTTATGTGCAGTCAAATTATACCGGGCCAACGATTGATGAGGAGAAGTGGAGAGATATCTTCCCTGTGCGGGAGAAGGAAGAGGAAGATAGAGTCAGGCAGAAGGAAATGAACGATTTGAGCATCGACGGTGATATGCCTACTGCCACAGCTATCCATACAAATTTCCTCTTCCTGTCGGAATGTATCCTTCTGAGCATTCCCTCCACTCCCACTCCCACCTTATTGCTGCTCCCTCTCTTTTCTGCCCGCGTGGCGGTTGCCCACCACCGACTTCTTGTATCCACACCGGGGGAGTTCAGTCAGACTCTTTGGGAAAGGGTTGAAAAGGGATTCGAGTGTGCTGTTAGGAATGTCGCTTACAACGGCAAAAACGGCAACTTTGAAGAGAGGCAGCTCTCGTCCCAGATTTATCTCGAGTTCGGTCTCGCGCATCACTACTTTGACAAGACAAAGCTAGCGAAGAAGTACTTCAAGTGGGCCAGGGAGCTATCGGGACTTTCAATGGAAGTTACTGGACGAGAGGGGAAAAAAACCAAATTTCAAAAGAATAGCACAAGCCAGATGATAGTGATTGCTTCGAGTGAGATTAATAGAGGAGACACGGCGTCCTCAGAGAAAATCAATGAAAAGCCGGATACCAAGGTGCACCAAGATGAGCACAATCCCCTGCACGAGTTCACCCAATTCGATGACGAAGCCTACAATAACCAGCCACTTCTTTCTCGGCTGGATCTCTCCATCATCCTTGCCATGTGTTTGGACGTCAAGAACGACAATCCGATGGACGGGTTGACTGGAAGTCAGATGACTCCTTATTTAGAGCGAGTCCTCGTCCAACACGTGGATTGGACCATATACAGCACAGCTTTACTGGAACGCGCTTGGCTTGAGTGCGAGCGCAGCAACACTCGCGAGCGATCTATTTTGCAAATTCAGGCCCTGGTGGACCAGCACACCAACCGTTTGACGCTTACGCAGAGTACTTATCAGTCGATCGAGGATAGCGCCAAGGTCCAGGACCGGATCAAGTGCATCCATAGCATCGTTTACCCTCCGAGGTGGAGCATTAAGAAAGATCTCGCCACTCGCTACGCAAAGATGGGAATCGTCCAGACTGCAGGACAAATATTTATGGAATTGGAGCTCTGGGATGAGGTTATCGAGTGCTTACAGCACGCCAACGAAAATGATAAGGCGGAGGCGCTGGTCCGCGAAAGATTAGCTATACGCGAGACGCCCAGACTGTACGCCGCACTCGGGGACATCACAAAGGACCCGACACGTTTTGAGAAGGCTTGGGAGCTGAGTGATCGCAAGTATGCGACTGCAAAATCTGCTCTTGGACGCTACTGGTTCGACAATGGTGACCTCAGCGCTGCGTTTGATCATCTCTGCGACTGTGTGGAAATTAAGCCATTGATGACTCGTGCTTGGTTTCTCCTGGGGACCATCAGCATGAGGATGAAACGCTGGGACAAGGCCTTGCAGAGCTTTAGCAACGTAGTGCAGCAAGAACCAGAGGAACACGACGCCTGGGCGAACGTTGCGGCGGTTCACATTCACGAGAAAAATCCCTCTGCTGCCTACCCTGCCATCAACCAGTCTCTACGTTACATTCGGAACAATTGGCGTGTATGGCTCAACAAGCTCTATGTCTGCATGGATCTCAGCAAATACGATGAGGCTATCCAGGCCTGCAACGAGCTCTTGAACTTCAAGCAAAGGAAGGACCTCGGAAAGGACGTCGTGGATATGGAGGAGAAGGTAATCAAGGCAATTTTGACCGGCGTCGTCAGCGAATTGCGAAAGGCCCAGGAAACCAGCGATGGGCCAAGGGCCGACTGCGCCAAGCGGAGTGTTGAGCGCTTCGAGGAGTTGCTCGATAGAATCTGCTCCGAGATGAAGACTGAGCCCTGGGTTCACGAAGCATATGCCAATTTTAGAAATGTAACCAATCAAGGTGATGAAGCTGTGCTGGATGCACTCATGAAATGCCACCGAACCCTCACACTCAGCTATAGTGGATGGGAAAAGGACGAAGCCAAGTACACCAAGGTTGTAGAAATACTATCCAAAATTGCAACAATACATAGTAAACACGATAGGAGAGTGAAATTGGGAGACCAAGCATGGAAAACAGCATTGCGCCAAAATGCCATGCTAATTGATGGGGTTTGCAAACGCGTCAAGAAAGCCCACGAATTCGAAGGTATCGTGCCACAGCAAATCGAAAAACTTCATCGCCTCGTCAAAGCTATGCGGAAACAATGCGAGTAACAATTTCCCCCTGTTAGAGTTTACCAGTAACAGTAACAGTAATAGTAACGCTATTTTTTTGGATAATAACGCTATTTTTTGTGATTTAGGCAGTTGTTGTTAATTTGTCCTATGTGTTGGTTGTTCATTCGCCGTTTTCGATCTCGTTGGTAGTTCTCTTCATGTTTGTGGGGTTTTGATGATGATAGAACCTGAATCTCTCAATGACCTTCAAGGACTCGCCTGAAAAGCTCGAAGCTGCTGATCTCCAAGATCCTCTGGATCTTGCCCCGTCATCCAATTTACCCCTTGAACGGAAAAACTCATTTCTCAAACATTTTGATTCCCCTTTCCTGCTAATTCCTGCTCTGAGCTGTTTTTGACAAATTTTTTTTTGATATTTCGTTTACTTAAATACATTTTTGATATACAATTTTCTTTCAAAATATTATATAAATATACATCAACATATTTTGAATGAAATAGTTTTCATTAAATTAAATCATAATTATTATTATTTTTTATAATAAAATTTTATAATTATAAATATATTAAATCATAATATATTTGACTAAAATTATTTGATGATTATTGATTTAAATTAATTATATTATATATTTAAATAATATCATGAAAAAAATTTGTATTACAAAAATGTATTTAAGTAAAAGAAATAAATTTTTTTATTTTGTTAGCCGAACAAGAAGATTATTATCTAACAGAAGAGAGCCACCCACAAGATCGAAAACGGCGCATAGGAACATCACCGGAAAAAAACCAGGACACAAAACCGAACAAAAGAGAACATGAAAAACGACGATAATCCTTCGGAAAAGAGAACGAATGCCAGACAGAAAGACAGCCTGAAACGATTTATTTAAACCAACGATGCGCTACACTCCTATCGTATGCCTCTCTCTGTCGCTGATATTATGGCCATCACTGTCTTTACCACCTCCAGAGCACCATACTGCAATTGCCATCCTCCTTCCACCGACAAAGACAGCAAAGATTGAAAGAGAGCATCCAACGCTCATCATAGGCACGACTCTGCGTTCAAAATTCCCACCTTCCCCCCAAGACGATGGCTCTGTCCCTCCGGCTGTCCCCGAACGTGCGATTCCCCGGAATATTCACATTCCCTCACTCCCACGTACCCAGTCAAAAAATGACACAGTTATTTATGTCAATGGAGTGGGGGGACAGTACGGTGGGGGATCTGGTAGCGATTTCGACGTAGGTATTCGGCGTCGCCTACACGTTCCTCTGGTTTCATCTTGGTGGAAGGAGTATTATTTGCGTAAATTTGATGGGGAGAAAGAACTCAATGCTAGGGTGAATTTAAGTCCTCCCCTGAGCTATTCTCTCCTCGCCCATATCAAGCCGTCTTTACAATCTGACCCTTATTCGGACTGCAGAGGCATTATATGTTCTGTCGAGGATGTCAGGGTGCCTACTGAGGATGGAAGTTTCTGTTTTTCGAGCAGAATCTCGTTATGTCCTGTGACTTCTATGGGCATTGATCCTGGTTTTGTTTCAGAGTTTGATGGAGGAGGAGTTGGATCAGGTATTTCAGGGGGAGGTAACTCACTGCAGGTAAGTTGTGTTCGTCGTGCGATATGCGTGGGCAATCGTCACGTCTCGAACCTCGCTGCACTTGTCGACATCTTCTCACACATTGAGCAATGGCACCACATCCATACCGTCATCATTTCCACGTTTCCATCCATTCATCAACAAACTATCGACACAGGCAACGTCAACGACTACTCCTCCGGAATTTTGGGGCGGTGGTTCTTTCCCAGTTTCGAGTGGTGACGGGGGCTATGTGATAAGTGGCGCCAACCTTGGTCTTACCTCCAATTCTAGGGTCGAGGGGAGGGTAGGAGAGTTTGTGCGACGCCGTGGTGGGAGGTCGAACAGGCGGAGTGTGTGGCTAGATGTGACAAAGGATGAAGCCGTTCAGCTCTGCAAAGATGTAGTGGGGTTTGACAAAGGATTTGGGGGAGAAATTGTCGTGATTGAGGGTGGCAGAGGTGGTGATGTCGAAAGGATTCCAGCAGAGGAGGAAGAAAGTGGTGACCAAAATGTAGTATCTTCGGATCTGGAGGGAGAGGGCATCAACGATATTGTGGACGATGCGTATCGTTCTACGTTTGTAAGATTAAAATAGACGACGCAAAGCACACGCTACCAAGAGTGGAATATTTTGCCCCCAACAAAAACACCACACGAAAAAAACTCTGCTCATTGTTTCATTTTTTTCTGAACTTATCAGTCCACTTTAATATTCGATTCAATTGGCCGGCCCTAATTTATTATCGAGGGGAATCGAATCATTACAGGCCCATTAACCCACCCATTCCCTGTGCGTAGGCCATGGGCCTAATATTAGGGTGTGTTACAGCGTCAAACTGTGTGAATTTAGGCACAAGATCCTGCCCGAAATGTATGTATGCTCCCTTGTTACCCATGCTGTCGCAGTAGTTGGGTGCTGAAAATATCGTGATGCACTTGCCCCCGTGCTCAACCAAATAGCCCTCATCCTTAACCTCGTGACTTCGGACCAGCAAATTCAGATTGTTAGCCGAAAGGAACTTTTCCGTGATGTCAGGGCCGAATGAGTAGCCTACTCCTCTCTTGGAAGGCATTTTACCCGGAAATGGTTGGGGGTCAGACCAGAGCAAGTCGGAGAAAAGGCCACCTTCGGGAGGTTCGCAACCTCGTTTGAGACTCCGTATCTGGCCCAGTGTGACATCATCCATGCTAGACAGCCCCCCGTGGGTCACAAACACTTTCCCTCCGATTGTCGCCGCCAAGGGCAGCTCGCAAAAGAGTTCAAGGAAGAGATTGAAAATGTTGATATCGTACTTGTGCTTGACCTCCCCTTCAAATCCATAGATCTTGTTCATGTTCTTGGTTTCATGGTTTCCTCTGGAAAGATAAATACTGCGGGGATCTGAGATCTTGAACAGAAGGTATGTAAGAATCACCTCCACGCCGAAGGAGCCGCGGTCCACAAAGTCACCGTTAAAAAGGTAAGGGTTGGAAGCTGATGGAAAGCCATTCTTATCGAAAATGTTCAGTACGTCGTAAAATTGGCCATGGGTGTCTCCGCAAACTGTTATGCGAGCACTTTCAGGAGTACCATCGGAGCCGACATCGGGAACCTCCAGATCTACCAGCGAGTCGAGGGATTGAAAGTGTTTTTTCGCGCTGACAAGCAGCCGCGCTACATAACGTTTGTGTATCAGTTTCTGAGGCGAAATTTGGCAACAACAAAGTGAGGAGGGTTAATCAAATGTTGGGGTCGTATCTGAAACCACCCGCAAACACGCTCGATACAAACTCACCTGATTCTTGAAAGTCTCCACTGCCTTCAGGACGAATTCACGGGGCAAATTTCCGACCTCGAACATCATCCTTTCCTCATCCTCACTCTCAATCCTGACATTCCCTACCCCAGGGTGGGGTCCAGTATAGCTCTCATCAATGGCAATGTTCTCCACAACGAGAGTCTCGCTCAGGGGTAGAGTCTCCTCACTGACAATCGCCTCCGCAAATGCCTTCTCCTTCAGAGCTTTCTCACACGCTGAAAGCTTGGCACGAGCGTCCCTGTCCTTGGGCTTTAGTTTTGCAACTGCTTTGAAATCCTTCTTCGCTTGCTTGAGTTTACCCAAAGCGTAGGATGCACTACCACGACGGTAGTAGGCCTTTACATAGCTGCTATCGAGCGCAATCGAGGCATCCGCATCAAGAATTGCCTGCCCATATTGTTCAAGTTTAATGTAAGCCATTGCTCGGTTGGAGTACAGGATTGAGCTAGGCTCAATTTCAATGCCGTTACTGTAGGCCTCTACCGCCAAATGATATTTGGCATTCTTCAGGTGCTCGTTTCCCGCATCTTTGTGTTTCAGTGCTTCCGGGGAAGGAGAAGGGCTGGCCATCGCCGACATTGGGCAAATAGATGGACAGGGGCAATAACACTGAAATGGAATAGATTGTGCGGTATTAAAACCAGGAGGGGGATAGAATACGACAAGGGAGCAGCAGGACAGAAGATAAAAGTTCAACCGCAAGGGAAAGGAGGAGGACGCACGTTTCGTTTTGCACCCGTGTCGCTCGAAACTGGTAATCCCATCATTGAAGTCAATTTTAAGCGTTTATGCCTTATTTTCCTTTCTGCATCTCAGTTCTACTACATTCCCAGCACACCAAGTGAAATAGTCTGATTCTCTCCTCATAGCATTTCTATTCAACTCAAAAATCTTGAAAACCTTTTCTCAATTAACATGAAGTTAGAGTGCAGGATCAACGAGACGACGACCCTGAAAGTCCCTTGCGGGGAAGGGGAACAGACATTAATGTGGCTTGGGCTTGTTGCTTCCCAGATGTTTGAGTCTCGCAAGCCTCGAGGTTGTGCAAGGTTCCGTGAGGTAAGTTTATGAGCGACAAAAACAATGTTTGAACGACGTCAACAAGAAAAGAACGCAAATACATGTACATGGGCCATCTAACAACTTCGATTTCAGGGAGGGGACAGTAAATCTGGCTTTTACTTGCCTTCGATGATAACTGACTCGCAAGGGAATATGCTCCCCCCGACTGCGACTATAAAATCTTGCCTTGAGGATGGGCAGTCACTCAACATCACCCTTCAGCAAAAAGTCGAGACTAACTCTGTAGGAGCTCCGAAGATGACAAAGTGGCAGGAGGAGGCTTTTATGGTCGGGGAGGCGAGCGAGGTTAGATTGGAGGGAGAGATGGTTAGAGAGGCGATGGAGAAAAAGGCCGAAAGGGAGAGGGCCAAGAAAGAAAAGGAAGAAGAACGGAGAAGAAAAATGATTCATGGTGGTGCAAGGTAAGAACGGCCATTCGCATAGAATTTACTATCACTTACATTGCATAGTCCAACTCTCCTCCCAATTAATCCCCTCACCCTTCCTTTCCAACCAACGAATTAACTCAGCTTCGGAATTGACAGCAGTGTTTCAGTGAGCAATATTACCTTGGATTCCTCATCGAAAGGCCAATACTCTGGACAGATTGACTCACAATGGGGAGCCGTAGAAGATGTAGTTTCATTTGGTTCCAACAAAGATCGAGAGGAGTTGAGGGAGGTATTTACTGATGTTTATGGACTGTTCAAAGACGTTTTTGTTTATTATGTGGGGGAAGATAGCAAAAACAACAATTCCATTACACCTGAACAAAGCGGCATAACGTTTGCGGAGTTCACACATATGCTCCACGCTGCGCGCATCTTTCACGCCTACAAGGATGTCGAGGACATTCGGAGGGTCTTCCTAAAATGCAAGGGGGAAAATAGGGGGGAGGAATTCAAAACGGACGAGTATAAAAATGGGGAAATAGATGAGGAGGACGTCACAGAGCAGTCACTTCAACTGGGAGAATTCATGGCTGCAATAGTGTACACCGCATTGCACGAAAAGAGCACCGGAACCAAGCGCTCCGCCGTATCATTGCAAAGCTTTGTCGAAGAGTACCTTGAGGGGCATTGGGACAATAGGAGGGATAGCAAAATGAAGGACATCATGGAGAATGAATCCCTCGACGATTTATTGACAGATACAAGGCCTTACATTAAGGTCATTTATGACTTTTACGTTGGGAGCGAATATGGCGTCATGACGATAGATTGCTTCCAGTCAGTGTGCAAAGATGCTGGCCTCTTGATGCGACTCCCAGGTGAGGGCACCAACACGGCAGAGGATCGTATGAGCAAGGTGGCCACGAACGCCTTCTACTCTGCCCAAGGAGATCCCCCGAGGCAGCTCGAGCTTGAAGAAATAGTCTTCGCCGAGTTCCTGGATGCCACATGCAGGCTGTCCTATGAAACCCTGAACTCGAGCAGCTCAAGTTTCCAGCGAGTGCAGCTCGGCATTGACGCCCTTTTAGAGCTCAAAAAGAACCTGAGATGATAGAAAAAAGTGTGTAAATAACAAAATGGAGATAACGAATTTGCTGCTTGCACAAGCCCACTGTTTAAAAAAAGCTATTCCTACTTTTTCAATTTCAGCCAAAACATTCCCTTTTCCTTCCCCGCTGCCGCACAGCTTCCAGACGCGTGCTGATCTTCTTCCAATCGTCAGGCTTGAATTGTTTCCCGTACTCTGACAATACGTGCACCATTAGCGGCTCGCTACCTGTATGCGTGGAGATCATTGCTCGCTCCAGCACGTACAGATCGACAGCCTTATCCTCACCACTCCTATTGTTATTGTTTTGGGAAGCCAGCCCAAAGTCAATCACTGTGACCTCCGCAATATCTGGCATTGAAGAGTCCCTCAAAAACATGTTGCTTGTAGTGAGGTCTCCATGAATCACATTAGCAGCGTGCATCTTCCCTATCGTTCTGCCCATTGACTTGCATACATTGACTGCATTGTCACTAGTTATATCATTGGCAATTAAAAAGTCACGCACAGTGGTCGGCTTTCTGCCATCAGATGCCGCTTCATCGGGTAACAAGTCCTCCATATATATTATCGACTTCTCCTTGTCTACATAATAAACATCAGGAACGTCAATCGAACATTTTTTGCACTTAGCAATGCACTTTACCTCTCCATTGACCCGTTGTTTGGTGATTTTCTTGTCAAGAACCTCAAGACGATATGTCTTCTTGAAGCGCTCTTTCGCAATCACAGACTTGCGGCTATTAGACAGCATTTTATTTACCTCGGGAGGGATAGACGAAGGCGAACAAGATCGATTGATCCGCCAAATGCGTGCTTCTGCACCCTGGTTCACTAGCTCCCATGTAGAAAACTGATAATCTTTGTCATCATCGGTTTTGCGCTTTGACATTTGACCGGATTAATAGGTCGATAGGTGTGCGTGTGTGTAGGTTCAAGTGTTCTTCTTTCGTCGGTTTCTTATTTGTGGGGAAGATTGAGGTGGGAAGGGGGGAGGAAGAAGGACGACAGGGAAGAACACAGAACGAGATAAACCAGTTTTGCGTTTATTAAGTTGGTTTGAGCAATTGATGATATGATTGTGAGGGTTGATACGGTTATTCGTTCTTTTTTGACGTTTTGGTGATTCTCAGTCCAATCCACGCCCCTCTCCCCATCCCCAATCACAAATCCAATCCAACGGTAAGTAGAAGAATTGAGCGCTCATGAAAATCGGCGTATGGCTATCTTGTTTGATTTTGATGCCCTCGGTCTCGCATTTAATTCCAAAACCTTAAATCCTTGGCGTGCTTGGCCTCGACAAGCTCATCAGACGAGCCTTT
>Ga0115556_1000646_pt1 | contig 23262 bp, 10 predicted proteins | sample COGITO_mtgs_1104_5_FD_87282 | JGI IMG/M metagenome (GOLD analysis project Ga0115556, IMG submission 87282) | Pelagic marine microbial communities from North Sea - COGITO_mtgs_110414 | ecosystem: Environmental > Aquatic > Marine > Epipelagic | place: Germany:Helgoland, sampling site Kabeltonne... | reverse complement strand
TACCGATACTCACACCATCAGCATTGACGGCTGATTGTTTCACATTTTCACCACCGAGCGCCTTCAGGATCTCGTACTGTTCATTCCAGTTTGCCTCCAGATATTCCTGACCATCCCAAACGAAGCCGATATCATTGAGAAGTTGGATCCTATCAGGGCTCAGCTTGCCTTCCTTCTTAAACGATCGTTGTTTGGAAATCCAATTACCGATATTCACACCATCAGCAGTGACGGTTGGTGATTTCACATTTTCAACACCGAGCGCCTTCAGGATCTCGTACTGTTCATTCCAGCTTGCCTCCAGATATTCCCGATAATCCCAAACGAAGCCGATATCATTGAGAAGTTGGATCCTATCAGGGCTCAGCTTGCCTCTCTTGTTGTACCCTCGTTGCAGTGTACACCATCTACCGATATTCACACCATCAGCAGTGACGGTTGATTGTTTCACATTTTCAACACCGAGCGCCTTCAGGATCTCGTACTGTTCTTTCCACAAAGCTTTGTTCGGTTCCCACGAAAAACCCACGCTCTCAAGCTTCTGGATCCTCTCTCGCAAAAGACGGTTTAGGTAGTACTTAACCCTCTGATTACGGACCCATCTGCCAAGCTTCTTGTCAGCTTCCGGTACTAGCGCGTTTCCGTGAATCTTCGTATAGTGCTTCAAAAGTCCGAGCTTGACATCCCACGTTAAACCAGCAATTTCGAGGACTGCGCTTTTCAGTCCCAATCTGAACTCCTCGGCCGATACTCCGACTCCGACGATTCGCTCTAGCAACTTTCTCGGTGGCGCAACCTCGTCCCCTCTCTCTGCCGCCTCCCCATCCCTCGTCAACCATGCCCTGCACTCTTTAAGAAGCTCCGAGTCCATCTCCAGCATTGTTCTGATAATTGGGACCATGTTTCCGAACTGATTGGTGTCAACGTCATCGGGAGCCTGCACAGGAAAAATCACGTACCCCTTCTCTTTGCCCTCCGATCTCATCGCTGCTCTCGATACCACCTGCCATAACTTCAGGTGTCTTTCCATCCTATCCGCGATGTAGATGCCGTCGCAGTCTTTCAACTCATTGAAGCCCCCCTTCAGCTTGTTAGGGTTGCATATGACGATAGACTCTCCGTCCCCTAGCGGCTTCGTCCACTTTTTTAACGTCCCCCAGGAAGTGTGGTTGTATTGAACCCTCAGTACGTCGCGAAAGTATCTTGTCCGCAGCAGAGCCTCCTGAAGGTCCTTAGTTCGCTCAATAGACCTCGAAAACGTGACAACCTTCCTCAGGCCGAAGCGTTGGCAGGCGTCTACCAGCACCCTCGCCCTCCACTCCGTTTCGTTGACTGTCTGCCCGAGCGGCACCGTGCAGGCGAGGGCCTCGACGGGCACTGTTACGTTCCTCTCAATGGCCTCGTCGTACGAAAGTTGGTAAACAACCTCTCCGAACACTTTAGTGTTATCCATGCTGAATTCCTGGTCATCGACGTGATTGCCCTTGGTCATCTTCCTACTCCTGAACACCCTTGGCGACCCAGTCATAAAAACGCGCTTCTTACAGGCTATGAACTCGTCGACCAGAGGTATTGAAGGAAGTGTCTCACCATTTGATCCCGCCGCCACGTGTGACTCGTCCAGCAGCGCTAGATCGAAAGGCCTCGCGAGCCTCGCATCGCTGATTGCGCATGCACTCAAGTACGTGCTCAAGACAAGACGAGGGCCATCACCCTTAATGAATGAACCGATGCGAGAGCAATCCGTGGTGAACCTCACAGACTCGACCGACAAGTGCGAGCATACGCAGAGACACTCCTTCCTCCAATCTAGTAACTGAGGATCATCCTGGTAGAATGTCTCCAACGCTTCCTCGATGAGATCGATCGTCGGCATGAAGACGACGACAGTCCCTTGAGCTGAGAGTACTTCGCGCGCAAGGTGGTAGGAGATTACAGTTTTGCCGCCCCCATTGGGAATAACGATCTGGGAACGCGCAGCATTCGTCGAAGAAGCAGCTTTGATCGCTTCACTCTGGTGTGGGAGCAGCGTGAATTGTCGCGAAGGAAGAGCAAAAAGGTTAAGCGGCGTCACAGCATTTACTAAAAGGAACAGGAACAGGACGATTTTTCCCACCACGCTCATGGTCATAATTTTTTATTTTTTCATTACTCCAAAATTACTCCGAAATTACGTTTTCAAGGATTTTCCAAAAATCTCCTTTTTTGTCATACACAGTCTATTAGCATGACCTCCACCACGTTTTCTGATCTATTAGCATGACCTCCACCACGATTTCTGATCCCAACAAAGACAATGATTTTGTCGATCCCATTGTCCTGGTACTAGTGATGATAATGCTCATGCTTTATGTCCTGTCGGCTCTTACCCACGTCCTCGAACATCGCCTTAGGAATAATAAGTTTGGTAAGCGTGTTTTGAGTGGCCTCATGCACGAACTTTCAATTCTAGGAATCACCGAAGTATTCTTTTTCCTGCTTGAAAAGTACATGGATATAAACCACTCAACGGCATTGTCCATCAAGCACTCCCACTTTGCTGTTTTCTTCGCGATTGTGTTCTACAACCTCTACCTTTTTGGAATTGGGACGCTAAGCTGGTTTGTTGGCAGCAGGCGATGGGAGATGATCGAAAATATGGACAGCAACCACTATTTGGAATTACGGCATTCGTTCCATCGCATTTCGGAGCAAGATGGAAACAAAGTCAAAATGACGAGAAGGAGCTACAATCGTCTCCTTTTACAACTTCGTTATCATGATCTACGAGCACAATTTCTGATGGAGCACGACCTACCGAAGCACTTCCTCGTTTCTAAATACCTTAGGGTGTGCCTGACGTCAGACCTCTTGGATATTTGTGGGGTGAAATATTACTCCTATTCGCTTACGATGCTTCTCCTGCTGTCATTTTTTGTTTATGACTGTGTGCGAGAGTTCTTTGAAAGTTCTTTCAAAGCAGATTTCGATATAATCTCCTTGGTCTTTGCGTTTGGCTCACTTCTGGTGTGCACTGTGCTATATTGGAAGATCCACCGAATTTTCAATTATGTTATGTTGAGAGGAGGATTATTGAGGAATGGCACTGAAGACCCGATCAGATTCCAGGTCGAACTATTTTGGTTTGGATCGCCAAATAAGGTCAAACACGCCATACAGGTGAGTGCGTCGCTGCAGTATTTTTAGTTTTAGGGTTGTTCGTGATGATGATGGGAAGAATGACACGGCTAATCTAACTAAGAATCTTCTGGTCTTCAGCTTATCGGATGGCTATACGCGCTTTATTTAGGCTTGATATTCAGCTTCTCTCAAACTTTTGCCTCGACTGGTTACGAATCAGAGAAGAATGATGATCAAGAAGAAGTGTTGCACGTGTCTTCGTACTGTGCTGTGATCTTGTGCTATTTTGGTTCGATGGTAATTCTGGCCTTTCTTCTTCCCAAACTGATCATGACGACTTCCTTGGGACAGTTGGTCAATAATGATGCGCTCTCTAGCACGAGAGCTGGTTTTCGTTTGGAGGAGATGCGAAAGACAGAAACGCAAAAATTTGGGGGCTCGTCACGCCTCTCGATACTATATCACTTAAGCTCAATCCAAGCGGTGCAAAACCTTCCCCCATTAAGTCCACAATCTGTGAAAAATGCGATCGATCAGTGCAAAAGCAAACGGCGTCTCTCAATCTCTGATGGTGAAGCTGAAAAGATCGGGCAGACTAGTAGTCAGCGGCGAACTCGCTCATTAAGTGATGATGGTGTTCAAAAGATGCGGTCTTCAGAAGTGATGGCAAAGGCAGAAGTCGAGGTCGAGATGCCGACAAAGACGCCAACCTCAAAAGCTGAAAAGACACGTACACCTTCAGCTACGAATTCAACGACACCAACAACGATGGCTCTGGCGCCAACTCAGAGCCCAAGACGGAAGTTAAGGAAGAGTTACTCTGCCGGGATAGAGAGCATGAGTAACTATCACGTCACTGAAAGGCTTTATGAACTCTCTGATATTTCCGAGGACGTGCAAGCTCCCCCATCGCCACTATTACCGTCATCACGGCCATCACTGTCCCCTTCTCTTCGCCACAATCACTCGAGTGGGCGATTTGCTCATGCTAGTGCTGACAGTAACGGCGACGTTGCAGAGGAAGACTGTGTTCCGCCTTCAATTGATTCGCCGCCGTTGAACCGTATTGTTGAGAAAGACGAAAACGAAAACGAAAACGAAAACGAAAACGAAAACGAAGAGGAAGAGGAAGCGCCAAGCAGAGCGTCCCGATGCTTCTCATTTTTCCATTTTCATTGCTCAGACTTTCTTACGTGTGTGTTCCTACTGTTGAATTCATGGCAAATTCTGAATGACCTGTCTCCATATGATTCGGATACTGGCAAATTCGATATGGAATATGACCAACAATTTCTGCGAATCAGCGATAGGGTCAGTCTCGTCTTCGAGTTCCTTCTCCTCTCCCTATTCATGCTTGAGCTGTCGTTTTGTCTCACCCAGCTTCATCGCGCAGAGGCTAATCCGAAGCTATTTTTTGTCGGTGTGTTAGACTTCATCATCACCATTCCCACCTTCGTTTTGAAGTGCTTCCAGGTGTCGGCAATGCGTGACGAAAATCAACTGCTTTCGCTCAAACTTCTGTTTTACTCTTATATCTTCGCACTTCGAGTCTTTCGCCGCTACTTTGGAAAGCTTTTATACTACCGCTTTAAAAGCGCAGACGGAAAGCAACGCCTAGCTGAGACGAATCAGAATACTTTCATCAATCAACGGGAATCGACTTTTCACACAAAAATTATGGTGGAAAAACGAGAAGAGAATGCTGTGGTAATTGACATTTGGAGGCAGGCTTGTTTGCATAATCCGAATTCGGGTATATTCGACAGAAAAATATTGCTAGCCATGCTAGGTGTTTCTGAAGATGCGAGTGGAGGGAGACGTAGAAGTGTTGAAAACACTAATCCACAGTCTTTCCTCTTGCCAAGCCCGAGGCATCATTTTAAGGCTCGTCGAAGGATCTCAGGAGCAGGATTCATAACAGCATATGAGGACGTCTATTTGGCTGTCGATTTGGCGATGAAGAGAGTCGAATATATCTTCTTAAAACCCACGAAACGACCAGAACCGCCGCAGGAGTTACAGCCATTTGACAGTGATGTTCTTGAAACCAACGATGATAATAGCCTTGTTGTCATAAATTTCGATCACATAACTAGTGTCGAGATCCACCAAAATGAGGTTTGTGTATATCAGAAGACCTTGCTTACTACCATTCTACTTGAGGACGAAGAAGCGGCTAAGAAGTTCGTCGATGTTGTCTCGATTGAATGTCCTCTTGTAATCGGATAATTTTAGCAGTCGTTTTTTTTTCGTTTCAGAAGAAGTCGTGGCCTTTACCCCTTCTTCGGACCTTTATTTTTTTCACATTCCAAAACACACCAAAAAGAAATCTCGGAAATTCAGCATCAGAATAAATATTTTTATTATTCCCAGTATTACCGCCATCTACACATTTACCTTTTTTACCTATTACGCCATCCTGGTTCAGGATCGTAAACCCTTATTTGAGGCCACCCTCAGAGCGCACGCCTTCGGGCAAACCACTCGACAGAGTGTATTCGAGTCGCACAGGATATAAATACTCGATGCATCTAAACTTTTCTTCCCCCCCTCTGCGTATACTAACGCTGCTGATTGCCTCGCTCCCCCGCGTGCTATTGCCGCCACAGTTCTTTAGCACATTGGTGCCCCCCCCAACGACGTCAGATACGAACCCCCTTCTTACGAAACATGGTCCAGTTGCCTCCTATGGGCTTTTTGTTGCCTTTTTCTTCCTCGGAAATTATATTGGACACTGCACAAGCCACCCTATGATCTTTACCCCGCTTAATATCCTTCAAAGTAAGATAACGGTCAAGGAATTCCCTGCTCTTGCGGCCTTGACGTTGACATTGTCGTTCTTGTCTGGTTTAAGTATCTGGGTTCGATTTTTCTTGGGACTTGCTGTGGGCTGTATTTGGGGAATCGCTGGAAAGTCTAGTTCGGAGGTGCTTTCTCGACGTGATTCGGACGCAGATAATTCGCAGTATACCCCCCGAGATGGCAGTGACTACATTAATGGTGAGAATGAAAGCAACAGAAGGTTTACGCGGCGCCGTCGCCAGAACTCCTCCTCTTCTGATTCTTCATCAGACGACAAAAGTCAGCTCCTCCCCACTAGTACCCGAAGTTCAATGTCGGTGACGCAGCCCCGCTCCCGTGCGCGTACGTACAGTTCTGTTTTCACAGGTCGCCTTTCTTTTGGCCCAAGCAACCACCCATCTAATGCATCGACCCATGACGATACTCTTTCAACCCGTGTCTCGAGCGGAGCTGTGAAGGTGTACCTTTTCGGCATTATATTGAGCAGTGTTGTGTCCTCCTTTTTGGCTATATTTGGTCTCTTTTCAAAAGGAAGCAAAGTATCTTGGTTTGGTCTCTTCTCGTTCGCCACGACATTCTTCTTGTTCAGGATATTATTGGTTCGATTTTTGGATTACAAACAAACCAAAAATGTTGACAGTCCATCGAAGCCTCCTCAACTTTTGTCGCCACTACAATTGCCGTCACCACCTCCCCCTCGGCCACGTGCGGAAACTGCTGAAGAATTTTTTGATTGCCTCATGGAAGAACATTTTCAGGGTGAGGACGCAACTCCCAACGACGTTGATCTCATCAACTCAAGCACTGTCTACCTTGAGAACAAGTGCGTATTTGCAGATGACCACTCCAAGCTATCGGCTGTGCTTCCCGGATTCTATCACAATGTTACTCCGGAATTCTACTCCATTGCGGGGGGGGGGATGGATGTAGGCGAGAAAATGTGGAGGGAAACTTGCAAATGGAGGAAAGAGAAATCCATTGCTGACATACACACTCAGCCGCATCGCCATTACGCTGCAATTAAAACGGCTTACCCACATTTTATCCACGGTTTTGATCGAAAGGGTCGCCCAGTGATTTACGAGCAGCCGGGCCGGATGAACCTGAAAGAACTCTTTGGGGGAGGTTGCAGCATCGAGGACATGGTGTGGCACTACTGTTACAACATGGAGTTCGTGACGGAGATGTCCCGTCGAAAGACAAAGCGAGGAACGCCTGAGTTGATCGTTGTTATGGATGTAAAATCAATCTCCTTATCCAAGCTTTCCGGGGACGTTTTAACCTATCTAAAGGCGGCCTCGGAAATCAACTCCGCTCACTACCCCCTTTCGCAGAAGAAGATTTTCGTCATCAATGCCCCTTTTTGGTTCAGCGGGGCATGGGGCGGAATTCGTAATGTTCTTCCTCGGAGTGCCAGAGAGAATACCAGCGTAAGCAGTGGTAATTTCTACGCTGAACTGGTGAAGGACATAGATCCGGGGGAGATACCTGTTGAGTATGGCGGGCAGAGTCAGTTTCGACTTGGGGACAGCGAGCAGGAGAGAGAAATGAAAGCAATGGTTGAGAGGGGGATTTCTCGAGGCTTGTCCGAGGCGTTGTCGGGGTCAACTTCAACTCTCCCTCAAGCACCGTCTGAGGTGGTTTCAGAGGATGAAATGGCCGGTGGAAGTTACAGTTTCAACCATGTCGAGAAGAAATGGGTCCTCTCCGGGGATGAGACCGACGATGATGATGACGGCCGCGGTGGCGGTGGTGATGATAATTATAATAGTAGTGGTCATGATGAACGAGGCTACGGCGATGGCGACAGCAATGATGGCGAAGACTTGGATTTGGAGTCAGCCCCGCTTACTTCGGGAATAAATAATGGCAGCAGCAACACCCCAGGCCGGGGGCGAGAGCGCGTCTTTAGCGGGGACTTTAATGACGAGACGATGACCAGTGTTTTATCGGCTGCCAAGTGGAATTCCACTCTAACTACAGTTGACTACCTTCCGGGAAGCCGCATTCCTGCCTCGGTACACAAGAAGGTCCTAATAATAGGGTCTGTCGTTTATTTGCTGACGTGCAGCCTGCAGGCTGGCCTGGAGACTGCGGTCCCAATTTATTTGGTTGGGGTTTTGTCTTACTCTCCTGCTGGTGTGAGCTGTGTGATTGGCGGGGTCGCGTTCTTCGTATTGCTGATGAGCAACTTTTTAGGAAAGAGAGGCAGGAAGCTCTACGAGCTTCCCTCGAGGGGTCCCCTTCGGAGTTTACGCTTAGGGCTTGGGGTTCAACTGTTCTCCTTGTTGCTGTTCAAAGTCGGCAACCGGCGCTTTAATGACCTCGCACCTGTCTTTCTCTATTTTATTTTGATCTTCCTTTGCTCGCTAACTCTTTGCTCAGGGGCACTTGCAAGAAGTAGCAGTGCCGTCTTGCATAGACTTAGCTGTGAAAGCAGGAGCTCAGGGTTATTTTTCACAAGAGGGGGCGCGACAAGAGCAGTGTGCGCCATGGGAGAGATTGCCGGGGCGATTATCTTTTCGCACTTTTGGAGGGGAGGATTCATCTGGTTGGGGGTATTTGTATGCATAGGAGGATGTCTGGTTAGTCTGGTGGTCACCATGGAAATCGTGGGAGTTTACGAAAGGAAGGGTGATAAGGAGGGCGGCAGGGTCGGTATTTTTGGTGAATTGACAGATTTAGGCATTCAAGATTTGACAACGCTGTGGGAGACTGGATTTAGGCCGGCTTCTGCTGCATCACAGTAGTTTTTGAGCTAGGTATATATTTTTGAGAAGCTTTGCTTGCGTGAATTAATGTCTTGTCAACAAAACACAAAGGGGCTTCCTTATCTAGCTTTCTTAAATCTAGTGGGCTTTCTTTTCTGTGGGTATCTCCACTTTTACTTTACTCGCTGTCGCTGCTCTCATCAGGCGATGACCACTTTCCAAATTTCCAGAACTCGGCAAGCTCCTCTGCAGTGACAACAACTATTCCGCCCTCCTCCGTGACGACCTCGTCAGTAATAGACCCAGTTTCCATGTCAACTTTGCTCATTTCTCCCTTCAACCCGTCCAACTTCAAGTGAATGCTCTTCCCCGTAGTTTTGAAGGTCCCTCCGCAGCTAAGATCAACTGTCTTTACTATGGAGTCTTCATATGTGTCCCCCTTTTTAGAAAAGTACACAGTGCTGTCTTCGTATAAAGCAAGACGATGGTGGATCGACTCACTTCGCTTGGTGTAACATTCGCCCGTGGCATTTAGGGAGTTTGACCCTGATGTGCAGACCTTCATTGCATATTTGTTTGTTGTTTATGCCTTCTTTTTTCTATTCATTTTAGAATTGTTCGGGCGTTCGGCGTTCGGCGTTCGGCGTTCGGGTTCGGGCGAGTTAGTTCTTGGAAATTAAGGAAGTCAATATTGATATTGAAGAACTTTTAGGTCGCTCTCTGGCCCGTACATTATAATTATCGTGTTTAGCTCCATTAGCTTGAGAATTAACCCTCGAATCCTTCTTAACTAACTCACAAGAGATCGGAGATTTTACTTGTGCTGTTGATCATGGCATCAACAACCCCTGAGAGGAAAAAGAAGACGAGGAGGAAATCGATGGACACCCCCGAAGTGATTGCCGCTGGTCACAATGCGGCTGCCAATGCTGTATTCGTCAATCCAAATGTAGCCCCAAGCCAAGAACAACTCCAGCAGCTGAGAGATGATATCAAGAAAGCTGCTCAAGACCCAACAAGGAAGACGAGACGAAAGTCATTGGATACTCCTGATCCAATCGCTGCGGCAAAAAACGCAGCAAACAACGCTGTATTCGTCAATCCAAATGTAGCCCCAAGCCAAGAACAACTCCAGCAGCTGAGAGACGATATCAAGAAAGCTGCTCAAGACCCAACTCCTGATCCATTCGCTGCTGAAAAATACAAAATTGAAACCGACAGCGAGCTGAAAAGAATTCACGAAAAGAGAGAATGGGGCGTGGAGATTGGCGTTGGAAGCACCGCCCTTTGGATTGCAAGTATGCGAAAAGCAGAATCGGCAAAGGGATCGGATGCCATGTATATAGACGAGTTCGCGAAGCGCTTTATTCTTGATGGAGGACTTGGGGAAAAGATGGAGCAGGAAATTGCTGAATCAGTCGCGAATTTCTTTTACACCACCAAGAATAATCCGGTCATGCTAGACCCGAAATTGAAGAAATATTTCATCTTCAACAATACGGTAGGAAAGAAGTATGCAAAGAAGATGGCAAATGTCAAGCCTACCGAAGAACTTTTTCAGAACAGCCTTGCCTATCAGCGGATGAGCGTCAACAATAGAGTCGTCCATTTCGATGGTGAGATCACTAGGGCTGTTGAGGATGAGGGAGTTAAACAGATGGTGACTCTAGGGAGTGGTTTAGACATGCGATGTTTGAGATTGAAGTGTTTGCAGGGTGGGGAAGTTGGTGGCAAAGTTGTTCATCACTATCTGATAGACCAACCTGATATGATACGTCATGTGAAAAAGGTGGTGCCAGAAGTCGTCGAGAAACCCTGGATTCACTATATAAGCTGTCAGTTTGGAGGAGAGAAGTGGTGGGAAAAATTGACAGAGGCCGGTTTCGACCCAAGTAAGCCAAGGTAGGTGGTTTTGCAAGCGACGACGACGACGAATCTACTAAATTTTCGTCTCCGCAACTGCGCCAACGGAACGTGCTTGGCTGCTGTACTAACTCAAGAGTCTCTTCAGTTTTTTTTTGGTGGAGGGGCTCGTGATGTATTTACAAGAGAGTGAGGTAGATGAGACGCTTGCGCAGGCGAGTAAGTTAATGAGTCCAGGAAGCATCATGTGCGGTGATTATACTTTGAATGGGTTTAGAACGCACGTTATGTTCAATGGATTTATGGAAGCCCTCGAGCGCTGGAAGTCTCGGTGGACCTGGGGCCCTCAAACGTATCGAGAGATGCAAGCAAAGTTCAAGGAAAATGGGTTCACAATCTTGACTGACAAGGATTTATTAAACACAGCTGGCAAGTTTCTAACTTGGGTCAGAGACGAGTATATGCCTTGGATCCCTAATTATCGTTGCTACACAATCTGCAAAGGAGGGCGTCAGGGAGGTGGTAGGGGTGCCAAGGTTTTGCCTCAAAATTGATTATAATGCTGGCCTTTTTTTAATGCCCAATGTGCTTATTATTATTATTATTTTGCTTTTTCTTCGCGCCCTTTGCAATATTAGCTTATGGTGCACCGCATGGTTGATTTTAATCCAGCAAAGCATGCTGTCTCTTTTTCTGGGATGGACAGAATACTGGTGGTAGAGTCGTACACGGATGGCGCTTTCTCGGCAGTCAAAGTAGTAGCCGGGGCGGCATTGTCCGTGACCACCAAGTTAGTGGAAGCGGCCAACTTAACTGGAATTACGTCGATGCTCGAGGAAGGGACAGAGGGCGACAGTAACAGAGCGACATCATTCACATCAGCGGGTTTAGGACTGAGGGTAGCACTTGGCGAAGTAGGACAGAATGCTGCCTTCACAGGCGTATCAGCTGCAATATTGTCATTTGCGTCAAGTTTAACCTCCTTGGTGGGAGCGGATTGGTTCTCCTCCCTTGTCCACTGTGAAGCTTGGGTGGCGTCGGTCTCCTCATTCTCCTCAAACGAATCCTCTGTGACAGCACCGTTTTTTTCAGTTACGACCGGCTCCACATAGTCCTCGTCCTTACGATCTTCGACTTCTTCCAATATCTTCTGGATACGCACGGTCTCGGGGTCGTTCTCCTTGTTACTTTTCTTAACCTTCCTTACCATCTTTTTCAGGAACTTGCGAGGGCGAAGGCGACTCTTGGTGATATTCTTGGTTGAGACTGTTGTTTGTGCAGCTTCGATCCTCTTAATGCTGTTAGGGCTGAAGACAGGCGTATTGACGCCACGCTTTGTGGGAGTGAGAACAGAACGCGTGGGGGTATTCATTTTTCTGTAATCAAGATATCAAGATTTAGACGTATTCTGTGAGTTCATTGCATAAGAATGGAAATTTCCCTTTTGATTGTCTAAGTGCGTCGTATCTTGAGGATAAAAAAATAAATTACTCACCAATAGATATAAAAATTTAGAAAGTCTTTTGCCGAACACAAACTGTCAAAAAATTGCGGTGGAGAGAGAAGGGCACGGGAACAATTGCGCAGAAGAGAAAAAAACCTTAAATTTATTTCATTTTTACTCGTCCTCGTGAGTGATGACATTTAAGGATTTTGCGGTGGGAATTGTAGTAGATGAGGATACGATGGATGGCGACGGCGAAGACAGTGACAGGAATGAAGAACTATTGACAATTTGTTCAACCGAGCTCTCAATGCCTGAGTCGGATGAGCTGCTGAATCTATCCTATTCCTTCGCGTCTTTGACTCCGCCCTTGAGCAATCGCTCCATTAGTTGTGGGGGTAATTTGTGTTTGTTTTGCTTGGCGGAGATGCCTTCAGGAGGGGAAGCAGGTTTTATCTACCACTTCTGCTGTGACTTGTGTTATTTGCGAGGATTGGAGGCTTACATCGCAGCCTCATGCGAACCACAAAACAAGGGTAGCCGCCCTTTTCTTCGGGGATTTTTAACGTGGTGTTTGGTGAAGCTGGGAGAATTTATTCTTAGCTGGATAAGATGATGGTTATGGAGCGATGGTAATGGAGTGTTTGTGACGGATTGATGGTGATGGAGTGATAGTGATTGAGTGATGAATGCCTTAACAAAAATATCCCCTTTCTAAAAGCCAAGTTTACAACTTCTACCAAGCGCTTCGTCCCCAGTCCCCATCACCCTGTTGTTGTTGTCCTCCCCCCTCTAGTAATGCCTGCTTTTTGTTGTCATTTGCATCATTGCTTGCATTCCTCGTAATATCACTGCGTTGAAGCTTATTCGCGATGCCAATTCGTTTTGTCAATTTATAAAAGCTGTACACCCCGATGGCAAAGGCCAACACAGAGAAGAGGAATATGTGGTCGTCTAATGAGAAGCTAGCTGCGAGAAAGAAATTCAGGATAATGGCAAATCCGGGGATGTAAGGGACAAACGGGGTTGTGAAAGTAGAGTTTTGGGCCTCTATTGAATTCTCTCTTGCCGTTTTTTCCCGCTTGTGCTTGCTTATCATTGCCATGCACAGCATCCCAACACTGACACAGGCAATTCCAATAGATGTCATCATCCAATTCACCCCTTCGTTGTTATCGTCGTTGTCATTGTTTGTATTATCTTCGTCATCGTCCAAGGTAACAATTTTTTCATTATCGTAGAAGAGCACATTTTTCAATCCGAAATAGATTAAATAGCTCCCGCAGCCTCCAAAAACCCAGAGCAAAAAACACCACATTCGAACCTTCTTGCTACTAATGAGTTCCCCGCCATTCCCGCATCTCATCATAATCAAGCTTGTGTTTGTCAGATTGAAGCTAAGCAACACTCCAAGACTAATGACGTCCCATAATATCGAGAAGGGGACAAGGAGACTAACCAAAACGAGGGCCACACCAGCGACGCGCCCTGCATTGACGAATATTTCGTTATGATTTTGGAAAGACAAGAAGCTTGGTAGGAGCTTGTCTTCGCTCATGGCCGCGAGTAGCTCCGGCTCGGGCAAAAAACTCACAAGACACACCAGAGGCAGTAGAACGATTTCTCCGATGGCGGTAAGCCACCGCAGAAATACCCAGCCCCGGGCATCAAAGGCGTCCTCGAAGGACGTGTCTTCCATAGACTCGCTCCAAGGAGACATAAGAGTCAGAGAGAATTGCGCCGACATGCTGCAGACAGCCGCGATGAGGAGAGTACCCAAAATAGCTTTTGGCATGACTTTTTTGGGGTTCGCTGCCTTGCCAGCCATGCAGCACACCTCGTCAAACCCAATAAACCCAAAGAATAAGAGTGAGGTGCCACTAATCATGCCACCAATACCACGCGGGAAGAAGTCATCAAAGGAGAAAATGTCCGTATTGTATTCAGAGGGGTTAAAAGTTGCAGCCATAACACCAGCGAGTATGAGTATCAGCACCAGCAGAACCTTCATCAAAGTCATTATATTTATGAGATTCTTCCCGAGCTCAAGCTTGCATAAGCATACGCAGACACATGTCGCCTCGAGCGCAGCTGCGACAAAATCCAATTTCAACCCACCCACATTGACGATAAGGTCAGTCCCAACTAGAGTTGCAAGCTTTTGACTCCAAGATGTTGCAATTCCTGCACCAGCCACCGCATACTCTAGCGTCAGGCAAACTGCGCCCACGACAGCAAAAAGCTCCCCGAGAGATGCGTAAGCGAATATATAGCAGCTCCCCTTTGTGGGAATCTTTGATGAGAGCTCGCAATAACTTAATGCACTGAAACAACAAACAACAGCGCTGAACAACCAGCTGAGACAGGCAGAAGGCCCGGCTTTTGGATATACACTGCCTGTAAGAACAAAGACGCCAGAGCCTATTGTACCGCCAACGCCGATGCAGAGAAGATCAAAAAGTCCCAAAAGTTGAGCAGGAGAGGAAGCGGAAGATCTAGTGTTTCGACTGGATCGCTCATCAGAAAGGATCAAGTGTAGAGGTTTCCGTCGCGTCAAAGCCCTGCGGGCTGCAGTGGCGAAAGACATTCGATGTTTGTCTTCCGGACGCTTATTGGGGAGGATTGGTTATGTTTTGGAAAAACCAACCAAAAATCGAGTTAACTTTTTTGACTTTCAATAAAATGGCTCGTGAAGAGGAAAAAAATAAATAATAAAAAATTTTAAGCGACACCAAAACAAAAACCGCGCACCAAAATTGGGTCAAATTTATAGCAAACATCTCTTTTCTATCTCTCTTTCTCTCTATCTACAAGCAAGTTCGCGGCCTCTCTGTCAAATCAATTCCTACGCTTCTTATCTTTTCCCTTAAAAGCGTCACCAATCCCTCCCCCTACACTCTTAACTCCCCCAAACAAGCCCTTTCCGAAACTAAATATGCCGTCGCCTATGCCAGTGATGACGCTTTCTCCCCCGTCCAGGATTCCTGACCCTATGCTTTCCAGTCCTCCGCCAATTCCTTCAACAAGAGCTTCCCCGTCGCCTTTGGCGATTCCCTTGAAGACACCTTTTCCAATTTTACTAACGCCGCCACCAAAACCACCGGCAACCTGGCCGAGACCTTTTCCTGCGCCCCCAACAAACTGGGCGCCTCCTGCTCCAATTCCTCCAACGAAACCGCCAAAGCCATCCGCAGCACCTCCGACCACATTGTTGACCCCCTTTCCGATGTCTCCCAGCCCAATTTTGCCCGTCAGCTCTTCCAACCCGTCCCCGATGACGTTCACCCCGTCGCTGAATTCTTTCGCGACATTTCCGATTCCCTTCCCTAATGCCCTCCCCCCACCTCCTACAAAGACGTTGCCGACTGTCCGGAAAAGGTCACCTTCCTCAAAATCGTCTCCTCCCCCCTCTCTCCCTGAGAGCTTTTTCCAGTCGTTTAAGCTGACAGCGCTTGCTAGTGTGAGCCACTTGCTCCTGGCTCGCTTTACATATATGATTACGATCGTCTCGGCGAGAGTCTCGAAGCCTCCCTTTATGTTCTTCTTCTTGACATCTTTGAATTCCAGAAGGCAGTCCTCAATGGTGAATTTGAGCTGTTTCGTGAGGTAATCAATCACCCCTCCCTCCCCTTCGAATCGGTCGTCTGTCTTATTCACAGCAGCGCCATTTGCCTTTGCCTTCCTCTTAAAGGTAACGTTCAAATTGATTTTGCTAATGAGGCAGAGTTTGAAGAGATAAATTTTCTCCCCCCTAACTCCTCCACAATATTTCAGGATGCCTTCATTTTCATCCAACCCTTCGACGAGGTTCTCCGCAAGAGTGCTGTAAAGCTCGACTACTTCCCAAACAAACCCCTCGTGCGTGGCGATCTTAACCACACCCCTTGGCTTCCCTTTTCCGTCGCAAAGAACGTCGCACTTGATGAGGTCGACACCGGTGAAAAAGCCCCCCACGCTGCCGTCATTGCCCCTCCACCGACAGATAAAGGCTACAAAATTCGAATCTCGGGAGCCAGCGTCGATGACGATAGGATAGGGGGAGCTCACGTTCATGTCAAGCAAAGTAATACTGTGGACCATGACCTGAACCTCGTTGAACTCCTGTCTTTGCCTTCTCTTGTCCAAAATAAGATGTTTTCGAAATTCACATTCCACGTTTGTCACAATACATCGCAACAATGCCTCCATTCGCCTTCCGTTTGACTTTCTCTCATTCTTCTTATCTTTCGCAGCCGCCGTTTTCTTCTGCACCGGAGGCTCTGGGAGATTGAACAGATCAGAGGCAGCATCCCTCTCATTTGGATTATCCTCCTCCTCCAGCTCATGTTTTCCCAAGCGCCAAAGAGTGCACTGCAACTGCGCTAATTTAAATCTTGCGTGAACCTCACAGAACTCGAGCGCCCCTTCTATTTTCTTAGCTCCCTCCTCGGCCAATCTGACACGCACCCTTCCAATTCTAACGATGATTCTACTGAACTCTCCTCCTCCAATCGTTTTCATGGTGAAAACTCCAACAAACATTCCATCCTCATTCAGAACTCGGCACACTTTCACTCCGATCTCGTCAACTCGAATAATTTCGCTCCTTCCCGCACCTTCCAGGTCCAATTGTACCATCATACCTTTCCCATCACTGTCGAACTTCAACTTCCCCCTCCCGTCACTACTGGCGGAATCCGCCAAACCGTCGATAATTTTATCCCCGATCCTATTTTTTACGCATATTTTTCGCTTGCTAGCGTTGACAAATTTTATCTCGGGAATGATGTGTAATTGGCAGCCGCCGCCAGGATTTAGTGTCTTGTAGATGCAGTATCCGCTGCGCATGCCTCTCTCCCCGCTACTGTCGCTCTCCCAGAAGAAAACATCGCTTTCCACTCCACCCCTCATGCTGATTTCCTTCACGGTGAAAGGGAAGCTGTACTTCATGGCGCCGGCGTACTCAAACTTTCCCAAACAGAATTTTACCTGATTGTCGTTCAGCAAAATTCCTCCGTCGTAACAGCTCAGTGGACGGACGTCTACGCCCACATCTCCTACATTCGCGTTGTAATTGCAAAGCATAACTTCGTCTCCCACACTGCTGGTAGCAAAGGAATTCACTTTGACAACATAAGTGGTAGTATTCTCTTCGCAATCAAAGAAAGTGCTATCACTGCTTTTCCCCGACTGCTCAACGACGAGGAAGTCACTTCCGGTCTCCTCTCCGACGAAGGGGAAAGTGAAACGTTTGGTTCCCCCCTCTTGTCCGAGCGTCACCCACTCGTCTACAATCCACGAGGTCGGGTGCCCCATGATTATATCGTCGCCGCAGCGCATTGAGACGGAGACCTGACTGGACGGGGTAAATATTTGAACCTCTTTGTTGTGCCCTAGAGCATGCTGTGCCTGCATGGGAAATTCTTCTTCTTCCTCCAGCATATCATCACTATAGGTACTGGGAAATGGTGTGCGCACGACAATTCCGACTGGCAAATTGTTGACTAGTCTCATCTTTGGCTCGATGACTATGTCGATGATGCAGCAGCTTCCACCCACTTTTTTCAACCAAATGCTCGCGAGGCAGCACAGAGTTTCTTTCCCCCCACAGCTGACAGTCATGGATGATATCTTCTCACGGGTTTCTCCACTTATTTCGAGCAGCGTGCTTGGAGAGGGGAGCGCGACGCAACCCCATTCGCTGCTCTCGAGAAGTTTCAGAAGCAGAGATATCCCCCCCCTCTCTTCACTCTTGCCCCCAAAACCACCGAGCAATCCGATAGGTAAGCCGGTGCTGCCTCCTTTTTTCGGGCAGCCGCCGACGCTCACAATGCCCTCGGCGTTCTTTATCCCGATTTCGTGCAGGTCGATGATGCAATCGTTGACAATTCGGATTTTTGTTCTCAGTTGAACATGCGTGAACTGACCGCCAACGGTTCTTGACACCTCAACTATGGCGGTTTCGTTGTTCGTAAGCTCGCTGATTTCGCTTCCCGTCTTTGAAAGGTCAACCTTAAAGTCTTCGCCCCCAACTGAGACTGTTATTTCCCTGGTCCCGACAACATCCGCACCGTACCGGCGCTTTCCACCCCTGCCTCTTCCTCTCGCCACATCAAAGCTGAAAGCCTTGGTCGAATTTATACCGCACCCCCGGCGCCTCCCGTTGACGACAAAATCAATTCCTACACCCAAATCGTTCTTTAGCACAAAAGGCCTGCTCACTACCAGAGCCTTGTGATTCAACTTCTTAAACATCTTCCTGGCTGTATTCACGTGGGCCAAAAATAGGGGCGATACGGAAACGTTACACGGGCTTGCATCGACACTTATGCTCAAAAGCGGGCACTTCGTTAGGACTTTGCTTTTTACGACCTGCAGGGTACACTCGAACGGGTTAGTGAGCAAGGGCTCCCAATCGTTGACATAGCTATCGAAGTATTCCGCAGTAAGTTGCAAATTTCCCTGGAGGTCGTAGTTGTTGTCGTCACGGGAGTGGCTCTTTAGGGAGAGGAAATCGGTCTGAATCTTAAAGATGGGTTGGTCAAGCTCGTTCAAATCGTTGATGAGAACCGCATTTATCGCGCAGAAGGTAAGGTTGATTTTCGTACAAATTGTCGATGTAGTATTTGGGGGATCTTGGACGATGGAAAGATTGTTGCTGATGTTGCTGTTGCTGTTGCTGTTGCTGTTGCTGTTGCTGTTGCTGTTGCTGTTGCTGTTGCTGTTGAAGTTGCTATTGCTGTTGCTATCACTGTTGGCGAAGGTGCCCCCCTCAGTGGTATTGGTGCTACCCCTCCTGGACATTTCATCGTCCGCCATCTCCAGCTTCCTGACTATGTCACTCAATTCGGAGAGGTCATCGCCCGGTGCGCGTTCTCCTTTGTTCCCTTTCTCAGCTGCCAAAGCCATGCTGCTCGCTATAGCGTTGATCAGGGCGATGTTCTGTATGCTCACAATTGCGTCGATGGGATCCGCCACCACCTTGACTTCCCTTCTGCCCGTTGGAGAGGGCTCGGCTGATGATCGGCTGCTGAAACTCTCCAGCGGCTCAATCACATTGTAAACAAACGTTAAATTCGTCGGCTCAATAATTTGTACTGGGTGAGAGACGTCAGGCCCGGCCGAGTATACCTGCAAGTTCTTTGCAAAGACCCTGCTCTCTGCCTGCCTTCTATCCCCGAATATTACTTCCTGTTTGTGCTGGACCTCCATCTCGCCCTCCACACACACCACCTGGGGGAGACTGTCGTCAAGAGACATGTCCGTAAACAGTAGCCTACAAGACCTGGTGGTGACAGTGGTCACCCTTTCGGTCGAAAAGATCTCGTCTGTTGCGTTGTCACTTGCGGCGTTGTAAAAGTACTTGAGCTCTGCGACGGGGGGAGCTCGACCTTCGACGGTAAAGAATTCACTTACAGATGAGACGAAAGGGAAGTTAATTTTAACCTGGGGGGCCGCCACGGCGACATCGAGGGTTCCATTGCCGTCAGGATGGCTGACGTGAGTCAGCGAGAGGAGATTTCCTCCTCCGAGGCCGACATTCAAACCATCACTGTCTTTATCGTAAGTTTGAAAGACATCCTCGCCAGCCACCGAAACAACGTGCACCATCTCCAATTTGACCTCACTCTTCGTGCCGCTGGCGCCCATGTCGGTCACGCACGACATATTCTTGGACGTAAGGACCAGCAGGCCTTTGCACTCACACTTGACCTCATTGACTTTTACTCGAACCTCCATTTGCCGGACTTGACCAGCGGACTTTCCGCCGAGAATTTTTCGGTTTAGTTCGAGATCGACTTCGCCTTCTCGCAAATGGGGCTTCGCATCCCCTACGTTGTAGTCAAGGAAATACATGAGGGAGGCGTATTGCCCTTTGTCCAGTTTCACGCTGACAGATTCATCGATGTTCAAGTTGATCTTCGTCAGATCCCGTAGGTCTTTCGGGAGCATTACGTCCCCAATGAGTCGAATGTTGTCATTAGGATCGATCATCGTCCTTCCTTCATCGTCGCTAAGCTCGAACTTGCTGAGCTCGAATTCCACCTCGGTGCATAGGGGTCCGAGCGAAGCGTGGAGGGACATACTACTGCAGGCGAGGGTCAGGTAGTCTTCCGCAAAGGCCGACTGCGGCAGGACGATCGTCAAGGTTTCCGTTGTCAAAGTTAAGAGGGTCTTCGAGAGGTTCGTTGAGATTTCTGAGTCTTGGTTGGTGGCGGTTGGAGTTTTACCGCTTTCAGGGACACTATTGTCAGCCAATGAGTCGGCATTTTCTTCCCCCGGCCTCAAGACATTCACCACTTCCTCCAGGACATACTCCGACAACTTTCTCACTTGCGCCTGTATGTACACAAACTTCGTCTTGGTAATGTTGACGCTTGCCTTCCCAGCCGGCGCCTCCCCATTTTTCTCGTATCGAATCGTAAGCAGTGATTCCTTGGAATCCTCCGCCCCGAGTATCGTCCTATACCCCTCATTAACGCTTGGGTTGTACCTTGGTGTCGTGACCTTAAAGTTCCCGAGGCTTGCATGAAGGTCAACAGAACCGACGGTCTGAGGAGATGTCTCCAGGGACATATCAGAACCGTCCATGTCCAGAGTAAAGAGGGGTAAACCGTCCGAACCGGACAAGAGACGGAGAGATATCTTACTCATCCGTGCACGGAGGGTGAACACCGCCTTGTCTTGGTATTTTTGTTCCTCGGCGCCCGCGGAGACTGCAGACGACAACCCTGAACCTGCCCTCTTCCTCCACTCTCTTTGATGTCCATTCGCGTCCTCATCTCCCCGTATGTTCTCCAATCCCTTGATTATTCTCTTAATGGCGTTCGGTTCGTAGTCGATATATAACTCCAAGAAGTCGGCCGTGACCCGGAGGAACCTTTGTCCTTCGGGAGAGCGGGTATTGTGTAGATTAACACGAGCAAGGACTCTCTTCCCCTTCATTGGATCGGTGTCACTTCGATCGGTATCGGTGGGGTATTTAGTAATGTTCGTCTCTTCTTTGAACTCTTTTGAATCTTCCCCACTCCTCTCTTCACCTTCACTATCGACGAGTAATCTCTCTGCGAGATTCCCAACTCCCTCGCCTACAGTAGCATCGGCACTTCCCGTCTCCCAAATTCTGACCCTCTTCATCGTGATCTCCGTCTCCTCCTCGTCCTCGTAGTACACCAAATCGTCGAGACTACCTTTCCTGGTGTCTTCGGGTGTATTACTATCTCGAGGCTGTGATACGACACAACGACCATATGACATTGACTTTAACCATACCCTACAGAATGGGGTGTTAACAGTAAGCGACGGTAAAAAAAAGTGCGCACATAGTTTTGTTATGGACGGAAAAGAAGTCTTTCGAGATGGCGAGGGAAGAGTGTAAGGAACTGGTAGAGACGATGGCGATGAAAGGGTTTTGATGCCATCGCTTGCAGGTGTGTAGTAACCTGGAGTAGAAGGAGGAGGCGGAGGGATCCCTTCGCCTTGAGAATGCGGCGGGTTTTTTTCTTGTGGGGAGGCAGGTATAGTTCCCCTGTCCACATCCGTCCAATTCCACTTCTCCCGAATCCCATTCGCAACATTTGTCAACTCAGGTGTAATGTCAATAGTGACGTCCCTTAAAGATCCCGTAACATAAACGGCCGTTGTCGCCGTCTTTGGAAAAGACTCAGAATCGTCATATTTCGTACCGTCAAAAGAGGGCGCAGGAGAGAACAGGCCAACGCGTGCTTTCCCCCCAAGATCATCAATGACATTAAAGCCCTTGCACGAAACCTTGGCATCAAAAAGTTCTACTTCATATCCGAGGTCCGGGCTTCTCAGTGGAAAGGGTGATCTACTCATGCTGCCGAACTTTGTGTCATCGCTTCCTTCTAAGCGGAAGGAATCGATTATGGTCGATGATGGCACGTCGTTTATGCGCACTATACCCAGGTTTATCTCGATGCGTTCGGACGCTGCGTCCGTTGACGATAGTGGGAGGAGGATTAGCGGGGCGACGATCTCGATGTCCAAGGTCGGAAGTCGTGAGAGGTTTGTCAACGGCGTGGCGGTTGCTTTGGTTGATTTTGTCGTGACAGTGACAGATTCGCCTCGTGTACTTCCGCCGGGAACATCCGGCTCGAAAAAACCTGTCATCTTCCGTGAGAATTCGGACGTAAGCGATACATCGAGCCCGCTAAACCTCGCCTTAAGGTGAGGTCTTGGCTTCGTTTCACCTGAGGTCCATTCCATGTGTAGCACATCGTTGCGTTGCTTCGTCTGGTTGTCATCAGTATTTATTTGGCGTTGGTTTTGGGATTCTGTTACGACTCGGGGAAAGGCCGTGTTCGGGGTGCAGTGATCCTGGACTTGCAGGGATCCGACGCGGAGTAACGAGGAGAAATTACCATTGTCAGTTATCCCCGTTGAGAGGGATACGGAGAGGATAAGTAACCTGGATATAAGGAGCTGTTCGTCGTCATTATCCGACGACGACGACGACGACGACGACGGCGCTTTCTCGGTACCGGAGCTTGAGGAGTCCCAGAGGTCCAGCTTCAGTGACGGTAGGGTAAGTGACAACGATAGTTTTGGTTTATCATCTCTTGATTCGGACGAGTCGCTCTGAGGATGTCGGCGGTTTGCGTCGCCTCCCGAACCCCAAAAATCGGGGTCGTTCAACGCGAGAGAATGGTGCAGTCTCTGCACCTCCTCCTCGGTGATCTCGATGACGTCTCGCTCCTGCTGTTCCTCGCTCTGTCCCTTGATCCAAGACTTGCCGTCCGATTCCGTCAGCGGCGGTGTCGACGAACCGCGACCGAAGAACCATCCTCCTCTCCTCCTACTCCTTTCTCCTTTATCTCTCCCACCAGCATCGGCAGTTCTTTTCTCCCCCCCTCCCGTCTTTCTCCTCCTTTGCAACTCAATCTCCCTGTACCGTATCGTCTCCGCAACGTCCCTCCACATCATAATAACCTTGACAGGTATCGCCTCATCCAATTCCATGGCGATAAGCCTCTCCGATTCCCCCTTCGTAATCCCAGTTCCATCGATCGACGTCTGCGCCGCCGGGGGGGTAGAATCCGACGGCGACTCCTCGCCCCAATCCCAGTCGCCTTCCTTCGGTTTCCACCTGTTCGAGGATTCGCCCGCTGCGATACCACCCCAATTGTTGTCGGAACCATAGCGACCTTTCGTGTAAAGTTTTATGTATTCCTTGCGAATCCTGTAGGAATGGATAAATTCCCTCCATCCGATATTTCGTATGACCTTTGAGTTGTTGTAGGGGCGTTGTCCGCCTCTCCCACGGGAGAGTACGGTGCTGTTGTTGTTGTTGTTGTTGTTGTTGTTGTTGTTGTTGTTGTT
>Ga0115556_1000641_pt1 | contig 23366 bp, 19 predicted proteins | sample COGITO_mtgs_1104_5_FD_87282 | JGI IMG/M metagenome (GOLD analysis project Ga0115556, IMG submission 87282) | Pelagic marine microbial communities from North Sea - COGITO_mtgs_110414 | ecosystem: Environmental > Aquatic > Marine > Epipelagic | place: Germany:Helgoland, sampling site Kabeltonne... | reverse complement strand
TTGAATCACCTTTTGTGCTCGTTGGAAGGATGTCCTTCTTTTCAACAAATCGACGTTAAATTTTCGTTCTTGGGATATAACAGAAGCCCTATATTGCGGTGTGTAGAATTAAAAAACCGAAACACCGACAAATGGCCCACTAAATATTTTGTCCGAGAGCGGAATGTTTTGCATTGAAATGCAGGAAAACTGGCGGAGGAGAGTTCATTTTTAATCAAAGGGCGATAGTGGCATGCTTCTTTTTTTTGTTGGTACAGGGTTCAGTGAGAATCATGACAGCAATACAATTTACCTGGCCGCTTACGACAGCAACTCTGTTTCGATTGTCTCGTCAATTAAGGTCGACGCCGGGAATCCATCAGCTCTCATCTCCCACACTGCCCCGAATGAGGACAACAGGCTATACTTTGTGGACGAGACGCTGAACGGGACGGTCCACTCGCTTAAATATTCACTGGTTATTGACACGACTGCCTCGATCCCGACCTATGAGATTGACGCCCAGATTATCAGCCCTCCTCAGTCCTCTGTAGGTCGACACCCGTGCTATTTGAGTTTTGATAGAGCCAGAAAGGTCGTTTTTGTCGCAAATTATTCTGAGGGTTCAACCGCTGTACTCCCGCTTACTAGCCCAAGCGGCTGCTTACAGGCATCAACAGACGACAAGACCCACCAGTATGACAAAAAAAACTTTATTAACTTTCAGGATCGACAGGAGCATGCCCACTGCCACTGTGTTGAGGTAAGGCAAGAAGCAGGAAGCGAGCATCCCTTATTGTCCTTATTGCCCTTATTGGCCTTATTGGCTTCTCACACTGTTTCCCACCCCGCTTCCGGCTTCCACTTAATCTCAGCCATCACCGTCCAACAAGTGGATCCTAGTGTGTGATTTGGGTCTCTCAAAAGTCTTTGTATACCGATATGACGTTGCGAACTCCTCACTTATTGGCGCAGCAAATTCACCTTCGCATCTCCAATTATCTTACGATGCTGGACCTCGACACTTAATTTTCTATAACAACAGCAACATCGCGTTAATAACCTGCGAGTTTACGAGTGAGTTGGTTGTAGCTAAGCTCGACGAGGAAACAGGTGACCTATCTTTCCTCTCCAAATCTTCCACCCTTCCTCCCAATGCCGTCCCAAATCGTGACCACCACAAAGGCGACTCTGCTATCGCTACCTTTCAGAACAATATCTATGTGTGTGTCCGCTGCTGTTCTCCAGGAAAAATAGCCCATTTCTCCTTCGATCCAAATACAAACACGCCTACCCTTAAATCGCACTACTCCTCCGGCGGAAGTATTCCTCGTCACATTGCAACCACCACCTGCACTTCTTCTTCAACCGTGCTAATTTGCGTGAACCAGGAGTCGAGATCGATAGTAGTGTTCTCAATTGACCCCTCAACGGGGGCCTTGGCAAAAAAATCGAGCTGCTTGACCTCGCGAAAGCCGACAAACATTTGTTTTCTCTGAGCGCTCTGAACCTGAAATGAAAAGGTCAAGAAAAGTAGTTGCTAAACCCTGCCAATTTTTTCTTCTTACATTTTCCTGTTATCAATTATTCACTATTTCACAGCCGACTGTCGTTGTCGGTGCTTTCATCATCACTATCATCATGACGGTCGTATTTCTTCCCCTTGTAGGCTTTTTTCTTCATCGGGTTGCCGTAGTCTGCCCAGCTGCTATCGCTAGATCTCTCGCTATCATCGTCGCTGTCATATTCGTCATCGTCGTCACCCTTCTTTTTGTTCACTTTGTAGAAAGCAAGCGCGATGCCCATGAAGGCACACCCGGTGGTAGCCCAGGCTAACCCTGAATTTTTTCCGCTGTAAAAATGAGCGAGCTGCTCAGCGGCGCTTCGGGCAGGTTTTGTGTCTTCTTCCTCCACGATTTCAGGTTCTTCGTCATCATCCTCGACCTCACCCGGTTGAGTGGGGTAGGCTGTAGCTGCGACGGTGGGCGCTGGGGAGGGGTTCCGCTCACAAGCAGCTGGGTACTGTTTCGCCTGACCGTCGCAATCAGTGTTAGGAATGTACTCATTGGGAGGTACAATTCTTGTCGGGCTCCAGTTTGTTTGACATTCGTCACACATAATGTAGTACGAGTCGCTCTCCCAACTTTCGGTGACGTTTCGGCCACAATAGTTGTATTTCTTGCAACCTTCACCCCAAGGACTGGCAGAATTTCCACTGGTTCGCATTCTCCACTCCATGTCGTGGTAATAGTAGCAGTCGATCGTAGTTCCCTGACTTCCCAAGGGACAGCTGGCCCAGTCAATATCAGGGGAAGACAAATCGACAGGCTGGTAGCAGTCGGTTGGGTAGCGATAGTTCATGCAACCCTTGAGGCTGGATGTTGAGGACCTGTAGACGGGGTCGGTGGGCACATACCCTGGTGCACACTCAGCGCACGCGAGCTTGTAGGTGGTCTGAAAGATCCCCCCAAAGATTTCCTCAGTTTCTACGTCGCAAAGTTCGTGTCTGGCACACTTATTTCCAAAAGGCGACAAATAGTCGACGCTGTTCTCGCCTATGTCTGTCGCGGGCCTGCTGACCCACATATCAGCATACATGTATTTGCATTGTTCAAGTTTGTGACTTGGGTCAGTGTTGTATTCGATGTAACTGGTAGCGTCGCCTGGGCAACTGCTAAAACCACTGTCTGCGTCGTAACACTTCGTTGGGTACCCATTGAAATTTTCGGTTAACGTCGCACTGCAAGATCCCTTTGCTTGCTGCAGATTCACGTTTGTTACCCCAGGCACGAGCCCCTCGCTGCACTCGTTACACATGATGAAATAATCGTCTTTTACAGAAGACTGCTCAAAGTCGCAGATGGTGTAGCTGCTGCACTGACCCGCTGGCCAAGGACTAGCTTCTCCTGGCTCCTTGCTACTCCAGGAACCGTCCTTAAGGTATTTACACCTGATTCTTTCCTGGAAAGGGTCGGTGAAAGTTTCTGTGATTGTTTCTATGCAATGGCTCAATTGCGTCCTCGTGTAGCACAAAGAGGGCTTCGTTCCCGCAGCAATGGTCGCCCCCGTCCCGTCCACATTCAAAAAGGTGACATCATGAAGTGCGTGATCGACTATCTCAGCCTTGTGCTCGTCTGTATTCCAGCCGGCTGGATGATACTCAATCCCAGGCAGATCAGAAACGCAGCCGGCACACATGAGAAAATACTCGTCCGTCTTAATTCCACTGATCATATCCTTGGAAACGTCATGACCTACCATGGTAAAGTTTTGACACTTGTCTCCAAACGGATTTCTTTGGCCCTCATTGAGGTCTCTCCAGTGACCCGCGTATAAATAGTTGCATTTGTTCCGGACCCCATTTACGTTGCTAGTAGGGCACGTGTGAAAGTTGGTCTGGGATTCTAACAGATAGCATTCCTCTTCTCCACTTGTAGAAGATTTTCCCGATGGACAGGCGTCGCAAATTCTTTGGCCTGTGTCAGCAGCATAATAATTTTCAGCACAGTCCTCGCAGGTTAACTGTCCTATCTCATCCTGATATTTTCCCACAGAACATGGCTCACACGTCCCCGCACCTAAACTATTACTGAAATTTCCATAGGGACAAGGCAGACAGTTAGCAATACCGGCACTCCCGGCTAAGCTGTACTTTCCCGGAAGGCATTGTTCACACAAGCTTGCGCCGTCGTCACTATATTTTCCTGCTTCACAGATTTCGCACTCAGCATGCCCCGTTGTGAGCGCAAATTTCCCACCAGGGCAAACAACACATTGTTCAACAGAGGTCCCCCCCGTTGTAGATTTGTATTTTCCTGAAGGACAACCGTCACACTCGTCACTGCCACGCACACCAAAAGGGGGGATTGGCAATGGAAATCCACTGTAGTCTTCGTAGCGACCAGCAGGACAGGGATCACACCTCCCCTGCGAATCGGCTGGGTGACTGTACTCGCCAATAACACATGCCACACAGCTGTTATCGATATCCTGACCTGCTTGACAATTCGTGCATATCTGGGCCCCTTCCCTTTGTGCGGTGCTTTTGCCAACATCACAAGGGATGCAGGTGTGAGCAACCCCCGTTGAGTAGGTGTCAACGGGGCAATCTAGACACAAGTTTTCCGAATTGTGCAACGAAGCTGCTGTTCCTGGAGGTGTTGGATCTTCGGAAGTAATGGCATCTTTTCCATCTGCCAAATACTTTCCACTTCCGCAGTTGTCGCAGCTACTACTGCCTGCATCAGAATATTTACCAAAAGAACAGACAATGCAGGTATCGGCCTGATTGGAGTTGCTCCAAGTGCCGGCTACGCAGTCAGTACACTGGGATTGTCCCTGTGGGGAATATTTGCCGGCGCTGCAACTCTGGCAACTGCTGCTACCAGAGAGGCTTGATGACTTCTTCCCAGCGGGACAATTGGTGCATTTTTCGAGACTGTTGTGATGAACTAAATCGGCATCACCGTTATCGTTGCCTTCAGCCAAGAATTTCCCACCAGGGCACTCCTCGCAGCTGCTAGCCCCGGCAAGAGAGTACTCGCCGCTATCACAGTAATTGTAGGCGCTTGCACCAATGCCGCTATACGCACCAGCAGGAGTCTGCGTGCATTCATCGGCATGGTACGTAGCAGTATTACCTTCGACCACGCCAGCCGAGTACTTGCCCACTGGGCAGTTACTGCAGGCATTAGAGCCCGCACTACTGAAGCGACCGTCAGGGCATACATTACAAGAGGCAGAATTGGACGAACTGTAAGTCCCTGCAATGCAGTCGGTACATCCTGCAAGGAAACCGAAAATAAACACGAGGTAACAAGGTATTTGGTGGAAAGTAATCGAATATGAATCAGGAGATAAGTTGGGGTGGAGGAGGTTAGTTGGGGTGGAGGAGGTTAGTAGGGGTGGAAGAGGGAGGAAGATCCGCATTTCGCCTCCCTTGTTCGTTCATTGGGGTGCTCACCTGAGGAACCTGTAGAGCTGAATTTTCCCGCCGCGCACTCGACGCAATGCTCATCAGCGTCGTGGAGAGTGTAATGTAATGGAGCCGGGTCACTATTGTAGCGGCCCGCAGCACAATCCTGACAGCTCGCCATGCCAGTAGAAGGAGCAATTTTCCCTTCCGCACAAGTAGAACAGGCGGAGTTTGCCTCCGCGTCGGGAGTGTACTTCCCTTTCATGCAGTCGGTACAACTACTCGCAGCAATAGCGGAGTACTTTCCAGCTGGACAAGCAACGCAGAAATCAGCGGAGGTTCGGCCCCCCTCAGAAGAGTATTTACCTTCAACACAAACATTGCAACCAATGATATGTCCAGGATTGGACCATTTGCCTGCAGGACACGTCGAACAGTACCAATAGTTTGTCACCACTGCAACCTGCCTAGTGCAACCATTAGTTACCCAGTTACTAACCGTTTCAGTGTGATGATGAGTCACAGTACGGGTGCAGCCTTTGCCACAGTTCTGCTGAGAAGTTGTTGTATAAGCTTGCTCTGAATCAATCCAGCAGCTGTATGACTGTGGCACATAATCAGTCTCACTATAATCAGGATGAGCGCTTTCATCCCCTGTCCACCAACAACCAGCCGGGCAGCTGGTCTTGCCTTCAGTCTGATAGTTGTCGCAAGTTGTGGAAGACGAAAGGAGGGGAAGGAGAAGTAAGAGGAGATAAGACTGCATGTTTGGGTGTCTTACAAGTGAAATCAGGAGAGTAGGTAGAGAAAGAAACTTAAAGGCTTACAATAATTTGACAAAAATTTCAGATCCGGGACGCCGGACTCGAGGACGGGGCTGGCCATAAGGCTTCTCTTCCACACTTTACCTCCATACCTTTCATTGATAACTCTATTTTTGCTCTTTCGCATCATGCTATCCTCTCGCACGTTGCTCCGAAGCGTAGCAAGCAGAAAATCCAACTTATGGAATCAATTTAGCTCTGCTCGAATGCTCTCCACTGAGAAGGTCATAGCACCTCCGATGGTATACATTAGTGGGGAAGAAATGACTCATTACGCCAGCAACCTCATTCTGGAGCGTTGGATATCTCCCTGTAAGTTTACTGCGGCTGGCAGAGACGCTCTAGTGCATTTATTGGTTTGCTAAATCCCTGGGGACAGTTGCAGACTGGTTGCTAACCAAATTCACAACGAACAATTTCCAACCAAAACTAACCATCATTGCCATGCTTTCCAACCGCAAATTGTAGACTTTGACCTGAGCAAGTGGGAAAAGTTTGACCTCTCGTGTAAGCATCGTGATGCCACTGGAGACAAGGTTTTGCATGATGCTGTGGATGCTGGCAAGAGGATTGGCGCAATTTTTAAAGAACCCACCATAACTCCAACTAAAGAACAAATGGAGGAATTTCAGTTGTCAAAACCTCTTGGTAGCCCTAACGGGGCGATGAGAAAAGGATGGAATGGTATTACAATTTCTCGTGACACAATTCACATAGACGGGGTTGAGTTGGGTTTTAAGATGCCTGTCCTTTTTGAGCGTCACGCTGTCGGAGGAGAGTATGGAGCTGGGTGGAAGACAGTCGGCAAGGGACATCTAACGACAATTTTTACTCCTGCGGATGGATCGACTTCAACGATTGTTGACGAGCGCCAGCTTACTGATGAACACAATGTTGCTGTTGTTTATCACAATCCTTTGGACAATGTTGAAGACCTTGCACACCACTTTTTCTCCCGTTGCCTTGATCAAAATGTGGTCCCATACGTGGTAACTAAGAAGACTGTGTTTAAGTGGCAGGAGGGATTCTGGAGTATTCACAAGTCCGTATTTGACGAACACTACAGAAGTAAATTCGCGGCGAAGGGTCTTCTCGATGGTACTGGTGGCGAGTTGCAGCATCTCATCAGTGACGCAGCTACTATGCAGATTATTAGGTGGACATCGGGTAACTTTGGAATGTCTGCGCACAACTACGACGGCGATATGCTCACGGATGAAGTAGCTCAGGTGCACCGTTCTCCCGGATTTATCACCTCCAACTTGATTGGAAAGCGCGAGGATGGCACCATGATCAAGGAATTTGAAGCCTCTCATGGCACCGTTACAGATCTATGGCATATGCACCTTAGGGGCGAAGAAACCAGTTTTAACCCTCTAGGACTGGTGGAAGCAATAATTGGGGCTATGCAGCACGCCGCCGTATTGCAGCTAGAGGCTTCTGGTGATGATGCTGGTGCAAAAAAAAATTATGACTTTGTCATGAACTTCACCACGACACTGAGGACCAGCATGCACAACACATTTAGATATGGGCAAGGAACCAGGGACATGAGTGGGCCTACCGGGCTGACAACGGAGGATTTTGTCGATAAAGTTGCTTGGAGGTTGGAGAGGTACTTGGTCAAGCAGGAGCAAGAGGCAGAGGGTAATTTGCCCACATTAGGTGAACCGAGCAGGACTTTCAGGCGAAATCACCAGGTTGACCCGGTGAAAATGAAATCAATGTTCGAAGAGTACGATTTGGATGGCAACGGCAGCATAGATTACGACGAGTTTGAAAGCATGTTGGTGAAGTTGGGTGTTGCCCCAAAAAAAGATGCTGTCGTCCACAAAGAGAAAGTGGCCGATGTGTAGGGATCCTAACTGATGCTGTGCGTCAGTGTAAAAAAGAGAATAATTTTGCCGAGATTACCTGGCTTAAGATGAACGTTGATTTCCTCTCATTTTCCGCTTTTGCAATAATAGCGTGATACATATATTTTTCAATGCGAACAAACGATATCATTCTTCCCCGTGTGTTTTTAACATTAGGTTTCAAAAGTTTCAGTTTTAAAAATTGTCCAGGTTTCAACATTGTCACTTTACTCTCAACAGACATCGCAAAACACCAAACACATTGCCACGATAATTCCTTTACATGCCGAAGAACTTGTTGCGGAATGAGGTCATCTTGTTGAGCGCATCGATGTGCTCCTGCTGGGCAGGGATGCAATCATCCTTGCTAATCTGGTCAGATGGGAAAGCATAAAGGCTATCGTCCAAGGCGGCGTCAGCATCGAAATCCTCATAATGCCTGCGTCCGTGCTGGATAGTGGAGTTTCCACCATCTAGAGGCTGGGAACCGTAGTACTGAACGCAGTCTGACTGGATCATCTGGCCATCATCTGTGACGTACCAATGCATGTACTCATCAGGAAACGAAAAAGAACCTGACTTGGAGCCCTTTCGGAATTTAAACCAGTCGTTAACATCAGTGTCATCAACATTGGCAGATCCCTCGTTCTCGGCATCATCATCAATCAGCTGAAGAGTGAAGGGCAACTCAGTTTGCGTATTGACACCATCAAGGTACGCGCACTGGTCAATAGTAACACCTAACATTTGCGATTTGTGAGGCTTGTGAGTATATATTTTGCAGCTGATATTTTGACATGCGAAAAGATTCGGTTAAAGGGAACGTCAAAAAACTTACCGTCATCTTTCATGAGAAGAAAGTAAGTAACGCCATCTCCAGCGTAGATCGTCCTCTGCTGAATGGGAGAGCTACCGTCAGTGGGATCACTCAACGTGTCCTGCCTCCATGAGATGGTATCATAGTTCATGCATGACAACTGGTATTGAACACTTTGTTCGACCTCCGGGGAAGACCCATCAGAAGGGCCAGCCGACAACGACTGGTGGAGGGTAGCGCAAAAAGGGGTCGCGGGTGGGGGAACCTAAAAAAAAAAAAAAAATTTGCGATTTGTGAGACTTGTGAGTATATATTTTGACATGCTGCGAAAAGATCTTGCGTGAATTCGGTTAAAGGGAACGTCAAAAAACTTACCGCAGCAGAGGCAAAGGCTAGGGTAAAAGCGGCAACAGCGAGCTTCATAATTGATAATGTTTGTAATTGGAGTAATCACAATGGTTTTTTAAGGGTCTAAACTCTGGCCAATTATCCAATGAAAATCAATAGAGAGTCCAAAATCACGCGTTTTTTAGTGAAAAACAAAAAATGGGAAGACGCCCTAAACCAACAAACCGGGCAAAAGAAAGCCATTTCGATTCAAACAAAAATAACACAGACAGGAGAAACAAATTTAATAACTAAGGTTTTGTTTAATCTTCGGAATCCCACATCTGCTGATATGATGTTGTCGAATATTTTATCATGCTTTTTAAGTCGAAAAATAAATTCAATGCATTCATCTCTCCATAAAATGTTTTCTTTAAGCACTTAAGCCCCCCTTTGGACGTAACTATCCCCTCATCATTCCTGGCCACTCCAGAAAATCATCATATTCCCTTGACAATTCGCTTAATAACCTCGACTCGGTTCTTATCGCTACTAATAGCAGCAACGGTACCCAAATTGGTCACTACCTGTCTCTTAACCTTATCAAGGTGGTTCGAGATGCTGCTGTCATTGCTGTCGAGCCTGAGGCTACAAGCCTCAATCCAGTTCAGCTCGTTTGAGAAATTTTCAGTTTTCTTGCCCAGACTTGCACCAAGCTGCTGAAGTAAGCATAGGAGAACGGTCTGGCTTAGTTGAGGAATGGCGACAACGGGTGAAGCTCCTTCAATCGCCCATCTGGTTGCCTCAAGGTCGCTTTTACTCAGCACCTCATTAAAGGCAGCCTCATAATGCCCTGCCTGAAACATATTCATAATTTTAGTCTTGAATTCGGCAACTGGATCAGATCCTGTCAGATTCTTAGGGCCACCATTAATCTTCCCCGCATTACTCTTACTACTGTTGGCGTTGTGCGAGCTAAGTGTTAAGTTGTTAAGTGATCCGACAACCTGTCTGAGAGTGGAGCTCATGACTTCCATTTGAGATTTCATGTGTTTCATTTCCATATTCATGGTGGCAATCTGCAAAAAAAGATTGGACTTGGTAAGAACGGGTTTGCACACGTTCACCGGAATTACCATTTTTGTTTCACAACTCACCTCTCTCTTAAGTTCCCTGTTCTCTTCTACGACAACCTCCTTTTGTCTATCCACTTTCTGATTCATATCATCCACAAGGGCCTTGATTGCAATCTCTCCAGCAGGAAGAACAACGTTCCGAAGAGTTTGGGAGGTCACCTCAACCAAAGTGGTCGAAATGGTTTGTGACAGCTGTTTAGATAAGTCTGCGGCAATTCCCCCCCTCATTTGGTTGATTGAGCTTTCCAGACTGGCAGAAACACTCGCGCTGACCTTGTTCGAGACCAGGGGTGCCACTTTCTCAGCGATGGAGTTCGACAAATTGACAGTTGATGGGCCCGCGAGCTTTATCTCTGGCGACTTTGTTAGAGTCTCTTTGATCGCTTTCGGGACTGCATGTGTTTTAGGGAGGTTGAGGTTGAGGTTGAGGTTGAGGTTGAGGTTGGGTTGGGTTGGGTTGGGTTAGTTAGTGAGCCTGCAAGTTGTGCTGGGTCCTCATTTTTGCGCTAGCTCAGAAATTCACACCGAAATATGTGTGACCCACCTTGACTCTTTAGCATTGTCGTGACGGAATTACTGATTCGCTGTGTAATAATGTTGTAATTAACCTTTTGCTCGGTTGTCGCTGCTGCTGTTGTTGCCGCAGCTGTGTTGTTCGTCTTTTTCTCCGGGGGGTTTCCTTCGTTATTGCTATTCGCCACCTTCTTAGCCGGAGGCGTCGTTGCTTCCTTTTGTTTCTTCTCTTCCTCCTTCTTCTTCAAGATCACCGTTGGTGCGGGAGTTGGAGTTGGGGCCGGAGCTGGAGCTGGTGCTTCAACTGGGGGTGCGGGAGGGCCAAGGTCTTCAGCGACGACATCTTGGGGCGACATAATAGAAGGAGAGAGAAGCGGCGATGAGTGTGACTCGGCGCTGTTCGCGTTGCTCTCCGCAAGCTCCTTTCCCTTTTCGGCGAGGACCTTCATAAGGTCGAATTTCTCCTCCTCCTTGTTGTCGTCCAGAACAACCTCAGCTGGTGCAGGCGCAGGCGCAGGCGCAGACGCAGGCGCAGACGCAGGCGCAGGCGCAGGGGCAGGCGTAGGGGCAGGCGCAGGGGCAGGCGTAGGGGCATCACCTTCACCCAGCAAATTACCCATCCAATTCGATAGAGGGTCGAAGTCGCCTGAATCGATGGTACCTCCATGGGCAGGTCCTTCACTAGGCATTCCAGTAACGACAGGAACAGCGCTTTCGCTTTCGTTGCCGCTGTCACCGACATCAACATCTGCTGAATACTCCTCAGAGACGACATCGTTGGCATCCTTCCGTAGAACAGCCTGTGATGCATCATCTATGGTCGCTGCCGCGCTGTTGCTCTGAACCTCCCTCTCTTCAACGACTCCCTTACCATCTCCGATCCTCCAAGCCTCCTCCGGCCAGACAGCTAAAATCTGAATCGCCTTGTCCTGGATTGCGTAGCACTCTATCCCGGGCCCCGAGTCGCCCGCAGAGTGATCCTTATGTCCGATCCCGTACAGGTAAGCGTTGAGCACAGGCATTTTCAATGTAAAAGGGACGAAAGACGAGACGAGCGAGGAGCCAGAGGGATCTAAGTCGAGTTTCAAAAAAAGAAGTACAGGGTTGGTGGGATCACCCATGACCAGGTAGCCTCCACAGGGGGAGACATTCAGAGTCAGCCCTGTTTGACCCTGTTGGGTGCTGGCGGAGGGATCCTCGGAAGAATAAAGACGAATTTCCTGATTTGCGGTAGCGGTAGCGGTAGCCGTAGCCGTAGCGGTAGCGGTAGCGGTAGCGGTAGCGGTAGCGGTAGCGGTAGCGGTAGCGGTAGCGATAGCGATTGCCACAGAAAGAAATGGTAAGGTTAGAGGGTGGCTTTAGCGAGTTAATACCAGCGAGTGAACGCCAGCGAAAGTGAACGCCAGCGACCAGAAAATTCAAGCAGAAAAAAGCAGCCTCTCACCTCTCCTCCCGCTTCCGTCTCGATAGCCACTGTTTCAACCAGCTCAACACTTTCCTGGTTACTCCCGACTTCGAAAATCCTGACCGTTCGGTTCAGCCTGAAGCCCACCGCCAAGTATTTCCCATCATTGAGACTCAAAACTCGACTCACATCCCCCCATTTTGAGTCAAACTTCTTGCTGACCTTGATGTCACCGCCACCGTTAGAACATGACGCGACGCGCAAATGATTCCCGCCCGCATAGACAACACTTTGGCCAAGAAAGCCGAAATCGGTGTTCTCTTGCAAAACCCCCTCTCCAGTCAGCGAGGGGAAGCGAGCCTTCGCATTGGGGACCACACCATCCTCAATCTTAACGCAGGCGTGGGTTCCGGGTGCCGCACCGGCATCCTCTGGCCTCGTGGTACGCAGTATTGTCGTGTCAATTAGGAATAGCGACCCTTCAACGGTCGCGGAATCAGGGGGGGTGGCTAAATTGAGGAGGAATGCATTCGGGTTGGAGGGGTGCCAAGTCAGGCGAGAAGTTGGAGGGAGGGGCAAGAATTGAATGAGAGGCTGTTGAGTCACGGTAGTACCCGTAGGCGATACGGCACCGGCTATTTTCCAAATGAACAACATCCCGTTTCCCACAGAAGCAATGACCCCGTTGTTCCCTTTGTCCCCAGGGAAGAAGGAAATGTCGTGAAGCGAATTGCGGCCCAGGCCCTCAAAATTGTCGGCGGCCTCAACGTCACCGGCGCCATGCAGACGTAGCAGCGTCTTGCCACCGGTGGTCTTGTCGATGCATCGGATCAGTCCTCCCTTAGTGGCATAGCTAATCAATGTGGCATTAGCTGTGATCAAGCTCCTGCCAGTGAAGAGGCTGCTTGGAATTTCAGTTTGGGGAGCGGTGGGGGTTGGGTACTTGGCAATCGGCGTAGTCGTCGCAGATTGCAGCATTTTGACGTTTTGTAGGAGTTTAAGGTTGGCTTGGTCCTCTCTATGCCTCTCCATCCCCTCGTTTTTCTATCAATTTAGTTCCGCCAGATACGCGCCGTAATTTCTTTATTTCTACCCCGAATTGAGGTCATTATCCTTACTTATCCTCTTGTAGCCATTAATTTTGACCCCAACTCCACCCTGCTCTCAAACACTCTGCTGACCCTCTGTATCTGCTGAAGCTTTCCGTTCCTCTTCACAGCCTTCAGGATACGCGTACGGTCGTGATATCCCTAACGCTATACTACTTTCTGCTGTAAAATCCCGCACTAGAACAAGTAATTGAAACAGAAACGTCATGGGAGTCCCAGCATTTTATCGTTGGCTATCTGAGAAGTACCCCAAGGCCGTTCTTGACCTTTTGGAGGTCCGCCCTGAGTACATTGAGAATATCCCGATCCCCGTGAACACCTCCGAGCCCAGCCCTAACCTTCAGCTGAACATTCCCGAGTTCGACAACCTGTACATTGATATGAATGGCATTATACATCCTTGCAGTCATCCTGAAAGCGGACCCCAGCCCACGACAGAGGTGGAGATGTTTACCAACGTTGTCGAGTACGTGGACCGAATATTTTGCGCAGTGAGACCGCGGAAGCTGCTCTTTCTTGCTATCGACGGGGTCGCCCCGCGAGCGAAGATGAACCAGCAGCGCAGTAGACGCTTTCGTAGTGCACAGGAGGCCAGGGAGAGCATGATGGTCAAGCGGAAGGTGATCGATGACTTGAAGGCCTCTGGCCGGCCGGCGCCCGACCTCAAGAAGCCCTGGGACAGTAATGTCATCACGCCGGGCACTAAATTTATGCGCCGCCTCAGCGACTACGTGAAGTTCTACATTCAGTACAAGGTGTCCACCAACTCGCACTGGGGGTCAATCAAAGTTTTGTTCAGCGATGCGAGCATCCCCGGAGAAGGGGAGCACAAAATCATGTCTCTTATTCGCCGAGAGCGAACCGTCGATGGTTACGACCCTAACACAAGGCATATTTTGCACGGATTAGACGCTGATCTTATCATGTTGGCGCTTGCCACCCACGAGGCGCACTTTTTCATTTTGCGCGAGGAGGTACAATTTGGCAGGAGGAGTGCTGAGGCAAACCAAAGGCGCCGAGTCGAGAGCGGCGTAGACAGCTTGCAGAAGCAGTTGGACAGCAAAACCGGTGTCGAGGGAATTGAAAAATGGAACACAGCCTGGAAGCCGTTTCAGTGCGTGAGCATCGCTACGATTAGGGAGTACTTGTATGCGGAATTCGCTGCCTGTCAGTCGGTGCCATTTGGCTTTAACTTTGAGCAGATTGTCGATGACATCGTATTTATGTGCTTCTTCGTAGGAAATGACTTTCTGCCTCACCTCCCTTCGCTTGACATACGCGATGGCGGGCTCGACTATCTTTTTAACACGTACAGGCGAATTCTGCCCAGCATGGGTGGTTACATTACCAGCGACGGTGGTAAGGTCGATTTAGGGAGGGTCGATATGATGCTGGCTGAAGTCGCGGCAATAGAAGACAAGGTTTTCAAAGAGAGGCATCACGCCGAGATGCAGGATAAGCAAAGGCGGATGAGGCAGAAGGCATCAAGGAGGGGGGACCAGCACCAGGCGGGTCAGTCTGAGGACAAGACAAAAGCCCAGGTGCTGGGACGGGCTGCCAGAGCCATGCAGGAAGAGAAAAGCGATGATGCGACCAAGTCGAGCAAGGGCGAGGCCGAAAACAGAAGTGCAGCGGAAAAGCTGAAGATGGAACTTATGGGGAATAAAAAGAGGGAGAAAAAGGAGGAGAAGAAGGGGTCTGAAGACGTCAAAACCGATGATGCAGGTGATAATGCCTTTTTCGACGACGACGACAGCTCTTCGTCTGACGGCGAAGAGGATGAACTGAATAGAATCGACTGTGTCCTGGAGCAGAACCTCGATGCTGATATTACCCCAGAAGAGGCAGAGAAGGCTAAGCGAGATATGAAGGATATAATAGCCAAGATCGAGCGCGAAAAGCTAGACAAGTTCAGTGAAAGTGTTGTTGATAATGTACGCTTGCACGAGGACGGCTGGAAGGACAGATACTATAGCGACAAGTGCAAACTCGAAGACATTGAGCACAAGGGAGGGGGGAGGGAGGAACTCTTCAAGGAATATATCGTCGGGCTCACTTGGGTCATGCGCTACTACTACGATGGTGTATGCAGCTGGAAATGGTTCTACCCTTTTCACTATGCTCCCTTCAGCTCCGATCTTCGGAATATTGAAAGATTTCAGGCAGACTGCGACGCCCTCTATTTGGCTAAACCCTTTACTCCCGTTGAGCAGCTCATGGGTGTCCTGCCCCCCGACTCTGCCCACGCAGTTCCTAAGAAGAGTCGCAAGTTGATGACAGACCTAAACTCCCCCATCCACGAGTTTTACCCTCCTGGCGATGTGCCTGTCGATCCAAACGGCAAGGCCATGCCTTGGCTATTTGTCGTTTTGTTGCCATTCATCGATGAAAAGAAGCTACTGGACGCCTTCGCTCCGACAAGAAAGAAGTGGGTCAAAGAGGAGTTGGCTTGTGATGAGTTAGGTGTCAACGATGCCCTTCTAATTTGTTGCAGGGACAGCTCTTTGGGAAACGACATTTGTGAGAGGGAAAACAATTCTGCTGACGAGGTGTTCATCCAGCCCGAAATTCACGACGGCTTTTCGGGTTTTGTTCCTAAAATATTGGAGGGGGGAGAGGGGGGGAACTTGACTCCGCCTAAATTCGCCTCGGCAAGTTCCAGGGATAATAACAAGAACGGAATTTTTCTAACTGGACTCGAAGATAAGAGCTGCGTATTTGCTTTCAACTTCCCTGAAAAAAAGAAGCACCAGAGCCGAATGCTGCCAGGTGTGATTCCCCAGGAAAGCGTCTTGACTGAAAGCGATCTTAGAATCAGACGGCCTAAACTTAATCGTGGGCCAATGAGCATTGCCGAGTTAGGGGGGGCGCCGGTTGGTGGGCTAGGAATGGGCATTGGGGAGGAACAAAGGATGGCGATGATGCAAGCTGGCTCAGGGGGCATGACAGGACAACGATCCTGGGGAACAATGGAACCGTCTAGCAAGAGACAAAGAACGGGAGGACAGATGCAACAGATTCAGCAGCAATTCTTTGGACAGCCCCCGCCGCAGATGCCGCCGATGCACAATTTCGTATCGAATTTCCCGCCCCCTGCCTACGGAGTCCCTCCGCCTGGCTATGGTGGGCCACCGCCACAAATGAATTATGGGAGGCCGCCACAGGGGGGGCCACCACCGACAAGACAGAACGGCATGCAAAATGGCCAAAACATTCAGGCGCAAATCGAAGCTCTGCAAGCTATGCAAAGGCAACAGCAGCGGCAGCAGCAGCAGCATGGTCGGGGGGGATACCAGCAACCACCACCGAATTTTTCGCAGCCGCCACCGAATTTTTCGCAGCCGCCTCCCAATTTTTCACAGCCACCACCCACTCTTTCGCAGCATCCGCCCAATTTTCAGCAGCCGCCAGGCATGCCGCCCCTGCAACAGCAGCAGCAGCGGCGGCAGCAGCAGCAGCAACAACATCAACAACATCAACAACAAAGACCGTTTTACGACCAACAGCAGCAGCAACGACAGCAACAACACCAACAACAACATCACCAACAGCAGCAACAGCAGCAACAGCAGCAACAGCAGCAACAGCAGCAACAACAGCAAAAGCAACAATTCACCTTCACTAAAGCCAACAGCAAAAGGAAGGCAACCCCAACAGCTAATAATAATGTATCAAGTTCTGTGCAAACTACTAATGTTAACGCCGGTATGCTAAAGAATCTTCGTGCGCAACTCGCTAGCACGTTGCAACAAAGGAAACTGTAAAGTAATCGTAGAAAATTGTGCCATAACTTTTTTATAGGATGCGTCAACTTTTTAAATTCGCTCAATCAAATATGCCGTGAGATGCAGTGAGATGCCGCGAGATGCCGTGAGATGCAGTGAGATGCCGCGAGAAAAAAACAAAAACTAAGCCTCGGTGGTTTCGCGATGATATTGACCGGGACTAGACATCTCCAAACCAACAGGTAACTCAACTTCCAGTCCTTTCTGGTCAATATTCCTCACAAAGAATGCCGCTGCGAGCTTGTTTGCTTTCGGTCTGAAAACAACACAAATATCGAAAGGAATCATCTTACAATCGGTATGTGGTAGGTGAATAACTTGTTCACAAGAAGGCAACTTGAGCTCTTGAAAAGTGGAAAAAGCCCAGTTAGTACACATTCCAAGCTTGCAATTTTTTGTCGCAAAGAAGCCAGCGGGGAGTGGAGCTGATCCTTTAGGCAAATTTCCAGCCTTATCAGCTCCCCGAAGGAACGTGGGGGGCCCACTCTTCAGCGTATTTCGTATATTTGCTGGATTCCCATACTCGCCACTCCCTGCAAAGACCAATGCCCCCTCGTAGTTTCCTGCGTCGTTATCATTATATTCCGGTAACTTGTTCCTGAAGTTTACTGGCATGAGGAGTACATCAGAGGAGACGGCATTCGCAAACATGCTGGTGATAACGTCATTCGTAGAGACGAAACCACCGTTGGCATGAGCCGCCGCGTTATCTTTCTCTCTTTTAACCTTCTGATCGCTGACCTCGTAACATCGCACAATTGCCTTTGACCCACACATCATGTTGCCCAAAACGTTGCAAATCACAGCAGTACTATTAGCCCAGGCGTGTTCCTGCCCGCCCATTGCTTGCTTGTTCCCCTCAATTATCGAGTGCTTCCGCTTGCAACTCAGGGAAAGAATTTCAGAATCCGGATTGAGCATATTCAAGATTTGATAGTAGTTGAAACCATCAATGATGACATGCGAAATTGAGAGAATTACAGCAAATCCATCATTCGGCTCCTTTGAGTCCGGGGCGATTGTCAAGGCGATGAGGGGCTTGTTTTTGTTCACACATTTGTTTCCACTGGGAACCTCGGACCTTTTCTTCGCAATTGCACCGCAAATGGAGATATAATCCATGTCAGAATTAATGTTTAACTCAGGATCAGACTCTATGTAATAATCAGATAGAGGATGAGAGGATGATGTGCCAGAAGGGTATTCCAGCTTTACACCTTTTGTGAGACGTCCACATAACCACGGGTTTGCAGATAAGATAAGTTCTAAGCGCTGCTTTAGCACCGGTGAAGCTGTTGTCGCACTCCCACGCATAAAGGTCACCGTTGTGATGGCAGGACCAATTAATAACTGTTTTGACTCCTGAAACGTCAACTGTTCAGAGTTCCATCCTCTTCGCTCGCTAACTTTGGCCGCCATTTTCTTCTTGTGCCTGGGGAGTTGGAAACAGGTTTCTTTTGCTGCTTATCTTATCTATTTAATCTATAAACCCAGCTCGAAACAGAAAATGCTTTTTAAACTTCTTCTGACGAAAATTCTCTCTCTTCTCCAATCTCTCAATGCTTGGTTCTACTCAACGGTGTATACTAATTTAGTCTCATACGTGAATGCCTTTATTCTCCACGCATCCGTTTGGCTCGTATCTTTAAGCCAACAACCCCTCCACATTCTACTAGGAGGATTTTTCACTTGCCTCGCTGGACTGATAGCACTGGCCTTTTTCTGGCCTACTGAGAGCGGTTTGAACGAAAAGGGCCTTGACATTGACCTTGCCGCCGTTGAGAGGGAGCTTGCAGAACTGGAGGGGCTTATAAACGAACTGACAACAGAGACAGAATCCGTCCGGGCGAAGGGAAATTTGCGTTCGCAGGAGCAAAAAGAAGAAGACTCGTTTGATGAGGATTCAGATGACGGACACTCGGCAACTAAGGACAAGGATCTCTGAGATCTCTAAGGTCCACCAATTTTATTGACTAGAAGTAAAATGTAAGTGAAAAGTAGTGTGCCAAGGTTTGGAGAAATAAAAACTGCAATTTTTTACAGTATTCTTACAAATAGTTGTAACCTTTCCCACAGCACACTATCGCTGAAGGTATTTTTTCAGTTATTCAAGTACTCATCGAGTTGGCTGGTCTTGCTTTTGGGTTTGTTCTTTGACTCATCGGCTGGTAGGACTACAGCAGCCTCAGTTAAGTGTAGGCTAGCGGCCCACTCGGATTGACTTCCAAACTTTGTCTGCTGATTCTTCACCCGAGGGGGCGTGGAACCTCCCTTGGTGGGTTTGGGAACTGAAGTGCGCGCAACCTCTGAGGCACCCCCCTCATTCATCGACTGCATGAGTGGGGACCAATTGTTGTTGTTGTTGTTGTTGTTGTTGTTGTTGTTGTTGTTGTTGTTGTTGTTGTTGTTGTTGTTGTTTTTGTTGTTGTTATCGTTGTTGTTGTAATTGTCGTCGTTAATGCTGCTGCTCTTACTGAAATTCTTGTCTTTGCCGTTGTCATCACTGTCTTTACCCGCCCGTTTATTGAGTTCCTCTGCCCTCTTTCTCAGCTCAAAGCTCCTTCTCAGCACCCCTCCCATCATCGTGGGCTCCGGAACAATTTCTGAAACCTTTTCGCCGTCCGCCTCATCCATTGCCAGGCCGTTGTTGAGATCTTCCCCACTCCTGTCGATGGCGGTAAGCCAAGTGGGACTGAGTCTACTACCACCAATCTTTCCGTCCCTTGTGGTCCTCCTCATCTCCGCCCCATCCTTGTCCGTCCTCACCCCTCCAATTTCCTTCTCCACAATCATGTCTCCGCCCTCCCTACGCCTCAGTAGCTTCTGCAGCCGAACAATCTCCCTACCGGCCCTTCTTACCTCCGCTTCGTGCGCCATTCTCAGGGCCTTAATCTGCTCTCTACCCTCTTTTCCCATTCTCTGCTCGACGTCTCCTCTTGCCCTTTCTACCTCGTCCCTTTTCTCCATCTTAACCACCTCTAATGCCTCTTTCAGCGTGCGAATTTGCCTGGCAGAATCCTCTCTCATCTGGGCGAATCTTTCCTCGTACTCTTTCCTGGCCCCCTCGACGATTACTTTAGCCTCTTCCCTGGCATCACTTGTCCGACTCCGGAAGTCCCCGACCGCATCCTCATGGTTCTTCCGAAGCTTCTCGACTTCTTCTCTCAGGAGTGATTTGGTCCTGTGTTCCTGCTCGATTCTACGAGCCTCGCTTTCTCTGAGCTTGACCTCCATCTTCCGGAGTATTCCTCCCAGCTTCTCAATCTCAGCCTTGGCCTCCTCCCTGCCTTTTTCTCTCGCCCTCTGGCTCTCCTCCCCCCTCACTTTTCGCGCCTCACTGAGTTCTTTCCCAAGTCTTCCGTTCTCCTCCTCGAGGGCCTTGCATTTCGTCGTGATTTCATCTCTAGCGTCGCTTGCCCCCCTGTATTTGGCGTAATCCAGCTCCTTCTCCCTCTCCTCTTTCATCCTCTCGAGCTCCCCCCTGAGATATCCTCCCTCCACCTTCAATGCGCTGAGTTCCTCCCTCAACTTGTCCCTCTCATCGTCCCCTTCTCTTGTTCTCCTTCCAACCTCCTCCTCGACCTCTCTTTCCCTGTCCCTCTTCATCCTCTTGATCTTCCCCTCGAGGGCCTTCCTCCTCTCTTTCTCCGCCTTGGCGATCTTCCCTGCAACCACGCCGCTCCTATTCCTCACATCGCTTAAATGCAATGCTCCCTCCCTCTTGATCCTCCCCAACTCCTCCCCCACACACTCTAGAGCAACGAGCGAGCACCGCACGAATTCAATCGCGGACTTCCGGATCAGCTCCAGGTTAGCGTCAATTTCTCCCCCCGCAACCTCCTCCCCTAAAAGCGGCAGGTCAAACTCGGACAAGTCGGCCCCATATTCGCCCCCTCCATTCAAGGCGACGAACTGTCCGAATCCTCTCCTGGCCGATGATCGCGTCGCGTGTGTCCCCCCGATTATGTCCCTCCCACCCATCGTCTTTGTCAGCCAGCTCCTCAACCTCTTCACCTCCACGACATCGATCATCCTCCCTCCCGCTGATCCCGATCCCCCCCCCCCTCTTCCGTGAACCCCAACACCCTCGAGAATAACCCCCCCCTTCCCATCTTGGCACCCAAAAATTCCCTCCAACTCCCCAGCCCCGAAGTCCAAGCACTTGGAAACGATCCTTGCTGAATCTGACCGCCACCTTCCCGAATTCCCCCGTCTCTCTTGTGCTGTTATGCCGATACCACCACCTGAATATCTGCCACTCTTTCTCACGTCAGTTCTGGCATCGTCACGAGCGTTACGGTCTTTTACGACCCGTTGAGGAGTCGGAGAAGAGGACGAGGAAGAGGGCGAAGGCTCAACCGATTCCGGCGACAGCCCCCTCCTAACCTTCACATCGCTGTCATCGAACTCTTTTTTTCTGCCGTGGGAAGGTGAGCTATTCTGTTTTGAACTCCTCTTTCCTACTCTCTGCTTTTGTTGGTATTGTTGGTATTGTTGGTATTGTTCGTCTTGTTGTTGCTGATGCCGCTGCTGTTTTTGGCGCTGCTGCTGTTGATCATTGGATCGTTGCAGCATCAGGCGCCTTTCTTGTCCCTCCATCTTTTCCCTCCTTCTAGCCCAGAACGCCTCATCCCCAGCATAAAGATTCCCACTGCTGCTTCCCGTGTTACTCCCCGCCTCCTGGCTCCCATCAATTCCCGACAGTTCATCGTCCTCGTCCTCGTCCTCGCTCCTGTTCCCGAACCCTTCCCCAATCTTCTTCTTGCCACTCTCTCCCATGACCCTCATCTCGCTCGAGTAGAAGCTCGTCTTGTCATTGGCCAATTCATCCCCTGAATCTCTACCCTCTGAAACGCCAGAGGAGAAACCGACAACCTCTCCAACCGTTCTCTCTGCTCTCTGCGCATCCAACACATCGGATACTTCGGGTCTGGACTCATCAGACCCGACAACTTTTTTGTTATTGTTCTCCCTGGCCTTTGCTACAAGACCGAAAGATCCCAGTACAGAAGTCGAAGTCTCCGGTCTCCTCCTGTAAGGGGGAGGCGTTAATCTTGCCCCCCCTCCCCCGGTCATATCATTCAAACTCCTCGAGGGAGCAGAAGGAGAAACTCCTGGCGAAAGTGATCCCCTCGACGACGCATCCCACAATGGCAGATTCAACATCCTTCAAATAAACTATTCACGGCCTGCAAAAGAGCGCAGAAAAATGACAGCCCTGAAATCACAACCCAACCGCCGACAGAGTACACAACCAGAAGACGAAATGCGAAGTGAACGTCTTTCCTTGGTTCTAACAGAGTCCTTTCCAGAGAAATTTTAAGTCCTTTGCCTGACCCTCCCTGTCCTCTTGGTTGTCTTTTTGTCTGTCCTTGTCCTAGGAGGTCTTCTCCTATTCAAGGTGGTTTTCTTTATGTAGTTCTTTTTTGTCTCAAATCGCGCACAGAAAGAAGTCCAAAGTACGGAAAAAGAGATTATTACAGTAAATAAATTGGAACTCACTGTAAAAACTGTGTCGGGAAAACCTCACCAAACGGCCTTGTTTTCGAAAAGGAAAAATATCACGGGGTAGTTCTTTGCAGTTATGATTTGTTGGAAGAGTGTGCTGATAGGCTGTTAGTTGTTGAGCGGAAGTGGATGTGCTCAGATGTGCTACTGAGGCAAGTAAGCGAGGCGACGAAACAAGATTTTTTTTTTTTTTTTTAAATTTAACCACAGTATCACGGACTTAACACTTGCGTCAAAATGGACAACAATTCGAATGAGATTGTACCTCTCTCCGGCGGCTGCATGGTCTTCACGGCGAAGATTTCGGTCAAGACCGGAGACGACTGCGTGAACGTAGTGAGCGTTCTGCCAGACACCGGGTCGGGTACCTCCTGGCTCTACGCGATGAATGGGCTGACTTCCGAGAATGAGAACGAATCGGAAATTGATGGCTGCTGGCACGCCGATGGGTCTGGGGTGGAAGGTCATTGGAGTACACTCACCACCAACATCGGGCAATTGAGTTACATTCTCGGGAACTCACGAAGAGGTGATGACTGGCGTGATGGCGTTCTAGGCCTTGGTCCAAAGAGCGACATTGGACCGGGTTCGCAATTTGGCACTGTGTCGTTTCATTATGACACAGACCAAGCAACAAACGATTACCATCACACATACTGGGCAGGGACGGGGGGCCCACCGTCGTTCCTGTCACTGAATTCTCTACTCCCGAATACTGACCGTTCCTCTTACGTCTTCACAAAATGTATTGGCGGAAAATTCGCCATCAAATGTCGAATTAAATTCAGCTTCGACGATGGAACGGAGAGTCGTTTCACTAGGATCAAGGCACATGTCGATACTGGTTGCAGCCACCTTCTGATGAAGGATCATCTACTACGAACGTACTGCCGTTCCCCAGTACGGGCCGTGATTTTTGAAATCGAGCGAATTGGGTTTTCAGTCCCTAGTGAGTTTTCAGTCCCTCGTTCCCACCTCGAATTCAAGGCGAAACCAGATCCCCTCCAGAAAGTTAATCGAATTGGCGAGCTATCGCGTTCCTACAAGCTCGGTAACGGGGAAACGGTTGATGACGCTCCCTTTGACGTGTATATGGGCGTCGCTGTTCTTAGTGCCTTCCAAGGGGTCGCGTTTGAGATTAGGGAAGACGGGAATCAGGTGGGGTTCTTGCGATAGATGTGGAGGGGCAGAT